>Ga0315914_1006588_pt1 | contig 16404 bp, 12 predicted proteins | sample MpolenodulesMG_FD_203920 | JGI IMG/M metagenome (GOLD analysis project Ga0315914, IMG submission 203920) | Medicago polymorpha root nodule microbial communities from Los Angeles, California, United States - elongated nodules | ecosystem: Host-associated > Plants > Roots > Nodule | place: USA... | reverse complement strand
TACTTTATTTATTGACAAGGCTTTATGACGTAATGAATTTCCATTTCTATTTCTCTTTCTAGAATTTTTGTGTGCTTCTCTTTCCTTTGTTTTTTCCTTCACACTTTGCGTTTTTGCTTCGTCTTCTTCGAAGTGTCAATGGTACAGAGTGATTCTCAGATCTGATTACTAGTTCCATTTCCGGTATATACTTCTATTCTGATTCTGCTTTATTTCCTATACCGTGTTTCTCTAATTTTATTGCTCTATGGTTAATTTGTTTTTTTTTTTTTATTGTTATGGCTAGCTCTTATTGTTCTGTGTGTAACTTTTTTGTTTGAGTTGTAACTAGCTGGTGTTTGAACTGTCTTTGCTATCTTTGTTATGTTTTTGGTTGGTTTTGCTACTATATGTAACTGCCTTGTTGAGTTTTCAAGAATTCAGTATATGGTTTTTGTGTTTATGGAATTTTATTTTAATATCATATGAGAATATAATTTGAATCTACTTGTAATTGTATTACTGATTATTTATTTACTTATTTTTGTTTTTGTTTTCTGATATGAGTCTGATGCAGGCTAATTGATTTTCTTTCTCTGCATAAACCTTGCTGTTTTTTATTTTTATTTTTCTTCGTTTTTTCCAATGTTTTCTTTTAATAAATATCCTAAATCTCAGATTTAAAAGAATGTGTAAATTTGGTTTTTTTTTCCCTACTTGGATCTACTACTTTGTTGTATAGAAGTTGCAAATTTTATTTCAGTAGTGTTGATTCTCTTATAGTCATTATTATGTGTACATTTTCAATGTTGTATTTTTTTCCTACTTGGAGTAATTACTAGCTGTACATAAATCTCATTATGAAGTTATCTTATTCAATAGTTAAAGTCTTCTTGAAGGAAGTGTAGCATAGTTTGCGTGTCGTGTGCGCGTTGATAATTTTGCTCCAGACAAGAGTTGTTATCTTATTTATACTTCCTTGCTCGAGGTTTGAAGTGGTTGTTATGTTCAAATTTCGTGCAGGAACATCTTTAACATTCTTCTCTATATTTGGAAACTCTGCAAATAAGTTACATACTGAAAGGACTTTCTGACCACGGAACTCTATTCAAAGAAAATGGGAATGGATCGTACCCTTTCAGATTGGCAAAGGTTAGAGAACTCCTCACGGTTTTTTTAGTTTCCTTTTAATCAATGTCTTTGTTGAAGCTTGAATTTTGCCCCGCTTGATTTGTTTTAAGTCAAAGCTATATGATTCTTCTAAAACGACTTGAGGTTATTTCGTAATGAAGCAAATAAACTGCTTCATGTTCTGACCTTTTGACGAGTTTTTTCCCTTTTAATAATTCATTTCTTGTGTACATACAGTATGGTGTTTTCATATCTACTTGTTTATTTGTTATTTTATTATAATTTTATAATTTTTGGGCTGAGAGTACTGATTACAACTTAAAATTCCGAAGTCATGTTTCTTAATGAATGCCGCATTGTGGCTAATAATGAAATTCAAGATTTCTTCCATAATAATAATATCTATTTTGAAATATGATTTTTCTTCTCTTCATGAGTTATAACTTTCAGAACACTCTTTGACGACTTTACAAGATTCTTGTACGCTAAAGAGTAATGCATCTAATAGATCGAAATTTACTTCAACGTTGATATGATGTCACAAATTTGATTTATGTGCCATATGTCACTATCTAATTGACTGGCACGATACCTTCTGGAGGGTGCAAGATTTTCTCCCTTCACAGTTTTCATTTTTAATTTGTTAAGTAAAACCTTTCACAATCAATCAAAGTTTTAGTGCTTGGATACCTTTTAACGCGTTAATGTACGTGTGACACGTGGAAAACTTTATGAACAACCTTTGGATCTTGTCTGTAATGCATATGTCATTCACATATTTTATTCAGCTTGCTGAAATGATAGCTACATCTTAGTATTCTGCTACTTGATATAGATCATCTGTTGTGTTATTTTTGGTTTTGATTTTTCATTTGAAAACCTTTTTTCCTTCATGATGAAACTATTATTATAAAACATAGCGTATTGTAGTAGTATAAGGTTTTTAATAGATCTGGACTGGAATATGAAACAAGAGAGTAATATTCATTGCAAATAATTATAATGAATCTCTGCACTAATATCAATGTGATACAGATCAGAGATTAATAACAGAGCTAGTATACAGAAGGTATTTCAGAGACTTGTCCCTCCCTTTCTCTATCTCTTCAAAAGTACAAACAATCAATAACCACTCTCTAACTAAAGCCCAACCTCCTTTTATTTCTAAATACATTGTTGACACTAGAATTGGGTAACCGTTTTTTTGGATGATTGAAACACTTTTACTAATTTTTAACATGAATACAGATCCAAAGGTGATTACTTTTAAGTTAATTGATTAAAACAATCAAATTGCCTAAGCTATGAATAGGCTTCATTTTGTTGACAGGAGAAAAACACCTTCTTCTGCACCTAATATACATATATATATGCCTGTTAAGGAAAATATTTAGCATCACTAGTGTATGTATGCCTTTATTTATGACAAGTATGAAAATTGTTTTTTAAGGAAATCACCAACAGTTATTTCAAACCATCTCCTCCCATTTCCTCATGTTTATACATGGGAAGTCTTTGTGCTGTCATACTTTATGAACCAATCTTTCTTAAACATCCGGGGAAGAGCTTTACTGTCCAGAGACAGCACAAAAATAGTCTGCACTCTTGTTTTCAATGTTGCAAATAGTCAATCTGCATGTGCAAATATCTTCAAAATCTTGGATTGTTCAGACAAATTGCTGCTTCATTATGAAACTTGTCATTGTAATTCCATGCCAGTATGTTTAGAACTTTCTCTATGCCTTCCCTCTTGCGAATATATTTGCACCTTTGTAACCCTTTTTAATTTGTCAATATATTTTTACTTGTACCTTTGACTCCCTTTTAATGTGTATGTGTTGTTTTATTTTATTTAGAAGGTTTTCTGCTCATGTTTGAGGTGAGATTTAACTTGACATTTCCTATTCCAATTACATGAACTGACTTCTCAATCTAGTGTAGAGTTTTATATGGATGTGTTGTGGTGTATGTTATGAAAAGATAATTTTCTTCCCAATGAGTATTAACTAAAAAAATATTATTTCCTTTTTTCTTTGTCAGGGTTAATGAAGCTTAATGATTTAATCACAAGGAGCACGAGAAGCTCCAGAGAACTCTTCACATCAATATTAACCAGTCTTATAAAAGGTTTCTTCCCAAGAGACGTTATAAGATATATTTGGTATCATAAGATTTTTTTAAGCTTTTGGGATATAGTGAAAATGGACAGAGCAGATACATCAGGCTTTGTAAGCGGTGGATGCTTTATGCTCAAGTTTCGTTTTCTAGTCTGGTAGTTATGTGGATCTTGTAGTAGTATGTGTGAATTGTTCTGCTACTTCAACCTTCTGTAGCTGTAGTGCAAACCATCTGGATAATGGATTTGAATAAGAAAGCTGTACTGTTTCCTCATGATGCTGAGCTTAGGATTGGTAATACTGCATTAAGCTTGAATGGTATTGGCTTTGGAGAAACCAATAATACTGATTATGGATGTCCTGGGAGCAATCTTGGGATGAAGTTTTGCAATGCTTCTGATGATGGCTGCAGATTGGTTCTCGGATTGGGTCCTACCCCAAAGGCATATGGAGATGACTACAATGACACGGTGTTTAATAAGAAGAAAAAATCAGCCAGTCTTTTTTCTCAGAGCATGCCATCTGAATGTGAATCGATTCTTCAACTTGGCCTTTCAGGTGCAGCAAATGAGACATCAAGTGTAATGGAGTACTCAGGTTCAACAGAGACTGATGTGAATCTTTCATGTTTCTCCAGCCAGACATCAGGAGAATATAATTATGCAATGATACCTGTCGTTGATGAGGGTTCTACCTCAGCAAAGAAATCAGGTGGTTATATGCCATCACTTCTTTTAGCTCCAAGAATGGACAATGCTGAAATTTCGGTGCAAACACAAGAACTAATTCTTGGGACTAAATCTCAGATGTGCCCCGAACCATCCAGTGCAACAAATCAATCACTTGGCACCGCATCTGGCCCCCAGGAAACTGCGATAAGTTCACAGAACCGAACAAGCAATCCTAAGAGATGCAGATTTTTTGGCTGTTCAAAGGGAGCTCGAGGTGCTTCAGGTCTTTGTATTGGACATGGGGGTGGACAGAGATGTCAGAAACCAGGATGCAACAAGGGTGCTGAGAGTCGTACTGCTTATTGTAAGGCCCATGGTGGAGGCAAGAGGTGCCAACACTTAGGGTGTACCAAAAGTGCCGAGGGGAAGACAGATTATTGCATAGCACACGGTGGTGGTAGGCGATGTGGGTATCCAGGTGGGTGCGCAAAAGCTGCACGAGGTAAGTCAGGACTTTGTATTAGACATGGAGGAGGTAAGAGATGCACGATAGAAGGCTGCACCAGAAGTGCTGAAGGGCAAGCTGGGCTGTGCATCTCCCACGGGGGTGGACGCCGTTGTCAGTATCACGAATGTTCAAAGGGTGCACAAGGGAGCACCATGTTTTGCAAGGCACATGGTGGTGGGAAGCGTTGCTCATTTGCAGGGTGCACCAAAGGTGCTGAAGGAAGCACCCCACTATGCAAGGCGCACGGTGGAGGCAAGCGTTGCCTTTTCAATGGTGGTGGTATTTGTCCAAAAAGCGTACACGGAGGAACAAACTTTTGTGTTGCACATGGTGGTGGAAAGAGGTGTGCTGTTTCCGGTTGCACCAAGAGTGCACGTGGCCGTACTGACTGTTGTGTTAGGCATGGCGGGGGTAAACGCTGCAAGTTTGAAAGCTGTGGGAAGAGTGCTCAAGGGAGCACAGATTTCTGCAAGGCCCATGGTGGAGGAAAACGATGCAATTGGGGAGATGGAAAGTGCGAGAAATTTGCAAGGGGAAAAAGCGGGCTCTGTGCTGCTCACTGCAGCTTGTTGCAAGAAAGCGAAATGAGCAAGGGAAGTCTAATTGCTCCAGGACTTTTCCGTGGTCTTGTGCCTTCTGCTTCCACTGCATGTAGCAGTTATGAGAACAACAACTCTTCCTCAGGCGTCAGCGTTGTGTCTGATTCCTATGATTCTACGGCAACACCTACAAGAAGACATCACCACCTTATACCCAAGGAGGTGTTAGTTCCACTCTCAATGAAATCACCATCTTACTCAAACTTCTTGGCAGCCAATAAACCAACACAAGACAGAAACCTCCAAAACATTGCTGCCGGCTGCAGTGGTACTAAAAAAGGCTTCGACTTTGATTTGCCGGAGGGCAGGGTTCATGGTGGCGACCTCATGTTGTTTTTTGGAGGGAATCTCAAAAATGCACTTGATGGTATCTGAAGTCAGAGGGAGTTTCAAGTTTGTGACTCTCAAGTTGTATGTGTAGATTTCACTTTAGGAAATAGTAGGGACCATTCCTGTGCATAAGTGTTTGTGCAACTTGTTCAGTAACTCAGATATTATTGTTGTGTGTTGATAAGTTGATTATTAGCCATTAAGCTCTTATTGTTTGTAGTGTTTCTTCATTCTTCAATGTTGTAAGGTGCCAACGTGGCAATCTCAAACAATAAGCACATAAATCCACTGCCACAAACAGTCTCATAATTCTGTGTTTTGTGTAATTAAATCATTGTATTCTTAAAACCTGTAGTAGTTTCTATTTTGCTTCAATCAAATAATGCGGTGAACCTAAACCGCCTTTAAACCTGCGTCACTATCGTGTTCCGTAAACTATAAATATGAGATTTCTTCGTAATAACTCTCACACTTCAAAAACGCAAACTTTATCTTCTTCCTCTTTTTCTTTCTCACTCTCTAATTTCTCTCTCTCCACTAACCCTACCACATGATGAAACCGCCATGAATCTCCATTTTCGAGCTTGTAATTTCTCTCTCCTCTATCAATTTTCAACCTTCACTATTTTGATTTCAATTTCATTATGATTTTCTTTTCCTGGATAATTTTCGTTCTCTGCAATCAATTGAAATTAGGTTAAATCGATTGAAATTCGGAACTGAAATCAATAGTTTAGTTTGATGATGATGAAAAACTTAACGAGAGTTCAAATTTCGTTCCAAGAAATGAAAATCGCGTAATGAAAATTTATCCGAATCGTGATTCGAGCTTCGTTTTTGACATGCAGGAATTGGTTTCGATGAACAACAGCAAGATGAAGAAGGTTTCGAAGTTGAGGACTTCGAACGAGAACGTTTCGCCATTGATGATGGAGTTGGATGATAACAGAGGACTACGTTATCTCCAATCAACAACGATGAGTCCAGGTTTTCAACCCTACGCCGCCGAGAACTTCGACGTTACCGGCTCGCCGTCGAGCCTCGCTAAATACTTCTACACTGTATCTCCGATTTCTGCTAAATCCAGTGACTCCTTCACTTCTCCGATTTATGGCTCCAGTAAGTACAGGTCAGCAAAAACGCCACCGTACTCCGGCAACAGTTCAGGGGGGAATAGTAGCTTCAGTTCTCGCGGTAGATTGTCTCTCTCGCCGCTCTCTTCAATTGAGAATTTGGAGAGGAAGCAGCTCTCGTCGCCGCGGATGTATCAAACCCCGGTGAAGGGTGGTGAGGAAGTTATTGTGATGGATGATATTCAGGTGAGGCCAATGTCAGGAGGAAAGAACAGAAGATCTTCATCATCATCTTCTTCCGGTAGAGGCTCTTCATCTTCCTCTTCTTCGTCTTCGAAGAGTGTGTTGTTTAAGAAGGAGATTTGCAGAGCATGGGAGGAATCTGGAAACTGCCGCTATAACTCCAAATGCCAGGTCTGTTCCCGCCATAACCATTATGAATTTGATGATTCCTGTTTTTGGCTTTTGATGCAATAATAAATATCAGACTTTAGAATTAGATTAGTAAATTCAATTCTTAATAAAGAATTTTATTCATCTTAATTGGAAAAACTTTTGATTTTATTTATTTATTATTATTAGTCTAGCATGCTTTATATGTATTCTCTAATTAAGGTATGAGTTTGTTGGCATTTTCACTGTCATTAAAGTAAAAGTGCTCCTGTATTAACTATTAAGTGCATGTTTGGTATCTATAGCTTTTGCAAAATCACGGCGTCCCACCGTGATTTTGGCAAACTTACCGGGATATCAAACATGCACTAAATATTCCATTTCCATTAGGCCGCAGTCGTATTTTAAGACTATTTAGAGACCTTTTCTTGGGTTGTATTTGTGATTTTGTGATGTCACGGCTCCAATAAGGGTGTATGTGTCTGGCAGGTTGCAACTAATAGTAGTTCATTTTGTCCTGATGGGAAATTATTTATGCCTCTAACTTTACCAAAAGTTCCGGCAGTGTCCTAACATGATTGTTTTAGATTTAGCATTTGTTTGGAATTACGGCGGGATATTCACCTAATGCGTGATTGACTAGAAACGAGTATTTGTTGTTTCACAAAAATTGCGTTTAGAAAGCATTGGGACGTGAGAAATTTTGTCGCAACGTGAATCCAAACAAGTCAGTAAAGCATCCTTATCTGTGTCCAAACACCTATAAAGTGCGATATATGATCCAATCGATAATTTTTTTATGTCATCTTTATGTCTGCATCCAAATACCTTAGAACACGCATTACGATATACCGGAGAGAACTTTACTCTTACATCCAGATGTCCATAAGCGTGTAACGTGGATGAATTAAACTTAAAGACAAAAACAGCCGATAAATTGGACCATCCTGGACTTGAACCAAAGATCTCGTCCGCGAAGTAAATCATCGCACCTACGGTCTATCCAATTGGGAGTGAGGCGAGCGAAAATGCTGCGGTGTAGTAAGAAAGAATATATTAAGATGGCTCTCTTAAAAATTACGAGGTTCCCTCACCGCTCTTGCGACAGTCAGGTATGTGAACTTGCACAAGTTTCTTGTTTAATTGGGCCAGATAAGAAATTTGTCTGTTGGTAGTGATTCCAAGTATAGGTTATTCTGATTTTGGGATGGGTTAAAATCAATCAATGAAACTTTCCCAAACCAAATTACTTTCCCTAAAACAAGGTGGTTGTTTCATTATAAATCTAGGTTATTGTTTCATCATATCCTAGAATGAATGGTATGAACGACTGCAACCCGGATAATTTCGTGGAGCAATAATTTTTTATGATTCGCCTGATATTGGCATTTCAGTTGATAAGTCAGATTTGAGCATCGCAAGCAAATTGATACTCTAAATAAAACAGAAAATTTTCTCCCAAATTTTAATTACAATCATCAATCTGATTGTTAAAAAATAAGATATCAATATATGGGTACCCCATGGACTTAAAATTTTCTAAAGATACAATCAAATATATAAAATTGTAATCAATTTTGAACCAAATCCTAAATCAAATTTAATAAGATAATTCTAATTTCAAATCAATTAAATCTGAAATAGTTATAGAACAAATCTAAATCATTGGAAGATATTATTGTTTTTTACAACCTAATTTTAATTTAAATAGACAAACAAAAACGAAAATAGATTGTATTTTGGTTTTACAAGCAAGCATCCTTGTAGGTTTCCTTCCACCAATTCAAGGAGACAGTTTTCATACGAGGTTTGGTTCTCTGCAGGAAAAAGTACCTTTACTTCTTAATTTTCTTTACCTTGACATCTATAGTTCTATACGTAGTTGGGTTTTTAAATTCTGCAATATCTGTTGGTTTCTTTTCGTTTTTTGGTTCCTTTTAGTGCATAAGGAATGTCGGGCAGTTGCAGATTCAGTCACATAAGAGTGTCTGAGTCTTTGTTGTCATTGCTGGACACGTATTGGTTAACCAGACTATGATACTAGGGATCCAAAGTGTGGCAAGATAGTTTGATTAAGAATCTTGGAGCTATTAGACACAAACATTTGACTGCTGCAATGTTCTGTCATTCTGCTCTGTAGAATTGTATATTGAGGCTCTATTTGGATTGACTTATTTGAGTTTATCTACTAACATAAGCACCTGTAAAACTGTTTGGGAGAGCTTATAGAAACAGCTTATGTAGTTATGTAGAATTCTATGGATATGTCATAAGCTGTGTTCAACTTATTTCCATTAGCCCTCAATGGTAGTTTACAAAAACAGTTTTACAACTCATGAAAATTATTTGGCTTCATTTTATCTTTTGTTATAAAAATGGTTTATACATAAGCACTTGTACCATAAGAACTTATACTATAAGTGCTTAATTAAACCATTTATCCAAATAGAACCTAAACGTTGAATTGCCGGATAATGCTTGTTGATTTCTGAATGGGGAATGTGGTACATTCGGATGCTAGAGTTTGGCATGAATAAATTGAAGTAAATAAAAAAGTGGCATAGAATGACGGGGGACTAGGATCTTCCCATTAGGAAGGTATACAGTAGGAGGGATAGGAGGGAAACAGAAGATAATGACACTGTAACTAAATGATGGCAGTGAAACTAACATTACAGTTGGTGAATTATGGAAGTTAGCTGTTTGTTGTGTTAGGCTTTCTATATAAGGGAGTCATAAGGTTAGTAGTAGAAGGTATCGATTAAGATAATTTTTGTGGAGTCCGGGTCTCTGACATTCTGTTACATGTAATTACAATAAAGATTCGACGAAGATTCAATTAACATTAATATTCTATGTTTATTCTTGAGTTAGATCTTATCACAGAACATCTATGGAACTGCATTTTGTTTAAACTGTCTGTCTTCGCTATTCGAATGCTTGACACTATCATCCTTTTGCAGTTTGCCCACGGAAGAGAAGAGCTTCATCCAAGTCGTCTCTCCATGAAGAGTAAATCTGAGGTAACAGTCAAATTATGTACACATCACCTTGTCCTTTAGCATAATAAACACCTAATCCAGTCAAATTATATATACATCGCCTTTTCCTTTAGCATAATAAACACCTAATCAGCGGTTAAGTATTTCTACTTTTTTTTTTGAGCAATAGCATTTCTTCTTGATTGTGTAGGCACAGATGGGCAGATTATCTCCGAGAGCAGGACTGTGCTTGTATGGCCCGGATAGCTGCATTGTTTCTGAATCCGCTGAAGTAGCTGAATCTGGACCTGTAGTCACAATCACAAGACTTGCAAGAACCCAACCAGCTTCGCCTGAACCTCATTGCACTAATGCCAGCCAGGTTAGCCGCATTGTTCCTGAATCCGCTGAAGTAGCTGAATCTGGACCTGTTGTCACAAGACTTGCAAGATCCGAACTAGCTTCGCCTGAACCTCATCACACTCATGCCAATTCCAACACTATCGGCGACTGGTCACCCCTGGATGATGGCATTGAGGCTGTCCTCCCAAATGGTTCAGACAGAGTTCCCTCTAGGGAGGAAGTTGATGCATACATTTTCGGCATTCTCAATAAGCCGACCACTAAAAGAAGACTACCAGTTTTTGCAGCACTTTGCGAGGGGCAGCAATCTCCATGACGACTAGCAAAAAGACTCCTCTCTGTTGGATATTACTTTCAAACCCATTTTTTTCTATCTTTTGAATAATTTCCCCCCATTTGTTAAATAAATAAATAAGTACAATCATTGCTGCGTGTGCTGCTAATGAAGTTCTGGGAGAGTGGATGACTAGATTACCAGTACTGTGTATATATTTCAGAGTAATGACATTTTTACAAGAAAGGCAGAACCCAGCAATGGTTTGATTGAACAACTACTTTCTGAATCATTGACTGATTCTTTCATAGGTTCTGAATTTCATGTTCGGCGTATGATTTGCATAATTTACTAGATTGCACCAACTCCCTCCAGTCCTCAAATTAGGCAATAATTGAGGAATGTTACAGCTGCAATAAATAGTAGTATCTTGGATGGTTAGCTTCTGGCTTCATTACATTAAATTGTTAGAGTACATTAGACTAATGGACGTGGTTGTTTTTGTCTAATCTATTTCCCTCATAGTAAGTACAACCAGCTTTCTTTTCAAAGATAGCAACTTTTTAGAAATTATGATTCCATATTTTTACGCTTCCCCTTTCATTAATCCCCATCTCGTGTCAAGTACAGGGAAGGTATAGCTAGGGATGTGTATCAGTTGCTTTATAATTTGCTTTAGAATATATGGATAATGAAGTTGTATGATCATCGATGAAATAATTTGAGATACAGTCAGAAAGTGATAAGGATTGTTGCTGAAAGCCTGACACTAAACCGTTCGATGGCATGGATAGAGAGACAAAATACTATTTGTTTTCATTCCTTACTGTTTACCAACCAAAAAGATTCACCAACTATTTTGATGTAACCACCTCCATTGTGTCGAAAATACTCCGATCTATGCACCCTAACATTTTCAACCCCAATGTGCGCTCATGCACCGCCACCAATTTTTGCGCTTGTCGGTGCGTGCGGCACTTGCAGTCATCCGATGAGATTTTTTGGGGGCTGGGTTGCAATCTGGTGGTTCTACAGTTGTTAGTTTTTGGTTTCAAGCAATTGTTACTTACGTTCCAAGTCATACGATCCTTACATGTTCTTGTTTGGCTTTTGAGCCTTAATTTTATACTTTCCTATTTGTTTTTGATTAACTTGTCTAAAGTTGTGTTTGCTTTCGCGTTGGGAATTCCACTTTAGGCCAAAATCACGGCAACTAACCGCGTTTGTAGTGAAGCTAGGAATACCAGCTTCTTAAAATCACGTTGAATTTTGTATAGAGACGCTAGAATATATCACCTAATGCCAATTCAAACAAACCATAAGTAGTCTTCTTGTGTTTTGTTCGATGTTGTTTATGCATTTGCCACCGGTCATAAATATCTTTGGCTAGCTTACATATTTTTTTTGGGTTCTTAAATATAAAAATTGAAATTCTCAATAGCGATGCTCTAAGCACATTGTTTACAAAATTCATAGAAAGAAATTCTATCTTACAAATAAAAATCAAAGTCAAAGTTGATTTTGAATCTTTAAACAATATTCTAAGGAATTATTATAAGAAATTTTTTGTAAAAGAATACTCCATCCGTTTTAAAATGAGTTTTGTTTTAATAAAAAAATTGTTTTAAAATGAATGTCACTTTTAGTTTTTAATGCAATAATAACTTTTTCTTTTCAATTGTACCCTTCAATTAATACTATATATACTACTAAAATATTATTTTTTTTCTTTAATGAAAAACAAACAAATAGTTGATTAGCATAATTTGGTAAAATAACATCTTTGTTTCTTTTAATTAATACATTTCTTAATATGTGTGTAAAAACTTTAAACGACATTCATTTTAAAACGGATGAAATAAAATTAAGGGAGCAATTGCAGCCTAGTCCCTATCAAGATACACATGCACCATACATAGTAAGTGATATGGTCACCAATCAAAGGCTTTGACCATTTTCCTAACCCAAAATAACTCAAAACCTTATCCAACTCTCCAATGACTATCATCACACTTTCCCTCCCTTCCACTAACCCTTCCATCTTCTTCCCTTCTTCTCCAAAACCATTCAAATTCAATCCGAAATGCTCCTCCCAACTTACCCCCACCTCCACCCCCTCCTCCCTCCCCAAAACCAGCGTCATTATAATCGGCGCCGGCCTCGCCGGCTTAGCTGCTGCAACCCATCTCAACTCCCAAAACATCCCTTTCCTCCTCCTTGAATCATCCAACGCCGTCGGTGGCCGCGTCCGTACCGACATTGTCGACGGCTTCTTCCTCGATCGTGGCTTCCAAATCTTCATCACAGCTTATCCAGAAGCTCAAAAGCTTCTCAATTACCAATCCTTAAACCTACAAAAATTCTACTCCGGTGCTAAAATCTTCTACAACGGCCAATTCCACACCGTCGCTGATCCACTTCGTCATTTCATTGACTCCGCAAAATCGCTAACTAACCCTATCGGTTCCATCTTCGATAAATTACTCATCGGAACCACCAGAATCGGTGTCCTCACAAAATCCGACGAACAAATTCTCGCCGCAGAAGAAGTTCCCACAATTAACTTACTGAAGAAGCTAGGATTTTCAGATTCGATCATCAGAAGATTCTTCCGACCATTTTTCGGCGGAATCTTCTTCGATCCAGAACTCGAAACAACTTCAAGACTATTCGATTTCATCTTCAAGTGTCTCGCTCTCGGCGAAAATACTCTTCCGGCAAAAGGTATATCAGCGATTCCAGAACAGTTAGCGGCGAGGTTACCGTCCGATTCAATCTTGCTGAACACGAAAGCAGTTTCCGTTGATTTTGACGGCTCGAATTCGCCACGTGTCAGGTTGCAAAACGGTGACGTTTTGAGTAGCGAATTAGGAGTGATCGTGGCCGTTGAAGAACCGGCTTTGGTTAAATTATTACCGGGAAAGAAAAACCTGGTTTCCAAAAAACCGGTTCGGAGTACGGTTTGCTTATATTTTACCGCGAACCCTGATCAAATCCCGGTCCGTGATCCAGTTCTGTTTTTAAACGGTTCGGGTAAGGGAATAGTGAATAACATGTTTTTTGTGACAAATGTAGCACCATCATATGCACCACCAAACAAGGCATTGGTTTCAGTATCATTGATTGGGTTATTTGAGGATGTGTCTGAGGACGAGTTAGTGCTTAAGGTGGTTCAAGAACTTTCGGGTTGGTTTGGAGATAAAATGGTAAAAGAATGGAAGCATTTGAGAACTTATAGGATTGAGTATGCACAACCTAATCAGTGTCCACCTACGAATTTGAAGAAAAACCCAACAATTGAACCGGGTTTGTATCTGTGTGGTGATTATTTGACTTCAGCTACATTTGATGGTGCTTTGGTTTCTGGAAGGAGAGCAGCTGAATCATTGTTAAATGATAGAGCCTTCATTGGCTAGTTTCTTCATTCTTTAGTTTACATTGTATGTAACATTTTCTTTATATCAACAGAAACTACATTACTAAGAACGAGACCAAGCTTCTTCCAGCTCTAAAAAAGAGCTAATAAATTATCTGAATATGGTTCTAACTAATAATTCAAAATTGTGTAGTATTCACACGTTTCGTGTAATTGCATATCATAACTAATTCTTTATACATTGGCAGGATTATGGAAGTTAAGATAAGCACAAATTGATGAAGTGCATGAAGAGACGACCATTAATATAAAATAGGTGCAGAAAATAACATCTACAAACCTATTAGAAGAATTAAGTAGAACAAAATTAGTGGTACCACTCAATGAATGCTAACAAAAAAAAATGTCATGGAAGGAAACAGTTGACTTCTAGAAGCAAATAAACTTAATCCCAAACTTCAAATATAAATTTTAGGATATGAAAAATCACCTCGTGAAACAATTTCTTATTTCTGTCTTATTTCCTACATTTTGATAAATAAATAAATAAAAGAATCTGATACTTCAAATATTCGTTGGCCTTTGCACAGTAAACATAACCGGTTTTCAATTGGGTATTATTAGCACCTAAAAAGTTCATTTATGTTGGAAGTAGATTATCAATAACATTTTAATTTATTTTTTAGAATACTTCATTTCAATACTGAAGATCACTACTAGGAATAATACTTGAAGCCTTCAAGTATCTTATGAAATAATACTGAAGATCACTACTTTTTATTGCCAACAAAAGGTCTTCTATTTTTGAAATTACAAAATTTACTTTCTTCTTCCTCAATTTTTTTTTTACTTTCTTCTAGTGGACTAATGATTATATGCTCTTTCGATGTGCGGGGGTTGGGAGGGTGGAAAGGGATAAAAGTAGAGGTTTTAGTGATACCAAAAACAAATGTGAAGGAGGTGAATGAAAAATATTATACTAGGTGGTGGAGAGGTGATGAGGTGAGGTGGCTAAGTGTGTCGTCGGTTGGTAGGAGTAGTGGAATATTGTTATTGTGGGATAAAAAGAAGGGGAGTTTGGTGCATATTTTTGGGGAGTTGGGGGGTTTAGGGTTGTGTCTTGGATCGGACCGGAGAAGAAAATGTGTGTAATTATAAGTGTTTACTCACCTCGTGACTTGGTGGCCAAGAAATGAATATGGGTGTATATATTAGTCAAAAAGCATTGAATGATAGAAGATTTATATTGTTGTTTGAGATTTTAACTAGGCGCTAAATAGAGAAGAAAGGAAGTTGGCAGAGCAATTTCTACAAAGGGATTTTGTGAAAGAAGGACATACATTTATTTAATCTCATTATTCAAATGTTAAGCTTAGTCGATTTACCTTTAATGGGAAGGAAGTTTGGATAAGATATGGTATCCCATAATGGACGAAGGAATGTGGTGATGTTAAACAATGAGCACTCTCAAGAGATATTTCGGTGGATCACTGCCCTCTAATATTGAGGTATGCATCTATGATTGGGGTCCGAAATTGTTTCGTTTCAATAATCATTGGTTAGCAAATAAGACTTTCAGAATGTGGTGTTTAGGGTTTGGGAGGGGTGTGACGTTCAAGGTTGGATGAGACATATCCTAAAGCAAAAATTCATAAAGTTAAAGAGTGTGCTCAAAGGTTGGAACCAGGAGGTATATGGGGAAATAGAGACAAAAAAAAATAGTGCAAGGGTGGGTGGAGAAGCCTAGTGATGTACGAGAGGAGGTAGTGAGATATTTTAGGAATCATTTTAACGAGGTGGAGTGGGAAAGACCAACTACTGACGAGGCGGAGGTACCTTGTCTTTAAGGAGAACAAAGCAAAACCTCTCATGAGAATTTTATTTGGAAGAAATCTTGGCGGTGATGTCATTTTATTTGAAAGAAACAAGAGTATGAGGCTAGATGAATTTGACTTAGCCTTCGTCAAGGAGTTTTGGGATGTTATGAAGTGGAGGTTAATGCGATGTTTGATGAATCTTTCTTAATTTAAGGGTGCCAAAAAGCTTTAAGGCCCCGTTTGGATTGGTTTATTCTGAGCTTATGTGGGATTATCTACTAACATAAGTCTTTTTAAAAGTGTTTGGATAAATCAATAAAAATAGTTCACCACAATTTTATAAGCTGTTTATGCCAAATTTTAATAAGCTCAAATTTTGAGCTTAACATGTAGCTTATCACGGGGCTTAAACAAATACATACTTGCTTCGATTCCCGCATTACACTTTTTTTCCAAAGCCTATATTTTATTCATTGTATAGTGCACCGACTAGTTATGCTTATCTTTGGTTTATCTCCATGTAAGTAATAACACACGTAACTACCAACAGAAAAATAAAGAATTTTTCAACAATGGTTTAGGGCTATCAATTTTTTCTTTGTAGGGAGTATAGGACCACCAAACTTTTACCTATGTTTGATTATTTCTTACTTTTATATTTGCAATATTATACTTTTTTTAAAAGGGTATTTGCCTTATTTTACTTGAGAATAGTGATGTTTATACTATTTATTTACACCTCTAATGTTAATTTTGTTATAAAAGAATATTAATGATTTTTTATAGGATAAA
>Ga0315914_1006587_pt1 | contig 16407 bp, 7 predicted proteins | sample MpolenodulesMG_FD_203920 | JGI IMG/M metagenome (GOLD analysis project Ga0315914, IMG submission 203920) | Medicago polymorpha root nodule microbial communities from Los Angeles, California, United States - elongated nodules | ecosystem: Host-associated > Plants > Roots > Nodule | place: USA... | reverse complement strand
CATATCTTTCGGAATTGAGGAAAGATGGTCACCCTTCCAAATATCGGGAACCAGGAACCCCACCCGATGCTCCTCAGGATTGTAGCCACTGGTGTTTACCCGGAGTGCCAGACACGTGGAATGAACTAATCTATGCCCAACTCCTCTCTAAGAAATATGGCATCCACAAAAGTTTTTCAGAAAGCGAAGAACGCAGCTAATCCAATTTTCATCAGAACAGGAAGAATGTTAAGTTTTGTTAGCTATACATAAATCGGCATTGCTCCTGATCATTTAACTTCATCCATTTCATCATCTGAATCCACATCACTGGCTGACATTGACATTTGCTTCACTTTCTCAAGCTGCCTCAAGAGATACAACCTTTCTGGTGCATAAGTGGATGGAATCTGCAAGGAAGATATATCAAATTCTTATGACGTGATGATCAGAGATTTAAAATTTTGAATACAAGACTGAAAGAAAAAAAAAAAGAAAAAAAAAAGCAGAAAGTCATAATGTTTATACCAGGGATGGTACATATCTCTGAATAGCAGCCAACATTGCTGCATGCCCAACGGCAGTAACCTGTGTGAAGTAACCATTTTCCTTCTTAGTTAGAAACATCTAATATTGGATAATGGCAATATGAAATATCAAACAAGTTCATTTCCTTCTATCTTCTCTCGTTTACATGTTCTAGGCAGGAAGTCCATTTTGTTCCACTTCAATATTTATAAGGAGCACAAAAATTAAAGGTTAAAATGAGTTAGATCATCGTTCAAATATTTATAGGATTGTACATTGTCCTTGTATACATGGACATGTTAGAGATGCAATAAAGCTATTCATAAGTCATTGCCAGCAGTTTAAGATTTTAAATTAATACTACTTAAGAATGAGATTGTGAGCCTTGGCACAGTGGAAAGGTCACTATCCTTATAATCTAGTGGTCATGGGTTCTAATCACACAAACAACCTCTCTACTCACGCTATGTTAGTCTGACCCTCCTTAGACCCCAGTCCCACAATGGCGAGTGAGAGCCTCATGCATCAGGCCACTCTTTCTTTTAGGCTTTGTTTGGGAGTTTAGAGGGGAAGGGAAGGAAGGGTTTTGGGGGGACATAAATATATGGGAAAATTGAGAAATCTTTCATAATTTTTTAAAGAGTTTTTTTAGTGAGTGATAAATTAATGCTTATGATTAATATATTTTTAATTTTAAGAATATCATAACATATACTATATTTGTAGTATTCATATAAACTAATCCTAAACCCCCCAAAACCCTCCTCGAATACAATTTTGTAGTTCCCCCAAATGAGGAGTGTTATATATTTTGAAGAAAAATAAGTCCCCCAAAGCCCCTCCTCCCAATGTCCTCTATTTCTTCCACTTACTCCTTCCTTTTTTGCCAAACCCTCCCCTCCCCTCCCTTCCCATCCAAACTAACAAACATAGCCTTAAGGTCTACTACATCTTTGCACGCTACTATCAATCAGCCAACTCAGCAAGGCTGGTGGAACTCAGGATGGTCACGAGTGTGGGCTAGAGCAGGCAGACACACGGTCAAACCACCCAATCACGCAGCCATTTATGTTGGAAGCATCACGCAGCCAATAATAATAACTGTTGTCAATAGCTGCCGAACGCGGCGCGGAGCGGCCAAAAACGACAAAGCGCGACGCAGCGCTCCAACGCGGAGCGTTTGGAGAAAGCGGATGAAGCGGGCGCAATGCGGGTCAAAGCGGGCGCTTTTGACAACCCTGTGTAAAATACTAGATTTCCCTTCATTTAAAACTGTTTTAAGGGTCATTTTTGTAATTTTCAAAACCCTAACTATTACTCTTCTTCACCAGAACCAAATACACAGCCACAAACTCAACTTCTTCATCGTACCAACAAAAAAACTCCATCTCCTCTTCTCATCATCTCAGAACCCATCTTTGTTCTCCTCTCTTCATCTCTTGATTTCAGAATTTGTTAATTTGTTAGTTGTTAATTTTTAATTTGTTAATTGGGAGGATGAACTTGTTAATGTTTTGCACTTTTGTTACTTTAAGCTTTAGAGGCTTAAAGTGTCAATTTCCTTGAATTTTATTAGTATTTTTTGCAAATATGTTTTATGTTTTGCTTAAGACTTGTGACTTTTATTTCAAATTAGGAATACTTCATGAATTTTGAGTAATGTTTAAGGAATTTTAGTATTATTTTTAACAGTATAGTATTTTAATATTAAATATATTAGTGTCCGCGTCACCGAAATAGCGCCCGCACCCCGCGCCGCGTCAATTTTTGGGGTGGCCGCGCCGCGCCGCATTTCTGCTTTGACAACAGATAATAATCACATACATGTTACATGTTGATTTGTTTAATTTTTTTCAATTTTGATTTGCCAACTTAGGAGTGTTGATCAAATGAATCAGGTTACATCATTGACCCATGTTTGAACAAGATGTGATTTAGAAATTAGAAGCTTAGCATAATTTGAATATGATTTTTTTATTATGAATGAACAGTACGCTTCTCTATCCAGAACAATACATATTATTCAGATATAATTGATAAGAACAATCTATAAAGGTGTTCAACTTACAGGAAGAAGCATTAAAATGCCGATGGGAACAACTGAAGCCATGTCAGTTAAGGTTCTTTTAAGTGCTTTCTTCTCCTTCTCAGTCAATTCATCACCTATTAAGTTCCTTTTGACCAAACCCGAGGCAGCACCAACATCAATAGCAAGAAGTTGAGTTCCTTGCCAGACATCCTGTTTATTAAGTAGCAAACTTTAAATCTCTGTTATTATATTATTTGTTTGAGCAGCGAACAATGTCAAAATCATCAGAGATCAACACACACACATGACATAATTTTTCTTTTTTAGTTTTAAAAAACATGGAATAGGGTGAGGAAAAAGTAACCCAGCATCATCCGACCAATGTGATAAAGCAGATGAGTTCTTAAAGCATGATAATACTTTCAAACAAAGAAAACTGTCAGACTAAATCATACCGTTCCTGTTTCTTTTAGTTTGTCAAAAGATTTCTGTATGAAATTTTCATTCTTCTGAACTCTGACCATCTGAACACCTCCAGCATCACCATTATAACGGGCACCATCATCACTGATCATCAAATCCTGTCAAAGCAATATACACACAATAGCATGCCATGTGATAAGGATGCAAGATAAAGTAGTCAGTACAAATGGCAAGCAGATTTATTAAGAAATTAACAGTAGCTTGAAGCAGAGTGTTGTAAATAGCATTTATTAGGACAGATTTTACTTTTGCTCATATCACCATGACATTATGTAATTATCAGGACTTTTTTTTTTTCCTTTTTTGTTCATTACCATTTATTAGAATTCATGTACAATGGTCTTATATCTTAGAGCCTCTAGTTTGTGACATAAAGTCTTCAATATAATTCAGACCTTTTTCAAGTGAAGTGGACATTAGGATGAGACAGCATAGTAGGAAAATAATAATGCAATATCTAAGTAAAAAAATTCAATAAGGCGTATGTTCAACCTTGTGAGTCGTCTAATGCAAATGCTTTAGACGTACCTCATTATTTTCTGATTGATAGGCACTTCTTTGGACCCTTTTCTCAAGTTCCATCAGCTCATTTCTTAGAAGCTCAAAGCGAAGGATTTCATTGGGTTCTTGGTCCACAACCCCTACATTTGGTGCAGGCTGTTCAATATAATTTTCCTGCAAACAAGATAGCAAGTCCATAATACTCAAAACTCAAAGAAGCATTCACTAACCAATTAGAATGGATAATTAATCATCCATTCAGCTAAACCAAATGAACCACTGTTCTGTTCCAGTTTATGCATTAATTAAATAAAAGAAAACTAAATATACAGTTATATTTTCACAAAAGATACGAAAAGGAAATCAACATCGTCAAATGATGAGGAAGATAATGCATACATGAGCATCCACATCAGGTTCTGGGTCGGGCTTTCTGGATATAGGAGGTACAAATATGCTCCAGAATCCACGAGATTTTCCAATTTGTCTGAAAAAGACACATGTATGTGTATCATTTACATAGAGCTAACCAGAAAATTACATTTACCTAAAACAGAAGAAAGTAATAGTTGGCACTGCATGAAAAAAGAAAAAAACAATCATTCATACTTTTTGCTCCTGTCCACCTTTACATTGTCATTCTTTCTGCTTTTCCCTTTCATAAACCTGTCCTCCTCATCAACCGGTGTGATGGTTTGATCACTATTAACTCCCTGCATGAGTTTAATAGAAGCACCATTGGCAAGCAAATATTCAGTTTCTCAAAAATCAAACATGTGACTAGAAGTATGCATACGAGTCAAGCAAGATAACAATGAATTACAACACAAAAAAATAAGAACACCGAGTGTAACCCACATTACTCCACTAATTTGAAAGGAAAAAAAATTATGAATGCACCTGAAATGCCATGGAAACAGGCAAACAACAATATCCATGCATACTACTAAACTTGTACCCAATTTTCACCAAGATTTTTAAGCAAAGACATAAAACTGGCTCAAGAAGGCAAAATCTATGTTCGGGGAACAAATGCAAAGGGGATGAAGGGCACCTAATCCACATATTTTACTCCAATGTACTGTATATGATTATTCTTCACATACATACTCTGGAATTTATTTTTGTCCACCGCGTATTGTATTTATTTATAAAATTAAAGTAGCCATTAGGTTAATAAGCAGGTACTCTATTGGGCAACAAAGCCCATTAGAGAAATGAAGTGAGTTTTTGTTAAAAGAGACACATGTTGTAGACCTTTCAAACATATATTTGCCATCGTTTTGGTTTCTAATTACTAGTACCAAATTGGGAGCTCAGTGTCAATGAAGGCTGTCAAAGTGGTCCATCCACCAAATTAATTTTTCGTAGACAAAAAATTATAACCTTAATTGCCATTTAGGGGCCAATTTGTTTTCTCATATAAAGGAGGAAAAATGTAATGTCAATTTTGTCTTTAAAATAGTAGAATACACATTCACTCCTACGTTATTATCAACCCATCACTGATTATTATCTGGTTCCATCCCTGTTATGTTGATCAGTCAATCTACTTTTATCAACAAACACAAAAAAATCAAGACACAATTATTTGGAGGTAGAAACCAAAAAAGATTCCCACTTTCAGGAAAAAAAAATAGAAGACATCAACATAAAGAAGGGGAAACGCGAAAGAGGTTGTGTACTTTCAAGGTAAAAGTGTTTGACACACTATTATACCAGGAATTGGTAAAGGAGGTTGTGGAGGATATTGTGTACCTCTTGCAGAGAATCAGCTTTTGCTCGGAAAGATGCCTCCAGGAATTCAGCTTCTTTCTTAAGTTTCCGTATTTTTTCCAAATCAGAACAGGCTGCTTTCAAATGCTCCTTTCCAGAACTAGAGCTTGACACATGCAATTCTTGAAGCAACTTTTCAAGCTTTATCACAGCTTCTTCGACACTTTTTAATGCCTGAAATCAAATGTCAAAAAAAGGCATTAATAAGAATATGATACATAAAAAAAATTTAAAAAAAAGTTTGGGGTTCATCTAAAGTATGAAGAATATTGATATGTTAAGGTATGAAGATGTCAGATTAGGAAATAATACACTACTGAAATGGAGAGTCTCGCAGCAGATATTAAATTCAGATTTTAAAATGTGGAATCAAACCTCATCAAAAGAACCTGAGTCTTTTATCGTTGACTGAATTGTGGAACTTTGCCCGTCAACTATTTTCTTGGCATCACTCTCCAATGTCTTATCTCTGCATTAAATATAAAAAGATAATAAGTGGCACAATGTTTGGAATTAGAAACTCTAGGTGTAAAAAATGTTTTCACAACATCTGGAATTCCAATAAAAACTATAAATACAAGGTGTGTATAAATAAACAGGTTCAAGAAAATATTGCCACCGTACAAGACAATTAGCTTGGAAACATTTTTCTGCCGTGGCTCTCTGGTAGAAAAAGTTGTTTTTGTACTACTGTTACAACAATTAAACGCATTTCCATTAGATTGGATTTTCTTTCTTTTCTAGAGAATTGGACATTTTCCAACCAAATCTTACTGACATATCAATGATATATGAAAGCCACAGAGTCACATATTAGAGGTAAAGTTAGCACCGTTTTGATCAACCTCTAAGTTCATTTCCTGAAAGGGTTGTATGGACTTTGACAAGATGCATTTGAAAACTACTATGGTTTGTGCATAGATACAGAATATCATAATGCTTTGAGCACATGTGTTGTTCTAGGCCTAGCCTCTAGATTCAACTCTTAGACTCCATTTTGTCTTCAATCCATCTTTTTTAGAGTAGCCATATGTCATTTACTTTCGTTACCGTGATTATTCCGTAGAAAGAAGTATCCACCAAAAGAGCATTTGTAGGATAAAATATAATCCAGTTTCGAGTTTCATATTGAGAAATGAAATGCCTATTGTAGAAGCTAAAGTAAAGTTGAGGAAATGCCCACATTTAAAACCACATTAAGACAAGAACACCTATTCTTTTGGTGAACACCTATTTTGGGGTGAAATGACTAAAAAAGTTCCGTAGTCAATAGCAGCCATAGCAGTCGCTCCTAGGCGCTATGTGAAATCCCACGTGACTACTCTGAATAAAATATAATGGTTGTAGTGCCTAGGAGTGACTGCTATGGCTGCTATTGACTACACAGGAATAACTTTGACATGACTACTCTGAAGCAATAGCAACTAAACATGATGTTGCTGAAAACATTTCATGATCAATATTTTACCCCAAAAACGTAATGTTTTGATGCATGAATCATGGTATCAATGAATACACACATGCACCTAATGGAATGCAAAACAGACTGTAGATGGTGACATTGTCACATAGCTTACTTTATCATCCCACGTTCCTCCATGCACTCCATCAACTTGTTGTGCCTAACATAAAATAAATAAGACACATAATTTATTAAGTTTGAAGCTGGTATTTCATTAAATTATAAATAAGCATTGCTCTAGTTACCCTCTGGACAGAAATTCAGCTGCTTTTACATTTGAAGGACTCTCAAGCCATGTGCTGTATTTAATAAAGCTCTGCATCCAATGAGAGCAAACAGCAAATGCTTGGGTAACTGCTTCTGCATTTGGAGGACCTTCTGGTTTACTATGCCCATGAGACTGTTTTGTGATGCTGGTGATTCCCGGATAAAAAGGAAGCCAATCCAGCTCTTCACAAACTACCTATGCAGTTAAAGAACTTCACCAGTTAAATCAACTTAATAATCAAGCATACATCGTTAAATGCAAGGACCATAAATACTAACCTCAACATACAATTGATATGAACTAATGGATGAGAGTTGAGGGTAGTATAAAACACTTCCCCCAATAAGATACCTGTAATAAATAATCGTATAAATAAATAAACGCACAAAAATTCATAGGATGCATGACAAGATATTATGATGATAAAGGTGCTTAAGTTGCAGGAATTATTATAATGATATTATGCATGTAAAGTTACTAACCTTAAAACACCTATATAGACAATCATCTGACCAGAAGCTAGTAGTACAATTAGCACAGGCCAAACCAAAAACTATTCATGACACTCCAAAAACAATAAGACACCTAGTATTCTAACAATAGTAATAGTACAAAATAAAAAGAGTACCTCATGAAATCTTCAATTGGATCATCAGGAGTATCGAAACCATTTGCCAAAAGAAATGTTCGTGTACTTCTGCCTAAAGCAATAAAGAATCCAAATACAGCCAAATCCTTCTCCAAAACCTGCACCATGCTAACATTCAATTGAAGCCTTTTGTTACAAAATACACAAATAAATGGAAAAGGATAGAGCTCTATTATACTCAATTCAACTAGTCTCTATTCTTATTTTTTTATTTACATAAAGTGCTTTCTCTTAAGACTTTCTAACAGAAAGTCAACTTATCTCAATTTTTAAGCATATTCCTCCATGCTGGAAAAAAAATTAATTTCTATCCCTAGTGGGATAGAAAGTAATGAATTCCAAATGTCAATACAACAACAACCAAGCCTTATCCCACTAAGTGAGGTTGGCTACATGGATCAAATTACGCCATAATATTCTATCATAAACCATATTTCGGTTCAACTCATTAATCTCTGAAGAAATTAAAAAAATTATACAGTCACAACAACCACGTTAATGAATAAGAATTTTTAAAAAGATACAATTCAAACAAAGTATAGCTTTACTTTGTTAATTTAACTGTAAGTATAGTCATATCAATTGAATATGTATTCCTTGATATTCAATCCAACATCACCAGTTTAGTGCCAAAACCACAATGTCTTCAAAACTGAACATAACTAACCTCAATGCTTTCAGATGTTGTCAGTCTTGACCATATTTTCTCCTTATCAATAGCTTGCTGCAGCTGCTTCTGAACCAGATTTACCCAGAAAATAACCTCTTCTGATTCCCACTCAAAATTTGCTCTAAAAGCTGCAGCTCGAGGACCAAAATGTACAAGAAATTCTCTGTGTAGACCAACATCCTTTATAGAATTATAAGCTTGACTTACAGGAATTAAACCAACCAGCATGTCCATCAAACTACCAGTTATCTCTGTGCTCATCGAAAAGAATTGTGAGCAAGAAACTTTTGCCGGGCCAAGTTTAGCAATTGCAGCAATGCATGTAAGTGCAAGCAGGAGAAGTGATACATCACTTGCACTGCTCAAACCCTTAGTTTTTCCAGACCTGGGAATTCAGTCAAAAATATCATTTATGAATCGTCTATAAATATAACATGAAGGGGCAAGAACAGAGGCATAAAAGTTTACATCTCAATATGTAGAACTGTTAAAAGAAAACATACAAAGCAATGGCAGAAGTGAAGCGCCCGTCCCCTTCAAACTTATTAACAAAGGACGTCACTACAGCTGGAACTTGCTCAGACCAAAACCATTCGTACACTTCAGGCTGTTTGGCAGATAAGTTTTCTCTGATTAAGCTCTCCAAGGGAGCAGATAGCCTTAGCAAACTGGACCAATGCAACATTTACACAAGTTTCAGGCCCAAAGCAACTAGAGAGAGCACTATTATATATTAAAACTAAAGATGTAAAGAAGGAACAAAAAGAAGAAAAACATGAGACATGCAATACGAGTGAATCAAATATTGGAAGGCATTAAAAGCAGTATATAAGTATACAATCACTGTGATGGTAAAATCTTGAAGTGATATTTAAAGTTTGACAGCTACAAAACTTCCATATTGAGGGTACAACACAAGTTACTACCTTAAACATGAGTCATAGATTTAAACTTTCAGATGATTTGCATAATATTCAATAAAATACAGATTTAATCAGGAAAAAAATATGCATTTGAAACTTCAAAATTTGACATGAAGATGTACCATAGCTATGCGAAATATATTTCATTGTTAAAACATCAAACGACTGAACTAATTATCTGATGAATAGTTTCGGCCTTCGGGTACATGGTCTTTATAAAACTTCACACAGGGTCAACCGAAGAATTTCTATTTCATTCTAATAAATAAGTTTAATGCAAAAGAAACACAAAGTGAAACAAAATGCGGAGCAATATGCTACCTCCTTTGAACAAATACATTGACATTTCTATCTCTGCTATCACCTCGGGATGAAATTTCACTTGCAGCATATAATAAGGAGTACACGGCGGCCTGAGAAAAATTAATAAACTGTTTATCAGTTTTTCTTAAATTTTGCAGGTTAGGAAATAGAGATATGATCAACTGGATAGTAAAAAGAAACATTGCCAAAAATTCATTTATGATGAAGAATAGGCAATATATAATTTGCATCTATCTTTACAAATCATATTCATTTGGACGACATTAGCTAACTCGTAAATCAAATTTAGATTTTAGGTAGCCAAATATGGTTAACTCAGTCTCTGAATCATGTTTGCCAGACTCGGTCTAACTTGAACAGTCACATAATTCTGATGACAGGTCAGCAAAGTCAACTTTAAAGATAAAAAAAGCTTCAAAACACAGGACTCAATTGTGTTTCACTTTTGTTCAAGAATGCATGTTGCCATGTTTGCTTTCTGCACTTCATTCTCTTCATTTATACTAGGGGCTCTCTCAAACTGCCATTGAACACTAGATGACCGAAGTTCACCTACAGCAAACAGTGTCGCTCCCTCCCGGCAAAACTTTCCTGACTCTGCCCCTTGCTTTCTACGTCAAACACTCGATAGGTGCATCCACATTGAGTCTACCACTTCTGCATTTGAAACTCAAGGGCCTCCCTAACTCTCTGTTTTGTTTATTTTTTCCTCTTTGAAGATCAAACCCACGCAAACAGATACCAGTATCACAGTTCTTTTATTGTCCACCACAAGGCACACGCAGTTATTGTGCTTCTGCTTCCTCACTTCACCGTTGTTTTGTTTTTTATCTGGTTTGTTTCTTTGCTTTATTATGGAGTTGGAATGTAGAATTATAATTCTATTATTGGTAGTATAATATTATTCATATATGTTATTCGTAGTTTTTTATAATAGGTAAACTCTAACAAATTTGCGAGTCTTAGTCTAAGAGATGATTTTATTGAAACTCCACGAATTTGCATAGACTTTTGAGTTTGACAACTTTGGATATTATTACTATTGGAACCAAGATGTTTCAATACTTAAAGTATATTCTAGAAGGAAGAGGGATTAGTAGGTTAAGGGAGTAGAATTGTGCAACCAGTTATACTATCAGTCTAGGTTGAATGTTAGGTAAGAACCTTTAAATACGATTATATAGGGGAGTTACTCGAGTGATTTAATTGATTCTAACCTTTCAATTTATTTCTCTCTATCTCGCTTTTGATTCTTAAGAACATTTCTATACCAAAGAAAAGTAATTTGGCAGAGAAGGTGAAGCCAAATGACCTAATTTAACAAACAAAAGTAATTCTAGACCTAAAAATATACAATACACTCAATTACCCCAAGCTGGACATTTCATAACTGCCTGCTTGTCAATGATAATGGGTCTTTAAAGAGCCATAGCAAAATTTCTTTACTATACATTAAATGTAACCCTCTAAATTTGTTAAAGGAAGCAATAATGTCAATCTGTTGGATAAAAGATATAAACCATTAATTTTAAAATATTGAAACATAAAACACCAACTTTTTTTGTTTGAAAACTCGGTATCTGGCCGAAGGACCTACTTAATTAGGAATATTTACAGAAGGTGAAAAGAGTAAATCGATGATTTAATACCAATCTGCACATTGATATGCAGTTATGTGGAGATGACACTTAAGAGTCATATCATACCATTACATCATTACTGAATTGGCCTATGAGGAGAGAAGTGCAGTTTTGCCATAATGTAATGCCTTTCGGTTACCATAAAGCAACAGTATTTGTATCACAATTCAACTTAATGCTTTTAACAGTTGGATTGCCATATTGATGCTTTGTATTTTGTTCCAATGATGAACGAAGTAACAATTTAAAGTTATCGCATATGAGTTGGTATTATGTATAAAAATCTCGGAGACACCGTGACACTAGACGTAGTTCAACGAAAAATACTATTAACTCCAATAACTACCTGAACATTGCTGCATGTTTTTAAACACCAACAAGGCATGCAAAACAAAACTTAGTCTTGCTTCTTCCTTTTACAGTTCATCTCGCGTGTATTTGTCTAAACTCACACAAGTTAAACAAAAGAACAACATGCCATCACAAAGGTTGTCTCTCAAAATTTTTATTTTCACAAATGCAGGTCATACTTTACTCCTAACAGATGATATGAATCAAACAATACTTTCTAATAATTTAAGTTCTAATACCTGACATGACAATGCCTTCACCCATGCGGTTTGGTCTACCCCAAGCCAAGCTGTTGAAAACCAGGATACACGTGATGACGATTTATGGTCTTTAATTGCTAGCTCAAAAACCCTGGCTGCATCATATAAAGCTTGAACAAGTCCATCATAAAAGTCTTCATCTTCAAGAGAGCTATTCAATTTCACCCTCATTTTTTCAAGGTTAGCACTGGCGTCAGCTTGTGGACTCCCGTTGACAGTCATACCATCATCAGAGGTAGCAAATGGAAGCAAATTTACACTCCTCCCCGTCTTAGAAAATGTAAAATAGTGTTTTCTACAGCTCACAGAACCTTGACCACTGCTCGAAGACAAATCATGTTGTATAAGGCATCCCTTTCTTGAACTGCCCCATTTACTAAATAGTAGGCAATGCAAGTCCGACACTTTTCTCCCTACACTAGAGGAACCATTCGAAAGGAAGCAATTTGAGGAGCTGCCAAATGACTTGCAATTAGAAACAGCGCACACACATACACAAACAGAATAATATACAAAAAAACTAAGCTCAGAGGAATGCAATAGTTACTATGTAAAACAAAATAGGACAAGGCCTTGTTTGAATAACCAGACTAACTAAGCACTTATAGCATCAGCGCTTATCACATAAGTGTCTATGAATAAGCCATTTCTGTAATAAAAGATGAAATAAAGTAAAACTATTTTCATAAGCTACCCTGGAGCTTGTGGAAATAAGTTGAAAACAGCTTATGAGATGAACATGTTATAACTTATAAGTTGCGCACTAATCTATCCTGGAGCCTGTGGAAATAAGTTGAAAACAGCTTATGCCATGAACATGTCATAAGTTGCTTAACAAGCTGTCCTAAAGCTTGTGGAAATAAGTTGATAACAGCCTATGACATGAGCATGCCATAAGCTATTTTCATAAGCTCTCCCAAACAGTCTCATAAATGCTTATGTCAGTAAATAAACTCAAATAAGTCAATCCAAACAGACCTGAATTTCAACCAAACTATTTCCTGTAGCTTCGAAACCTCAGACGCGAGGTAGTCGAAATCTAGATTTTACGCATAATTGGTAAGGGGAAGTAAAATCGTAAATCGTATAATCACAACATTAATCGTAAGATTATACAAATCTCATAAATCTCAAATATATGTACATAAATTCATCTGTATGCATGTAAAATAGCATAAGTAAGACAAAAAATAAACCTTAAATCACACTTGAAATACTTATGTAAATTTAAATTCATAAGCAGAACTCACATTACAGCATAATTTATAATACAATACTTACGGAATTTAAACTTGAAATACTTATGTAATTATAACACTAACACTCACATAACATCATCATAACACTTTGAAATACTTATGTAATTCAAACGTTAAATCAAACTAATAAGTCTCAAACAAAACAACAACTAAAGTTTGACTTCTGTAGTTCCACCACCGCGACCATAATCGTAGAATCATTTCAAAGATTCATAGATTATAAAAGATTCCGCCAAAATAAGATTTTGCCTATATTTATAGTATTCAGATCCTACGGAGCAAAATAATCGCTAAGGACAAGCATAAGCGAAAAATCGTAAGATTTTGACTACCATGCTTGTCACATGAGTTGTGGGATTGAAACGAATTCAATGATGTGTCGATTACATAGAAATAAATCGAAAAATGAATCAACAAAATGATCTTATTTTTATTTGAAATATACAAGACAATATAATATTTTATTTTGTGAATCCATAAATATAGTATTTTTTAATAAATTTTAATTACATTCCTTAATAATATAACGGTAAAACGCGGGTCTCCAAAACCCAATGTCTTAGATTCAAATCCTACGGAGCATGATCCCACCCCATTCTTCTTAGATTGAGAAATGTTTATCAATCTCCATCTAACAACCTATCCATTTTGTTATCATTTCAAATTCGATATCCACTAATTCAACCGATGGAGAATTATAAATAGATCATTTTTTTATTTTTACTGGAGATTGGGATTAGACGGACTCTCTATAAGACCTATTTTACTGACGGGATTTAGAACTACTTTAGCCACTTTAGCGGCTCAGCCGGTTACTTGAACTCTAAACAAAGTTATACCATTAGACGATCAAATTGATTTGATATTTCACTAACCTAAAAAGGTTTCTTTTAATCATTCATATACACGTGGAGCCACTCAAAATCAACACTAGCACGCATTGATATAGTTACTACCTGAATTACCTACAAAAAACAATGCATTATAAATATTCTCAATAACAATTCTTCACAAATTCTATAGAAAAAAAACGAAAGAGAAACGAAAAACTTCAAGTTCAAGAATTAGATTTTCAGTTAGGAATTTTGTCAAGCAATTCATGTGCATAATACAAAACAGCAAACAAACATTACTGTCAGTAAAAGTAAACCTAGCTTCTACATGTCAATGATTCACTTTATTTTTTAAACTCGGTATCCGGTATTCGGTCCAAAAACCGAGTGGACCAATCCCACTGTCTACTAACGGAGCCAATTGAAGCTAAAACAAACACAGTAGTTGTTGGCACCAGAGAGATTCGAACCTGAGACAAAACAAAGTAAAGAAGGATAGAGAAATGGATTTACCTTAACGGAAGAAAATTATTGGTGCTATGAGATTTAACTGCCATGTAACGGATGAAGTAGAATTTGAAGAGAAAATTGAAGTGGCGTCACTATAAAAGATAGATAGAAGAGAGAAAAAAATGAAATAAAGAAGGAAGAGGTTGCGTGGTCGAAAACAAAAATGGAAATAAAGAAAGGAAATGAAAATGATGACATAGCACGAGGCGAGTACTTTATCTCAATACGTGGATAACTCACAACAACACCAATCTAGTTCATGTAATCATTTTGCAAAGTTACATAATTATTATAACTAAAGTAATGTTATTTAGTATCACTCGATAACATTTTTTTTTTATAATTGAAAAATGTTAATCAGTGTCGGAGGCAAATATAATAATTTTAGCTTCCTTAATCATGCTCTGAGGACACCGGTTAACATGCTCCTTTATAGTTATCATGTATGAGGTTTAAACTTATATGTAAGTGTTTAGTCTAGTATAATATCATGATTGTTGTTAGAGATGGATGAAGTTGTGTGCAAATTGAATCGAATTGTTTTTTTAGTTTGTTAGAACGAACTGAACTGTAAGGAATCAATTTGAACCGAACTGAATCGGTTCTTCAAATTGATGAATTGTTTCGTTTTAAAACAAAAATTGAATTGTCTACGGAAGTGAACATTTCAGAAATAAGAACCAAACCAACGAAATCATAAACTGAGGGAAGTTCTTTATGTAATAGTATTTTATGCCGAGATTTGTTGCACAATAGTGGAATATTCTAAATTATACATAATAGATTTGCACACAAAAATCATTATATCAGACAAACTAGGATAAAAATTATTAGAGTTTGAGTGGGAGATCAAGATTCTGCATTCGCATCGTGAAGCAAACAAATGTGCTGATGTGTTGGCAAATATGACATGTGATGGAGGTTATTATTTGATGTTATATGAGCATTGTCGTGCTCAAATTAATTTGTTATTGTTAAATGACTTTATTGGTATTTCGATTCCGCATTTTGTTAGGCGGTAGTTCTCTCTTTTTTCCGAGCTAAGCCCCTCTTGTCATCCAAAAAGTAAAAGAAATTAAATGCATCATCCATAGGAAACATTTTATCTTCTCTCCTCATACTCACTAATTTAAAAAGTTTATTTTCTCTTATGAACAATTAAAACTAACGCTTATAAATAAAAAGTAAAACAACACAAGTTTCATGAAATTAAAATATAATATATTTTCAAGACAAAACAGGGCCTTGATATTTTATTGATACCGTGAAACAATTTATAATTTTGGATTAAAAAGAAAATCAAAGTGATTTATAATATGAGACGAATAAAGTATTTATTAATACTATCAATTTGTCTTTATCTTGTAAGGTAAAAAAAAATATTAGAAGATAAAAAGTTAAATTAAAATAAATCTATAAACAAATGGTAATTTAGTAACAATTATACAATTTTTTTACCAAATAGTAACAATTATGCATAAAAATACATCAATTGCATTATAAACATTTTTTATAAAAAAAGTTACCAATTTTCTAAATGTATGTGAAATGTGTAAAAACTTTTTCGAGATATAGAGTCCATGACTCGAGTAGAACCAAGTCACACCCGAATAACACAAGTAACATAAAGGATAAAAACATGCTAGTTAACTCGATCAACAAGTGATTGAAATCATATAAGTATGAAGGATATGTGTCATGATTCTCCAAGAAAGAAGGCCACGAATGAGCCTAATATGTGTGTATGTGTGTATATATATATATATATAGAAATGTTAATTTATGCCCTTAGGGCACATGTTAAAGATTTCATTAATAAAAATTTTGTATCGGAAATTGTGTTAATTTATTACTTAAAAATATAATATTAATTTTTTCAATTAATACTTACCATTAGTGGCAAGAATTCAATGCTTAACATATGCCCTAAGGACACAAGTTAACATGACCCATATATATAAT
>Ga0315914_1006586_pt1 | contig 16408 bp, 11 predicted proteins | sample MpolenodulesMG_FD_203920 | JGI IMG/M metagenome (GOLD analysis project Ga0315914, IMG submission 203920) | Medicago polymorpha root nodule microbial communities from Los Angeles, California, United States - elongated nodules | ecosystem: Host-associated > Plants > Roots > Nodule | place: USA... | reverse complement strand
TAAAGGGAAAGGCAGTCCTTTTTAACTGTTACTTTTTTTTCACACAATTAAATATGGAGAAGTGGGTGTTCGGGCTTCGAACCTCGATCCTGCATAAATTATATAATGTCTCTATCAACTGAGTTAAATTCAAAAGAGAACTTTTTTTTTTGAGAGAAAGGTTCAAGGGGACTTAACGGTTACTTTTTATCTCTCAATTAATGTTTGAAAAAAATATTCTATTTTCGACTCTCATGAAGAGAAAAAAACTTGGAGAAAAAAGTTCTGAAAAAAAATTATGAAAAAATTCATCTCTAAATCACTTTTACCATCTTTATGTTTACAGGAAAAGAAAATAGTCTATTTCTTCTTTATTTCAATCTCTCGATTAATGGTAACCAAAAATAAAATCTCAATTGATGTTTGAAAAAAAAACTATGCAAAAAATGCTACCTCATAAAAAAAAATTCACATGACAATATTTTGTGTCACATCAATGCCTCATATGTGACTAGATTGTTGGAGGATCGCAGTAAAAATAATCTCAAATAATAGGGTAGAATCTCAAATTTTTTTACAATAATTATTTCTAAACTTCACGTATATTATTACATGGACTATTTCAAAAATTAATCCTTAAATATATGACTTTTGTCTCAAACTGGATTACAAAATACTAATTCAAATAACACTTAAGAAAGTTTACAAATTTAACATTTGTGAATACCATTCATCTAAAGGAGTCTAAATGGTCCTACCATGTGCTCAAAATATCTAAACCAATCTAAAATAGTTTATATTTCAACAACAAAATCTTGATGGTGGAGTTGAAGTTGAAGGTTGAACAAAACATATGTTTTGTGGGATTTAGTATGAAAAAAGGAAGTTGTTTTCCACCATGGAAAAATTATTTTCAACCATTGAATCAAATAGAGAACATAGTTTTATCATAGACATTCAACACCAAATTTTTTCCCACAGGCTCACCACTCACCCACAAACGGAAAAAAAGTTACTGTTCTTGGAGGCATTTGATGCATTTAATTGTTTCTGCATTCTTTTTGACACATTTGATGCCTAACCCACCACCACCAACAATCAAATCAACCTCCCTTCTGTCTTTCAATTTTGCTTTTTAATTCCAAACGGAAATGGTGACCGGTAATTAGCCGGCGGTGGTGTGTGGTGGCTCTCCGGTGAAGGTGCCCCGGAATGCAAGAAAAAGTAGAACAATAGAAAGATCTTCACGATGAAGAACACAAATCTGATTTATGCTTTGCTTAAGCATGTTCTAGGTGGCCGGAAGTGGTGACCGGAAAACTAGCCGGCGGTGGTGTGTGTGGCCGGAAGTGCTTCTATGAAGTAGAAACTGTGTATTCTTGATTCAATCTGAATTCATTCGGTTATACATCTGCTGAATCCCATTGCACAATCAGTTATATATTACATATATACTCAAGATTCATAATTTAATATTGAAGAATATATCGCCGGCGGTGGTGTATGTGCTCTCTAGGTGGTCGGAAGTGCTATGAAATTTCCAGATCTATTTTATGTTTTTTCAGTTATGTTTATGAAATCAAACAACTTGCTTCAAGCTGTGAAAGAGAAAGGAAAAAATATGGTATAAATAGACCATGATAAAACCAATGTTCCTCTCTAATCTAACTATAAATATCAACTTTTCCATGGTAGGAAACAACTCCCATTTCCCATGCTAAATCCCACCTTTTATTACTTGTTAAATAAAAAAACCAAACATGGACCACTTCTCCTAAGTGTCTTGGATAACATGACAAAGAACCAATCAAAATCTCACATTGTTGACTTTGTAGACATAAAAATAACAAGTCTTATTCACTGTTTAGTTTTTTGTTTTTGTTTTCACCGATCACATTTGAATTATTTTCATGTGCAACTTCCATATACAAATTGATGTTATTAACTGAAGTAACAAGTATACTATATATAGACTATAGAGTATAGACAAATAAAACACTTGAGGAAAGGACAATTAATATGATCCCTTTTATGTTCCATTATTGCTACCTTCTCAAGCATATCATTCCTTCACGAGCCAATGTTCCCTCAAGGTCACCTATAATTCTGGCTGTCCGAACTTCTAAACCTCTTTGAACTTCATGGAACAGATTCCTTATACTGTCAGAAAATCGTTTCATGTCAATTCCAGCACTTTTCTCCATCTCTTCTGCCACTCCAACAAATCCAGAAACAATCTTTGATTGAATTTCAAACAATTTTTGTCCCGTTGCAACAATGTATCTTTGTAATTGAAATGTCTCCTCCAAAAAATGCTCTAGTGTTGATGTCTTCTCCTTTTTTCTTGCATTATTCAATTCTCCGCGATTTGCGTAGAGGACATTCTCTTGCTGAAATAATGTGCAACAAGTTATTGACTCATGCTCAACTTTGCAATACCAAATGAAGTTGGACACAGTAGAATTTAGATTACAGTTAATGCAACATTGCTCCATTTTTCAATATCGTAAATGTACATTAAAAAGAAGCCAAAAAGGACTCACATGGCTCTAAAAGAATACTATTTTTTAGAATATTGCAAATGGATTCTAGTGTCAAAACAAAAATAATATAAATAGAATTAAATCATTTCTCATCATGGAGATATTTTAAGAAAAAATATATTATAACATGACATCAAGATGACATATATATGATTAGACGCCAATGCAGAAAGCATAAAAATGTACAAGAATCAATGCTTACCATTCGTTTGCAAAGATCGTCGGTCTTTTCTTGGAGGGATTGATATCTTCCAATTTGTTTGTTCAGCAAAGTAATCAAGGACAGATAAGCCTTCATACCAACTTTGCTATCTTCACTAATTTCTGCATGTTCATTATTGTTTTGCATTCCGGTCAACCTTTCAATAAGAATTAGTTGCTGTTTAAGCCTCTTGATCTTGTAAGATACTCCAAGAGCATGAAGATCCATCTTCCATTGGAATTGTTTTGCATCATTAAAAGGCTTGCTAGTAGAACCTATCTTTTCAGCAGCATCAATTTCTATTTGATTTGGACTTTGATACTGCACAGGAGTAGGATTATCCTCCCGACAAACATGCTTTTCTTCTTCAATCTTATTTTCTGGAGATTGAACTTGTGAATCAGCATTGTCAAATTGATCATGATTCAAGGGCTGCACCTCCTTTTCACAAACTTCCTCAACCAAAGTTTCCATCATTTCTATCTGTTTTTCACCTGGTTTTCTCTTCACAATCTTGACTCTAGACCAGACAGGATCTTGAGTAATTTCTGAAGATTGTGGGGACAAATTAGAGTTGTTTCTAAAGCAGTTTAAAGGCCTCAATTTTGAAGCAAATTGGTCTTTCAGGGAATTAAGTTCATCCTCTCTCTCCAACAATAAGGTCTCCAATTTCATCTTGTCATGTCTCAGATGTGTCACATCCTTCACCAATCCCTCCAAGTGTGACTGAAGCTGCTTTGTTTCTAATTCTGTTCTCAACAATTGCCACCTAAATGCCTCTAACTTCTCATCTTTGATCCTCATTTGTTCTGCAAAAGCATCCAACTCTATGTGATGCCTTTGTTCAATCAGGGTTGCATACCTTTCTGTCTCAGCTCTCATCCAATCTTCCAAACGTTTAGCATTAGCAGGAATGGCTAGAGACAAAATAGGAGACAAAAGGGTCAGCACAACCAATAGATATTCTAGCTATATGTTGAACTTTGTACACTAAAGTTCTGTTTGGATTAACTTATTTGAACTTATCTATTGACATAAGTACTTGTGAGACAGTTTGTGAAAACGTATGGAAACAACTAATGACATGTTCATAAGCTGTTTTCAGCTTATTTTATATAAGCTCTCATGGATATCTGATGAAAACAGTTTATAGCTTATATAAAACCAATTTGAATTTATATTATCTTTTGTTATAGAAATAGCTTATACGTAAGCATTTATATGATGAGCGCTTATGCTATAAACATTTAATTAAGTTTTTTATGCAAACAAGGCCTAACAATAAATAAAATTGAGCGAAAGTTTGTAGAACTTATAAATCTTACATAAGTCTTCATTTCTTTGTGGCAAGTAGTGATCAGAAATAGGCGAAAATTGTTCTTGTTCATTTGAAATATGTGAGGAGCCTGTTGAAGAACTATGCTGCATGCCTCTTGCACTAGGAAAAACATCCTTTCTAGAACTCAAGTTCATCAACATGTTTTTAAAGGAATGTCTGTCATGTTTTCCTTCTGAAGCTTCTCTCCACTTTTCTGTTTCATGCTCAGCATGCTTCCTTCTAGCCTTTGATAACTTAACCTCTTTCAACAGCATTTGTTTTTCTGCAGTATCAAGTTTAGATTTTCTCAACATTGCTGACAAAATCTTATCTTTTTGTTCTAAATCCTTGTGAAATTTTGCAATCTCCAAAGTTAATTTCTGGACCATCAAATCAGACTCCTCTTTGTGCTCCATGACAGAAATAAGTTCCTCTTTTGTAGCATCCAAATGCTTAACAGCGCGACCGAGTTCAGCTTCAAGATGTCTTTGGTTTGAAACCAGCTCAATGAAAGCAGTTTTGTGTTTCCTGAGATCAGAAGAATGTTCTTGACCTTCACGTTTAGCAGATTCTCTCAATTCTTCTGCATCCTTTTCAGCTTTTTTCACCTTTTCTTCTAGCTCCTTTCTCTTATTCTCCTCTTCTTCAATCTTCTTATCTTTTTCCTCCACCAAACCTTCCATTTCCTTCAATTTCTGATTCAATTCAGATATAGCTAAATCCCTTTTTTTCTCAAACACTCTCAACTCATTCAATAGAGCACCAATCTGTTGTCGAAGTTTCCTTCTTTCGCTAAACCAGCTTTGTTCTTGTGCTGCAAAAATCCCTACAACTTTTTCATTTGCTTTTGCATCTTCATGTCTTATCTTTTTCAAATTCTCAATTTCCATCTCAGCACTTTTCAGCTTTTGCTCTCCCCCATTTATCACTTCCTTCTGAACTTTCCACACAATCAACCCCAAAAGCTGTGTACTTCCTTGAAGCATAGTTTCAACAATTTCAGTCAAACTTTTCTCGACTTCAACATGTGGTTTTCTAAGAACTTGAAGTGCTAAGAATGCACAAGAAACACCAAAATATATTGGATACATTCTATCATCATCAATATTATCACTCTTTTTATACACAATTCTATCCATGAGATTTTATTTTCCTTTTCCTAACACTGCAACATAAAACAAACAATTAGAATACAATAAAGGGTTATAGATCCTAGATAATTCATCAATAATTGACAACAAAATATGCATAATTGAGGAACATAAAATTGATGGTTGCTGTTAACAATGTTGAAGAAGTTAACATGTTTGTTTACCTTATGCAATTCACATCTAAGGACAAAAATGGAAATAGGAAGTTGAAGAAACTGAAAGTAGAATAAGGAAAAAAAGTATTTTTCCAATGGACAAGTTAACTTCAGCAGTCACACCAAACAGCAAAGACTGATATGTAACTGATGTGAAATTGGTATCTTCTATAAATAAATGGTTAGAGAATGCAGAAAATAAAAAAGATAGGTGTTTACATTTACACGTGTTGGACTGCACATTGTGTACTCTATACTCTATAAATTATAATGCTGAAATGAATGAAAGAAAAAAAAGTACTATATGATTATGAATTTTTGGTTCCTGGTTTTCAGTGAAAGACTTGCCTAATGTTTAGTAACCCCACATGTTCCTCCCATTTTTTCAGCTTTTTATTTTTTTTATAATCATGACATAGATACGAAGTATCGATCGCCGTTAAACATTAATCAATCTCAGTCGAAAAAAATTATTTCGCAAGGTGGATACCCTTCGACCAACTGAGTAAGTTTTGTTTAGTTACGAATTAAACTCTAACCACTTGTTTAAGGTGTCTGAGTCATTACCACTCGGACCATCTAGATCGTTATAATCATTTCTTTATTTTGTTTTCTATCTTATTTTTCTTCTCCTACCACCACCAACCCCCAATTGCCACTCCTTACTCCTTGCCTCAATTCTTAACCATTTTAGCAAGCAAAAGCACTTGATTCCTGGATGCTTGTCACAATTTCTGACAATGAAAAAGAAATCTAAGAACCAAAAGAATATATAGATATAGATATCTTTGAATCAAGTTGGTTATAAAATATTAAATACAATTAGTATTGCTTACCTGTATATTGAATATTAGAATGCACAAAAAGACACTTTTGTGATAATAAAATAAAAGACTTGTAGGACTAGGCTTCTAACAAATAAAAAGAAAAATGAGAGACAGTGCATATATTTGAAAGTGCATGAATAGCAGTGACATGAAGTTATATTTTTTTGTTCTTTTTTTTATAAACGTATCAAAGGTGGGAACAAGTACCGGTTGCTTTGCAATTTGATTAACCCATTTTGATAAACTGGTCCCTGTCATGATTGTGGCATATATTAAAACAAAATCAATACAAACAACCAAATTAATACCTTATGGACCACGTATCTTATACGGAAATTATACCTAGGAATTGTCCACATAACGCACTTCACAAGTAGTATATCCAACTGGAAATTTTAATGCCCGAACAATGCTACCATAGTAGCCAGTAAACATTACTTGGTGAGTGACAAAAATATATCTTGCATTAAGTACTTATTTCTCAGTTTACAAGCAATAAAGTTATATGAGACTAAAGGGATATGCTTCTCTGTAACTCGTTTCCTTTTGTGAGTTAAGATCTGTAAAAGATGCAACATGTTAAATAAAAGCTATGCAACCTTTTCCTCAACCTCTAAAAAAAAACTATGCAATATCATACTAAGCTAGAGTCATGTAAAAAAATGGTATCTGTTAGTATTAAGTAGGGGCAACTTTCTTAAGTCTCAATAAAGCCTAATACTCTACTATAAATTCTTTTAAATAAGCTTCCTTTTCGACTTCTATTGTATGTATTTTTACTGTTGATTTTTTGATGTATTCCTTGACTCATTTATTTTTGAATAGTGATATTTGTACAACTTTTTGGTACAACTTTTATGACAACTTTGGTTTTCTCTTCTTTGATTAGTCAAAAATAATAGAGGGAGAAAGAGGAAGAGATAGAATAAGAAGGTAATGTGAGTATGAGAGAGAAAGTTGTTAGAAAATGGTTGTACAAATATCATTTCTCTTTATTTTTATGCTTTTTTTTTTAAAAAAATTTTTGGATGTATTATTATACATTATGCAGTAAGTGAACTTTTGACTATTTTATTGATATTTTATTTTTTATCAACAAAGAATCAATATTTAGATTTCAAACCAATAGTAAAACCCTTCTTTCAAAACAAAAAATCAATAGTAAAACCCGTGCATTAGCGAGATCTAGGAAACCAATGAGAAACAGAGTCAAGAAATCTGCCACTTATCATTAGTGTTCTTTATTTATTCTCAAAAATTAAAATAGTGTTTTTTATTTTAATCGGATATCATCTACGTGTAATTGTAAAGACTAATCTCTCAAACGGATAGAACCGTAATGAATGACAAAACTCTCTTCCAAAAAATTTAAATATATTGCATTCTCATAATTGAATTCAAACATATAACCTATGTCTAAATTGGACGAGATTTTTTATCATCTCTTCAAAATGCTCTTGAGTTTAGTGTTCTATATATAATTAACAAGAAAAAAAAAATTAGTTTTCTTTATTTTATAGTAAGATTTTTTTATTTTTTTTCTTTTCATAATTAATAAAAAGGACAAATTTGTAAATATATTAATTGTAAAAATTATTTTGATATCTTTGTAAGTGCGTTTATTTTTTGTAAAAATATCAGTATCAGAATTATATTATATTTTTAAAAAATAAAATATCAAAAAACATATTTAGCCTTGGTACTTTTTTGTTTTTCTTTCTATGAGAAGGCTGTTTTTTCTTCAAATTTACTATATAATTAAAAAAAGGGAGTGTTAATAATGTGAGACCTAACTGTTTCAAAAATAAATAAATGTGAGCCCTAACTTCATTTCATATCTTTTATTGATAGAACATCATTTCCTATCTAAAAATAATGCGCAAGCATTGGAATATAATTGAATATTAGACTAATTCCATCATTATTAAATAATTAATTGCAAAGTCAGCAGACAGTATCATCAGAACAATGATGCCAACACTTTTTTCACAAATTTACCTATTTTATGATTATTTTATGAGTGACAGCTAAGAATATATAGGTCCGGGAAGGTGAGACTTATGGACCAAATCAAGCTATTTATCAAGTTTTTTTCATTAAAAAGATTAGATTTTAGACTATCCAAAAATTCTTTTATATTTCACAATTATGTCAATGTAACCTTTAAAAGAAAATATGTCTAAGTAACTTCAAGATAAATTACACTTGAGACTTTATAGTAGTCCAGTTTGATCGCTCTTTAAATAATAGGTCAATTAACAAGTCAAATTAAATCCTCAAAATGATGTATCAGAGAATTTACGAAGATTTTAAAAACCTTGTGACAACCGATAAGTAATACATAATTCAAACGTTTTAGGATATGTTAGTAAGTGCTCTTATGTTAAAGAAATGGAAGAAGGAAACTTTGCATCATTTAAAACATTGACTACATACCTTCAAAAATATAATTACTATCAAACATTGACTACACACCTTCAAAAATATAGTTACTATATGTGATTCTTTAACAAGTGTCTTAGGACATTTGTTAGTATTTTTCGATTTTTTTAATAGAACAAACTTATTTAAGTAAAGTACCCGACCATTTCGTCATTTACTTTTATTGGAAGAAAACTAAGGAAAATTAAATAAAAGTACAATGGATAGCAAACTTGAAACTGGACAGTGTAAGCGTTTATGTACTCATTCATTTATTCGAAAATTAATAATTAAATTTTAGTAAAATTATATACATTTGTTTACCAATGGTTTCATTGATACAGGTTCAAGAATACGAGGGTTTTTAAATATGTCCCTTTACTAAAAAAATTATAATTAAATTCTTAAATTTATCAATGATTTATAACTATTAAAATTTAAATGTGAGTTGTTAGTCATTCACGGACAACGAATACGTTATATAAATGATATGTAAGAAAGGTGATTCGTTGGTGTTGTACCAAAATTTCTTAATGATTTAATCGTTTTGTTTGTTGTTACTCTCAACGCTCCTCCAGACTCTCCATCGTTCCCAAACTTTCCAACAATATAATTGGATTCTTAAAATAAAAAAGGTTTCAATTAAGTTATGAACTTTTAAATAATTTGTATTGAGTCTCATGAAGATTTAAATAATGATAGTTAAATATTTTAAATAATTTGTAATTAGGTCTCTTTGTTCAAAGACTAAATTACAAATTATTTAAAGTGGAGGCACCTTATGAAAAAATAGTTTAGAAATCTAATTACCAATTATTATTACTTTTTTAGGCGCTAATTACCAATTATTGAACCAGTTAAAAAAATTACAAATTATTGAAAAATTTAGAGATTCAATTATAATATTTTCAGTTTAGACATAAACTATTTTTTTACGGAAGTTTGGACACTCGAGTAAAAACTTTTCTTAAATATATCTCTGGATTGGAATAGACGTATAGCCAAATTCGTTACAAACAGTATGAAAAGAGGGCGGAAATTTGTATTAGTAAACCTTATGCGAAGAAAGTCATAAGCTATGATCCCACCACAAATCTCAAATTTAATGTTTATTTTGGTTACAGCAGTATGATGTGATATCACATGTGGTAGTTTCACCAAAAAAACATCACTGATTATAGTGTTGCATCAGCCATCAGAGATGGGTTGCTTTTTATTTGTTTCGATAAATAGATCTTTTAGAATGCAGTTTGAACTGAATTAATAGAGGATTTCTTTCTAGGTCCCATGTTTCTTTAGGCACTTAAAATTACAAAATTACTTTTAATAACGTGTCTGGTATGTAACTACGACAAGAGCATCCGATACACCGGATGTTTATTTTAAAAAATTTCCATTTTTGTAACTCTGGTAGTAATCTACAAAATGTTCATATTAAAAAAATTCATTGTTGTACCTCTGATACTTAACTACCATAATAGTTAGTTATTTCTACTTTTTTAATGTGAAAAATCTGAAATTTCAAACTTTGACCCTATATATTTATTGTCTGCTACCAATAGAGATTTGCTTATGGGACGAGTGAAAAATTAACTGATGTGGATAGTTGGAAAATAGCCAATCGAACGGAGCCTAAATTGAGGATGATCAGAGGAAAACTCAAAAGAAGCATATAATTAACCATTGTAACAACAATTCCCAAACGCGTTATATTTGTAACAAGATTTATAATTTCCATATCATTGTCCTACTGTTTTTTAGTCTTCCAGTAAATTGAGGTAAAATCGGCAAGACGTCATATGATTCTAAAGTGAAATTTGCGGAGTAATTCAATTGTGTAATTAAGAATGCAGTGAAGTCGTCATTTTTTTTAGGACATCTCACTCCTGGTGTAACCGGTTGAACCATATGACAAATTAAACAAACTTGTTATCTCAGTCCATGTGAAGATGGAAAACATAGAATAAAAGAAGGGGAGATTAGGTGTGACCCTACGCTGCACTAAAAAAATATACACATGTAGTCAGATGAATGAATATCCAGGTATACAAAATCTTTAACACAGACTAGGAGCAAATCAACTATATAAATAATGAGATTTCGTGACAACCATAGATTCATCCCTTGCTCATTATTCTTCAACCTGGGAAGGATAGATTCAATTAGCCACAAGGGGTAAGCTTCGAATTTCCTGCACCCCGCGGATTATCATCCTTCCAATCATCCAAAGCTCTAGCTCTATCCTGTGCAGCATCGTCATCTTCATCCTCCTCCTCTTCACCTGGCTTAAACTTCCTATCATTGTGCCAAGATGAATTGGCTTCTTCAATTAATTTGGCAGTGTTCTCTTGCCATGTATTCATAATTTCCATTTCTTTTAGTCCTGCTTCCTCAATGCTCATAGTGGGCATCCTTCAACAAAATATTCAACTCAGCATCTCAAAAAATGTGACTACGTTACTATTGATCCTCTATCATTCCTAGGTTAGAACAACAAAACTGCAAGGGAATTGAACTTCATTTCCTTTCAGGCATAAAGTCTTTTAATGGACTTTTTTATATTTCCCTATTCCAAAGCCTTTCATTAGTAGCTAAGAAATGTGCATTTTATTGATAAAGGGGATAAATATGTACCTATGACTGGGTTGGAAGACCTGAGCTGCCATTCTTTCTCTCTCATTTGTAAAACTTCCATTCACAAGACTCTGTGGCCCAAATATCAGTGGTTGGTGTTTGTGTTCGTGTGCTTGTGAGGCTTGTGCTCTTCCTTCCAGAACATCTTGAGCGAAGGTAGCACATGTGATTGGTGGAGATGGATTCGTATACTGTGCACGAACTGCAGCATTGTGATGCCAAGCTTCTGCTTTTTTGGCACGTTCATCCATAATATCCTTAGAAAACTCCTGATTCCCATCCTAAACATGGCAAAATTACAAGAAACAATGAATAAAACTAGATTTCATCCCGCAGAAAAAAACAATTTCCCATTCTTTAAAGCAGAACATGCCTCATAGATTCACATCACATCTATATGTCTCAAAGCCTGGTATTCCATAATTATCAAGTGAAATGTATAAGTCTAAAAAAAGTTAAGTTCTACCAGGTTATAACAGTTCTTTAAGCATTAACATCGAACTCAACAACATCCCATAAAGATCTCCACCATAATTATGGCAATATAAAACAGTGGCGGTATATAAAGATTTCAACCACTAATGGTACTTCAGTAAGGATACTAAGCATTTTACTACCTTGGATTGTCTATCCTTTACAGCAGAAAGCATCTCCTCCTCTTTCTTAATCATTTCCAGAAGATCAAATGCCTGAACATTTCAAGACAACCATGAGAATAATCGAAATATAAGTTTAAACAAAGTGGAGCTCTTGCATAAGTTTGAACAAACCTTATAGATCGCCAAAGATATGCTAGTATTCCAAGCCTGAAAAGGAGAAGAAAAATAAGCGAATGGCATGATGAGCATTGAGCAGGTATTGTTTTATACATATAGATATGCTTTTGAAAGTGTTGAATCGCCAGAGTCCATTTCATAAATCACAAGCTAGTCCGATAATATGTGGGACTGCTATAGGTCCCACAAACCTACTTTTAAGCCCATCTAATGGTCGATAAATCCACCAGGCAAAAACACATTTTCAGGGAAGCGGTCATACGGCATAAACCCACTAAATAAAGTAGCAGTAATGGAGTTCAGCAGAACTGGGCTAAAGTAAGTATCAGATCAAAATACAAACCTCTCTTTCTTCTTCTCCGTCATCATCCAATAGTTCTTCCTCTCCTGCCTCAACAGGGGTGGAAAGGGCAGCTGCTTTAGTAGAACGCCCACGCCGTTCCTTCCGCTCGTTTATTTCTAACAACTTCGATTCTGCAGCTTTTTGTCGTTTAAATCTAGCTATCTGCATAACAGATACACAATTATTAAATAAATTATTTAAGAGAATTTGTATGCTCATCATTCAAATTTGCTTGTTCAATTTTCATAACAAGTGAATAATGGGAAGAAGAGTTGAATATACAAACATATGTATGAATTGTATAAATATTATATCATATCATAGCATTGCAAAAGAAAACATGACACCTTTCTGGCCCTCTGATCAGCAACAGCTTTTGGTACCCCTTGCATATAAGACTCTAACTCCTCTTTTGGGACCAGCTCCATCGCCTCACAAAATGAGATAAATTCCTAAAAAATTGTTTTCAGTAAGCTTCAATAAAAGGACATTAATTAAAATAATATTGAAGAAATTAACAAGGATTGTGCAGATAGTATTGAATTGGGTGTTGGGGGAAGGTGTTTCCTTTCAACAGATCAGCTCTCACCTTCAGTTTTGCCTGGGAAGCCTTTAGAATCGGTATCCTGTCATCATGTGCTATTTTCTCAGTCAACTCAGCAAGATAATACGGCACCTGAGGGAATGATAACAAAAAAATTGATAAATGGTAAAAATAGATAAATATTAGTTCATCAGTTATCTTCAATGTTGTGGGATAAACAAATATTCCATAGTGCATTGGTTCAGCCAGCTTTCCCATATTAATACACATTAGGATTCTTAAGTGAAAGATCTGCACGTGCATGATAGAATTTATGCATAAATACTAAATTGAAAGTACTAGTTATTGCACATATTTAGGACGAAATAATGTAGTACTAAATTTTAACAGGTTTCACTCGGTTTACTTAACTATAGTTTTTTTATAAAAAATACTCTTTAAAAGACTGATTTGATTACGAAATGGCCAGAAGAAGGCTAACCGCAGAAACAAGTATATCAGATGGGAAAAAAATGGGGGGCATCCCCCACTCAAATCCTAGACCAAACATGTGTCGGCGTGAAGGCAGGATTATGAGCCTCACTAATATTTTCTCTTTTAACATGGTTTACAATCACACAAGGGATTCTTGACGATAATTAGCTACAGTGTGTTAGACATTTTATCAGTGTTGTTATTATGTTATTAGGCTGCAGTTATTGTGATTGGGCTGCAGCTATTGTGTGATTAGGCGGCAGTCATGTCTTAGGCAAAGGCAGTTATTGATTAATAGGGAAATAGAAGGAAAATTTAGTAGGCATTTCTTTGGGATTGGTTATTGATTGGGAGAGACCAAGCTCTCGAATTTCTAGGAAACCCATTGTGTAATCATATTTTATTATCGATAAAAGTAAGTTATTTCTATTATATTTCTATATTTGGTACCAGTTTCTATCACAATCATGAATTATCGGTTCCATGAAAGCTACCAAACATCTCTTAAGAACACAACCAACCACAGTGACCGTATCACAATAAATTGAACACCTCTGGGTGCTTCGATAAATAACAGTTTAAATTCCTCATCTCAACCCCAAACTTCAGCGAAGATTGACTCGGTTTGTATATGCTAAAGCTCAATTTTACATGCACGGAAGATGGTGTCACAAATTTGGTTTTTTATACTCATTCCCCAACCCGTGCAGCCATGGGCAAAACAAGCTTATATAACTAGTTTAAATTTCTGAAATTACTCCAAATTGTAGAGGGTAGTAAGAGCGATTCAGACCCTTCCCAACAACTCTATCCTAATAGCTAAAATGTTATGAAACACATGTCTCTAGCAATAGTCACTAATAAGCATGAGAAAAACGAATACGGCCAAAACAAAACTCTATGAAACCCAACCTAAAAATCACTCACTATGCATACCGACTCAAAAAGAAATATACTTGAGATGATAAAATAATTGAAACTATAACAAGAAGCAGAAGAAGGGTACCAGAATATACTTGAGATCGGTGGTGCCAATATCCTCTTTGGTTTCGTTAGCTGAGAACAAACCAAGCCTATTAACCATGTTTTCGCATTTACTCAGAGCATCGCATCCCTTCTTCACAAGCTCCTGAACAAATTACAAACAACTCAATTATCAAAAAGAAACATCAATATAAATGAACAAGAGAAATAAAATACTCGAAGGTGTGCGTACTTGGTCAGCACCGGACTCAGTGGCGATTGCGTGGATCTTCCTTGCTTGTTCAAACAGCGCCGGTAACGGCATGTCCTCCATCGGAAAAGAAAATTAACGTCTCAGATTTGATTCCGGTGAAAATAATTCCAACTGTCGATGAGATTGGTTGAAAATTGAAATGAATAGGTAAAAGGTGAATCGAGAAAGATCCTGACATTGGGATTTTTGCCTCGCCGTTGGATTTCATTTTTCAAAATTTAATCAACGCTTCAGATTTTATTATTATTATAGTCTAATTCTTTACAACAAGTTGTGGAAATTGCCAACGTATCCTTTACTTGACTAAGCCAAGCCAAGCCAAGCCAAATGAACACCGAAATAGAGACGATTTAAAATCAAATTAACAAAATGAACCAAAGCAATTAATTACAAAATTTACCTGAAAACATCATGGAATGTTAAGTTAGGCTTCGAAATAGAAGACATTAGGAGATGAGGGTTTTGGAGGTTAAATTTTAACTCATGATACAAAATCTTTGAACTAAGAAAATTTATTTGAAAAGCGTTTTGGGGGTTTCTATGAATTTTTTACCCTTAACACAGTCTCTTAATACTCATATGAGATTAGTTAGTTTTTTTCTTCTTCGGATTTGTAGATGAAGTGACAAGCTATAGAAAACTCACTTACACATAAATGAAGTTGTGCGTTCAAGGTCAAACTATTGAACTTCAACTTAACAATATTAACATTGTCAATTTAGCTATGTTTAATGCTTTAGGCTATGTTTGGATTGGTGGAGAGTGGTGGGATGGAATGGAATGGAGTGGGATGAGATGGAGCCACATTCCATTGTTTGGTTTTGTAAAAAATGGATGGAATGGAATGGAGTAGGATGGAACTCATTCCATCCAATACCACTCATTCCTTCAATTTTCCATTCCACCCAATTTGAGGTGTATCCAATGGAATGGAACACATTAATAATAAAATTACCATTTTGTCCTCATTTTTTTCTCATCGGCCTTTTTATTCCATCTCCTCATCAATATATTCTCTCTTGGCATAAATGCCCATGCTTCCATTTATTTCCAGATTGGTAGCAGGAGTTACATTTACACTTGAAGAAAATAGAGCTGGTATAGTATTTTGTTTTTTATTATCATATAATATGTCAATAAGATGCAATAATGAATTACATGTGAAAATAATAAAGATTAGTTATGAGAATGTTGAATACAACATAAACCCGCATTTCATGTGTTCACATCCATCACTTCTCTTGACATGGATAGGGCAATTTGAACATCTCTGCCACTTCTTTCTTTTAGCCTACTCCAAAAATTTATCGTCCAGGTATTGTTCATTTTTACCACGTTTCAAATTTTGAAATTCTTGACAATTTAACTCTGCATGCCATGGAGTGTTGGGAACAATTCTTAAATGGACAAACTGCATGTGTAGGTGCTGCTCACAAATGATGCTGAAATAACAACATATTGATTTAAATGAGTTGAGAATTCAACATATTTATGTTATTTTAAATAAAGGGTAAAATTAGAATAAAAAAATTATAACTCATTTCGTTCCGTCAAATTTCCAAACAATGGGGGTGGAAAATTAGTACCATTCCATCATAAAGTATCCAAACAATGGAATGGAATCTTTATTCTGTTCCATTCTGCTCCGTTAATTTTATGTTATCCAAACAGAGCCTTAGTTAATTCTTTTTTGGTGTTAAGGCTCTGGTTATTTTTGTTTATATCAAAATCAGTTCAACAAGGATAAATAAACACTTTATTATTTTTCCACAATCATTCAACACCTCATTTTCTCTTTATCTAT
>Ga0315914_1006585_pt1 | contig 16409 bp, 7 predicted proteins | sample MpolenodulesMG_FD_203920 | JGI IMG/M metagenome (GOLD analysis project Ga0315914, IMG submission 203920) | Medicago polymorpha root nodule microbial communities from Los Angeles, California, United States - elongated nodules | ecosystem: Host-associated > Plants > Roots > Nodule | place: USA... | reverse complement strand
CCTCACCACCATCACTCACCATCACCCTCTCCCTCTCGTCACCATAAATCTCATGCTCCTTCTCCTCACCATCACTCGGCATCACCTACTCCATCTCCCCACCACCAATCACCTGCTCCCTCTCCTCGCCATTGATATCCTGCTATAAAGTCTTTAGAATTTAAACTATCAATTTTAACAAAAAAAAAAAAGAGCTTAAATAATCAATAGTAATGAGTCACATTATATGTAATTGATAGTTCTTGTAATAATTCAATATTGAAATAAAGATGTTTATTGCGTTTATTTAATTGTTTTGTTGTAATAATATGTTTATCCTTTTTAATCATGAAAATTGTCACATTTCTCGATAGAAAAAGCTAAAGATATTTTGTACCCATAAATTCATGTCAAGCTGCATGGGTAGAGTATATATGTGACTGTGTATATATATATATATATTAAAGAGGGTGTATCAAGTGAGATGAGTGTTTATTGTGAGAGATGAGGGGATTGATTATCAACCATCTGATTGAGATAAACGGTTGAGATTATATTGGTCACTAAAACAATGCATGTATTTGATAGTTGCTTGTTTCGAGATTTGATTCAGAAAGTCCAATGTTTCTTCTTCCTTTCAAACCCAACATCAATGATGAAAAGGAAAAACACAGTCATAATTTTTTATTTATTTCATGAACGCGTGTTTTCTCGTTAGTGCTAAAATTGTTGAAGCTGAGTCTTTGTAAAAGTAAACAAACCCATTTACTCTTTTCGTTATTTTTTGTTTGTCGAATCATAACTGTTGGCTACACCTATCAAAAATTGAAAATTAAGATAAAAACTCTAGCCTACAAAATAAGGTTGAAGAAAAGGGGTCTTACAACCAAAACTATAAATAGGATCAATTTGATTTAAAATTTCATGTTTCCCAATTTGGAATTGAAGAAGAAAAAATGGGTCTCAATTGAGAAAACCAAAATATGAAATGGTCTTGAATCGTGTGAATTTGATAAAAATCCATGGTTGTTGATCTGAGTTGAAGAAACAAGGGGAAAAGATGAAAAGCTTTTGACAAATTAGATATCTGAAAGCTGTAATTTGCCATTAAGAATGGGAAGGATAATTAATCATAAATCAATTTCATTACTCAAACATTCCAGAATTAGCCATTAAATATTAATTACTGTGTTTGGTGATGATGTATCTTCAAAACTGGAATGAGAATGTGGGATAATGCGAAGGAGGGAGACGAAAGTTGAGGATATAGTATTGCAGTGTGACTAAATCTGCAATGACTAACTAAATGCCAACCATTGATGTAGATCCAATGGTTATTAATGATTTCCTCTTATCTCTCATAGTAAATAGTCTCACTTGATATGTCCTCACTCTCTCTCTCTCTCTCTCTCTCTCTCTCTCTCTCTCTCTCTCTCTCTCTCTCTATATATATATATATATATATATATATATATATAGAGAGAGAGAGAGAGAGACATAGAGTGCGTATAACCAGGAGATGTTGCACAGTCAAAGATTGATGCTCGATGATTGTAGTTTTTATATGAGCGAGAATTTTCTTCATAGAGTATGTGACACGGATGGGATCTACTCAATTAGTTTGAGGTACACAGTTCTATCAACTGTTTTCGACATGGAGAGAGCGCGCATGAGGTGGTCTGACTTCTTGCTAAGTTTTAGAAATGTTGGTCCCCTTTCATAGTAATTACTCCCCCTGTACCATAATAAATGACCCATTTGTAAAAAATAAAATTGTCTCAAATAAAATTGCAAAACATTCACTCAAACTTTGATGTTTGGGTCCAAATTTTCATAATTTTATCATTACATGTTGGCGTTTAAAAAATTAATATTTAATTCATTACACGTTAAAAAATTATATTTTCAATAAACATGTTTTGTATAATGTTATTAACATGTATCTAAACAACCATTCAAAAATTAAAAAGTTTAAGTATAATTAACAATTTTCTTTGAGCAAATAAGTAAAGAAATTATAAATTAACAAATTTTAAATTTTAAATTAATATTTTTAGTTAAACATATTTTAAATTAATAGGTCCTAAATATGTCGTTTTTAATGCGAACTTCAAAATTATTTAACCCTTAAAACAATGACAAACCATCAATTTGTTATATATAAATCTAGGATATGGATTAAAATTCGGTGATTTTAAACTAGGAGGAACTAATTCCATGAGAGAGAGAGACAGAGAGATAAAATAGGGGGCCAAAACAGTAATTAAGCCTACCAAATAAAAATTATTTTGTTAATAAATCTAAAAACCGGATAAAAGTTCAAAAAGCTTCTAAAGATCATACGACCATCCAATATTTTACAAACTATTGTCGAAATATGGGCATTAACGTGTCCCTCTTTTATCTTTTTTATTGCGCTTAAAAATAGTTCAATATAATCCCATCTTATTATAATTTTTTTAACATATATCTTCCATTATAATGCAAATTTTTCTCTTTATATGAATGAGATATTGTCACACACTTTATAAGCATATTCATAACCGTTTATTTTTTATTTTTTTTTGTAAGTTCATAAGTGTTGCTATTTAAATTTGAGGATTAAAGAATTTTTCATAAAATAATAATAATTTGAGGACTAAACAAATTTATATTTATAACACTCAAATTATAATTTTTTTTGATAAGCAAGGAGAATGGACAAACATCAAGAGGCAACATCGACATCCCACCTAGGTTGGCACCCCGAGAAATCTCCATCCTATGCCGCCAAATTCTAAAAATTTTATTAAAAAAAGGGTGGAAAAGAAATACAAAGGAGGGGGGACTAGACCAATACCCTCCAAAGAGAAAACAAAAAGCAAGAAAGAAAAAAAGAAAGAAAAAACACCATAAAATAGATTATGGAAATCTGTAGTTGGGTAAACCACATCTATCCCTAAAGAAATCACTCGTTAGGGAGAGAAGACAACCAAACCGATCCTTGCACTGAATGATCCATGCTAGGTCGTTGTTGTGTTTCTCCGGAACGACAATGGATAATGCGTTATTATGCTGAGAGCCAACCGTCGAGGCAGCCACCAAAGGATCAAGTACAGACAAAGGCGTGGATTGAGTAGGTATTTGGACTGCTGCCAAATCCAGAGGGATGGAAGTAGTAGTATTTTTTGGCGCAGCTGTTGCAGTACCATCTTCATCAATAAAAATATCAACATCATCGTCATCATCCTGTTCTTCGCCGTGTTCAACAGAAAAATGATTTTGATTAACCGGAAGTGTCTCAGATGAAAGTTGCACATCATCATTCATTACAGATTCTTCTAGCTCTAAAACATGTGTATTAGGCCGAGGTAGATTACCTTGAGGAATAGGTTCAGAAAAACCTTGCAAGTTGCTGCAAGTGGTACCTATTGCATCACCGGCTACAACTGATGGCTGAGGGACAACAAATGTTGAAATATTATTGGGGATGGCAGCTGCTGTTGGGGTAACATCAGCGCATGTCTCAGCTATTGGTGGGGGGACAACAGCACATGTCTCAACTGTTTGTGGGGGGACAGCAACGTGTGCATCAACTGTTGGTGTGGGAACAACAACATGTGTCTCAGCAGCTTTTGGTAAGGGAACGTAACGTAGTGTGCCTGATGAAGAAGCTCCCTCCCCAACACTCGGTGGATTGCTAGCTGCATTAGTAACCTGCTTCTTCCCACGGTCAGGGACCTTGACAACGTCTGGGTTCAACCTCTTACAATTCATGACATTATGTCCAATGACATAACAATGATGATAGAACAAAGGGCGTCTTTCATATTGCACTTCTACATTAAAAGCAAACCCCTTCCGTTCAACAAGGATTTCATCATAAACCTGCTTCGATAAGTCAATGTCCACAAGAATGCGTGCATAGTGTCCGAAAGCTCTATAACGTGTTGGTCCATCAATAGAAATAGGGGTACCCACCGCCCTCGCAATTTCTTTCAATGTTCTTTCGCGCCAATACTCCAGAGGCAACGCTACAAGTCTGATCCAGAAAGAGGCGTGTGTTTGTGTCTGAGCGTTGTGGTTAAAATCCTTCGTCCGTTAGGAGAGGCGAAGGAGTCCTTGTTGTAGTGAAACTGTACCCGTTGTCCATGTCCGACTGAAATCATCCCGATGTTCAAATAAAAAATCGTAGAAACCCCGACAAAGAGGAACCATCTTCCATTGATGGACAATCTTCCAAATCTTGCCAAGTTTGGAGGCTAAATCGCGAGCGGTGTAAGGTTTGTCGCCTTTAGACAAGGTTAGTCTCCCACGTAATGCATATTGACAATCTTCCAGGCCTTTAACGTATTCATCCTGGCATATTCGTATGGAAAGGGAATCACCTTTAATGCAAGGTACCAGATAAGGAGGTTCTTCCATCGGAGGAGAGCGAGAACCCCCTACTGCAGCGGCAAAGGATTTTGATGAGGCGATCAATTGTGCACCTGTAGCCAAAGTAGAGGTTGCTGTTGTTGGAACAGTACGTACCGGAACTGACGGCAAAGAGGCTGGTGATGCTAATTCTGCTTGCCAATCGAACGGCATGGCATAGAGCCTTGAAGCAACAATCAAAGAGAAGAGATGAGGGAAACAACTCTGGTCAAGAAATCGCAAACCCTCCACGTGAAATTGTAGAAGCACCTATCTTCCTTTAGTTGGTGGAATGATATAGTACACTCAAATTATAATTTCCTTTGGAAAAAAAATCAAATCATAATTAATGAATTTAAAAGTTGAAACGTTTAAGGATAATTTAAACAATTTGTTTTTTCAATTCCCTTCATTAGTGTAAGTATAGACAATCATAAAAAAATAACCAAGTGCATTAAATGAATTCTTTATTTTCATAAAAACTTCAATAAATTGATTTTTTTTATTTAAAGATGTCCTTTTTTTCTTTTTTGACCGGATCCACATTTATGCTAAATAAAATATTCCATTTTCAAAAAAGAATAAAATATTTTGATCAAAACAACTATAAAAAGGTTTTAAAAATATATATAACCATATTGATGTTAATTTCTTTTCAAAATATATTTCTATTTGAATCTTGACATATGTCATATTTTCAAACTCAAATTATATAAAATCACAAATTTATCTAGTATATTGTGTCGGTGTATAGTTATTTTACACATGCATCCAATTACGTGTTGCCACAACAATTAGTGAATAAATAAAGTATTAGTTCACGTGCAATACACTTAAATATTAGTTTCCCACATTCAAACATTCCTTTCTCAAAATTGCTACATATATCTTTCACTAAAAGACATTAATAAAGAAACAATTTTATTTTCCCCTTAAATATAAATAAAACTCAATCAATTTAGACATTGACCAAAAAGCAGAAATAAAGAAATAATATTTATGATGTGAAAATTTGAATACTGCCACATATTTAAAATTAACAATCATTTTGGGCATTAACTCTTATAAATATATCAACCCTCACACCCACTCTCACATCACAAATGTCTAATAAGCATTATTGTTTTATCAAACATAAAATATCTACAATTTTCTATTTTCAGATCCCACCAAAGATCAAAAGTGTAGAAATTTGAAATAATATAGGTTGAATAAAAAAATAGGACATCAAAGAAATAAAATTAAAGATATATATTGACACCATTCTAATTCAACAAATTAAGGCATTATGTATACAAATCTTCTCATTTATATTTTTCTCACCATCTAATCTTGCATCCAAGATAGAATATAAACTCACATATGACACATAACATATCTCTCTAAAGTGCGAGACTCTCTGCGTTTGTGATTTGTTGACATAGACAAGTAATACCAGATTGGATCACCACATGGTAAACCATGTGGGTTGAAGATGGTTTCATGGAGGAAGGATGTTCATTTCTTACAAGAAATGAGAGAAAACAAATTATAAATAGAAAAAAGATGAAAAAAGAATTTTAAGAAGAAAGAAATGATAAAAAAAAGGATGGTGTTCTCTATCTGTGAGAATATAAAAAATAGAGTGAGTTGTTGATAATTTCACGGTTTTGTTGATAAGTTGGAGCTTTTGGGGTAATTGTTTTACCAAAAAAATTAAACTCAATAAAAACATGTTGCATCTTTTAAAATTTCTAATAAGGATGTATGTTGTCAACTTAATGTAACACATATGCATTATTCTACTATCACATTCCACCAAAAATCAAAAGTGAAGGAATTTAAAATAATGGAGGTTAAATAAAAAATAACATGAAAACGAGTGACATCCAATAACTAAATTTTAATATAAAAAAATTATCAAATCACACTCACAAACTAACAAAATGTTCATCATAATTTTGGGACTCGCGAGCGATTCTACACTGAGTTTGATCACCACATTAGAGTAGAACCACACAAGTGAGGTTGATATCACATCTTCATCCAAAATGTATATGGGTCATCTTACTTATATGGTGTTCAAAATCCACTCTTCCATCCTATATAGAACTTTAACTCACACTTGACACGCTAACATCTCTTAATCAAGTGTGTGACTTCCTGCGTCTGTAATTATATGTCATAGTAAAAAAAAAAAGTTTAAACGGAAGCCCGTGTTCAAAAAGGTTGGTTGATGTGGTTTCATGAAGGAAGATTTATGTTCCTTTCTTCCATGAGAGGAGATAAATGAATTTAGAAGAATAAAAAAGAATATGAAAAATTAATTTTAACAATAGAGAAGATAAAGGGAAAAATAATTTTGGTGTGTGCTATCGGTGAAAGTAGATGGAATAGTGTGAATATTCAGTAATTTTATGGGTTTGTTGTATGAGTTTGAGACTTTTGAGTGATTATTTTACAAAAAAGTTAAACTCATTTTAAAAAAACATTACATAATTGTAAATGTTTAATAAACATGTATTTTGACAACTCAACATAACATTTCTGCAATTTTCCACTGTCACATGTACTAAAGGTTGAATGAAAAAATTCACAGAAAGAATGACATTCAAAAATTAAATTTTAAGATTAAAATGAAACAAATGACATCCAAAAACTATTCTAACAGTTCATCATAATGTTGTGACTTCTGGTGGATCTTACATTGACTTTGATCATCACATTAGACTAACAGATACCACACAAGTGAGATTGACACTACATCTTCACTCTAAACATTAAGGCATTAGGTATATGAGTCGTATCACTTATATGTTGTTTTGTTCAACAGTTACTCTTGCAGCCAATACGAAAATTTTACTCACACTTGACACATTAACATCTATTCCTTAAGTACGACTCTCCACATCTGCGATCTACCATCATGAACCAATGTCACTTCTCCACAAAGTTAAACCGGGTTATGATACAACCAAAGGACTTTCTAAGGGAATCAACATTGGTGTGGGTCGACTCATTGTGCAAAGAGCAACCACACAAGTGTAAGAGTTTTCAAACTTATTTGTTGTTTAATTTCAACTCTTCTATTTAATGTTTGATCGTAACCAATACTTAATAAATCACAATATATTCTCGCCCTCAAATATAGAGAAATTCTAACCCGTGCTTGGCACGGGTCCAATACTAGTTTGTATAAAATGAATACACATGTTGCATTTAAATAAATTGATGAAGGATGTCTTTTGTGAGAAATAATAGGATAATAATCAACCATTATTGTGCTAAACTGCACTAACTTTTTGTTTTGTTTTGGGATACACTAAAATTAATAGCATTGAAGATATTAATTGTTTTACTATAATTACTAGCGGAAAGACGGGCACTATCGTGCCCGTCTGTCCGCTCTTTCTACTGCCCTAACACATGTGATTATTTTATTATGTTTTTTTGTATAATTTTGATTAAAAATTTTAAATTTTAAAATATTAATGAAAATTATTGATATAATGATTTATAAACAAAATATTGTCAAAGCATATAACAATTATTTATGAACTCAACATATTTTAACTTGCCTGCATATAAAATAAAGATAAAATAATGATCTTTTATTGTATATTCTAATAGTAATTAGTAACATTATAACATAAATGTATAAATGACATGTTATGTAAAAGAAACATAGTTATGATTGCGATAAAGAATAACTTTAAAAACTACATTTTTCGTAAAGTTTCCATCTTTTCCTTCTATTTTCCCTTCTTTAATGAGAACTTTTGTTGAATTTCGAGAAACTCCTTTTAATAAAGCTACATATAATTGACCATGGCTGAAAACATGTTGTGGAAGATAGATTCCGACATTGAAAATGGTGTGCCCTTTAACATTAATTTTTGCTCACATTTGTTACTATTTTTTTTTTTTGAGGATTTAAAATCCAATCTTTAACATTATATTTTGCTCACGTTAGATACTAATATTTTTTCAGAGGATTTAAAGTCCAATCTTTAACATTATTTTTTGCTCACGTTTGTTACTAATCTTTTATTAGAGGATTTAAAATCCAATCTTTAACATTATTTATTGCTCATATTTGTTACTAATATTTTTTTAGTGGATTTATAGTTCAATCTTTAACAATATTATTTGCTCACATTTATTACTAATCTTTTTTTTAGAGGATTTAAAGTCCAATCTTAAACGATATTTTTTGCTCATGTTTGTTACTAATCATTTTTTAGAGGATTTAAAGTCCAATATTTAACATTATTTTTTGCTCACGTTTATTACTAATCTTTTTTTAGAGGATTTAAAGTTTAATATTTACCGTTATTTTTTCCTCGCGTTTGTTACTAATCTTTTTTTAGAGGAATTAAAGTTCCATCTTTACCATAATTTTTTCTCACGTTTGTTACAATTGATCAAAGACTAAAGAAGAGTAACTTATATTAATAAAATAATATGAAAATACTGTTTTTTGTGGAAGGGATATGAAAATATTTGGCAATCTTCGTAGGTTGTATTGAGAGGAATAACACATATGTACAACATAAAAGCAGCTGAAAAAAAAGTAACATGAGTTTTTGTTTTGTACTAGTTTTTTGTGAGCTTAATCTTTGGTTAACGGAGATAAAAGAGGGTTAACGGGGACGATTAGTGACATGGATTACTAATCCACGTGTTATTTCATAATTGACTATTTGTATTTAAAATAAGGGTATTTTTGAAAAGAAAAATCCAACTCAAAAGTATGCTGAAAATGATAGTATAGATTTGGCATAGAAAATGGGATTGGGCGATATACGAGGATGAAATGAATTAGAGAAGAGGATCACATTTTTTATTATGACAGCATTTAATTCTTGATGGCAATTTAAGATGCCACATGTACTTTGTATATTTTGAAAGCCAAGTGTTTGTAATAGAGATATAATTCACTACTCTGGTACCCAAAACAAATTAAAATATATAAGGGAAATGCTATCTAGTGCCCCGAAACACTGGAAACACTGGTTAAAGAGTCAAGTATAGTATTCCCTCTAGTCCTTTTTAGAAGAAACAAAAGTATCAATTTTTTTGTCCTTTTTAAAAGAAAAATATCAAAAGTAAATAAGTTGTTGTATGCAGGGGTCGGGGTTCTAACCCCGGACACCCTACTTATTCACCTTATAAGGTGAATTCTAGCTAGGCATGGCAATGGGGCGGGGTGGGGACGAGTTTTACCTTCCCCATCCCCATACCCTATTCTCACATACTTACCTGTTACCCTACCCATACCCAACGGGATGAGAAATTGAATCACATCCCCATCTCCGACGGGTTCGGGGATCCCATCTCCATCCCCGTACCCGTAGTGAATCATTTTTTATTAATTTTTTTTTTCAAACACCAATGGCAATATTGTAAAGCATTATGTTCCCTTTAACATTTACAGAAAAGTGTCGCCTGACAATGAGATATGTCGTTTGGACTGGAGTGAAATGATCTAGGGTTGTGTTTCTATTTATATAAAAGGGGTAAAAAAAAAAGTAATTTTTTACATTTGGGACGGGTATGAGTATGGGTTCAGGGTGGGTACATATAACCCCGTTACCTGTCCCATACCCATGTTTTGAATTCGGGGAAAACCCATACCCATACCCAAACCCAGTCAAAGCGGGGAAAACCCGTCAAATCGGGGTGGGTATGACCGAGTACCCACGGGGACAGGTATTGTTGCCATGTCTAATTCTAGCCACTAGGCTACCTGACAAAAAATAAAAAATAAGTTGTTGTAATCAAGACAATTAATACAGGGGCACTAATGAAATAAATATATGGGAAATGTTAACTTGTGCCCTTAAGACACAAGTTAATAATTCAAATATAGAAATTTTTAATTGAAATGTGTGCATTGCATTTGATATTTAACTTTTTAATCATTTAAATGCACAAAATTTTACATAATGTTTCTTTTTTTAGGTTTCTTAACTTGTGCCCTAAGGGCACAAGTTAACACTATCCATATAAATTTATATGAGTATTAAATGCAAATAACTAGTTTCAAAGTGTTTTCTTAGTCTATGTGATTTATGTATTTTGTTTCTTGTATAAAGGAGCGGATTGAGTAGTATTTTACATTGAAAATTGTGTAATCAATGCATTAAAAAGTTTAAAAAGTTCCATTTTTAACTTAAAATTTCCTTTTCTTGCTTTATTAACCGGTGTACGGAGCATTCTTAACATGACCCGAACAAAGAGTTTCTACGGTACACCCTTAAATTAAGGTGTACTTGTACATTTGTTTCATAAATCAATAAATTAACTATCGTTTTTATGTAATAAAGAGCTATTTGTCGACTTTTATATTTTAGAAAATATTATTTCTTAAGAACAAACATCATTTAATTGTTTATAAGAATCTTACTAATTTTTTTTACCTTTTATCAAAAAAATAACCAATATTCGCTATTACAAGTAATAAAAAAAATTGAAAAGTTGAATTTTGTTTCGCTGACACTATTGAAAAATAAAATATAGTTATTATAATTGTAAATGATAGAAAATATTTTTTTCTAAAAAAAATAATTCATTAAACTATTAATTTAAATACAAGTATACATGTACACTCAAATTTTGCGAGTGTACCATAGAAATGGCCTATATATAATTCACAGTCCTTTTATTTTATTGAATGTCAACGTCACATTGTCCAAAGTCATTTAATTTTTTCCCGCTGAATCCGCTTCCTACTCACAACCCCCAACTCCAACTGTCTCTCCCACTCTATTAAGTACTATTAACACACTACTCTGTCACACTTTCTCTCTTCAAATACCATACTTTTTCTAACCTCAAAAAATTCTACTAGTCTCTCATGTCCACAGCCGAGCCACCATCTTCCACCACCATCACCACAACCGGCGTAGGTCTCGGCTACGGCATCACAATCGCCGTAAGCATCCTTGTCCTCATCTCCACCATCATGCTCGTTTCCTACCTCTGCGTCCGTATAAAATCACACGGACGCAGAGACTCCTTCCATCTCGACATCCACCATCAAGCTCATACTATTATTAACTCGGGCTCGGCTCAGCCGAGTCCATTTATCTTGGGCTTGGAAAAGCCCATGATTGAATCATACCCAAAGATGATACTTGGAGAGAGTAGAAGATTGCCCAAACCCAATGATGGCCAGTGTGCTATTTGTTTGACTGATTATCTTCCAAAGGAAACAATACGCTGTGTTCCAGATTGTCAACATTGTTTTCATGCAGAGTGTGTTGATGAGTGGCTGAAAATGAGTGCCACATGTCCTTTGTGTCGGAATTCTCCGGCTCCGTCACCGATAACTACGCCGGTGGCCACGCCGTTGTCGGAGCTTGCTCCTCTGGCTTTTCATGCTAGGTGATTCTTAATTTTTGTAGTTTTTTTTTAGTTTATTTTTGTAACACAATATTTCTATGTTCGAAAATTCAAAACTAGATGATACTAAAATAATTTTGTATTTTTTTTTCACATACATAAGTTTGAAATTGGAATCCTAGAGCAATGCATTTGAATATTTAGCTAAATGAAACTGTATCCATAATTAGGTTGGACTTTGGTGATAGATCTGCACAGATAGATTAAGTGAGAGTTGAAGAAATGATTCAATTTGAGAATGTGGCAATTTATTTTTGTTGGTTGTGAATTTGTGATGTGAATAACAAACATAATTTTTCTCGGGAGAAAAAAGATGTACATAATGTCTATATCTGAAGACTTAAGTAGTATATGATATGTGGTTGAAGATTTACGAAGAAATTCATGTGAATAACAATCGCTTTCTCTTCGATTGAAATTCATGTGACTCCTACTGTTTTATGTGGATCCATTTTTAAAATTGTAGGATCCATATAAATTTCACGAACCAATAGAATGAATATGTTAACGTGAATAGTATTGACACCACTCCTCTTTATTATTTGGCTTAAAGATCACATGTATCTTATTTTTACAGCAAAAGTCTCATATCTAGGCTCTTTATCAATTATTATACCTACTACATTGCAGCTTTGTGATGCAGATTTAAAGAGTAATTGATCTCGATCATTGATTTAAAATCAGATGATCCATATTTTACAATCAATTTCATATAGTTAAATGATCTCATTCGTTAATTTTGACTAGACTGTGACCGGTGAGAATTGTACCATGTCACGCAATTAATGTTAAAGGAGCGAATGAATCTCCAAATTTTATTGAGATCTAGAATCACTGCAATTGCTGACTGATGTTATTGTAATACTGTCACAACTTCAATATTGCAGCAACATTAATGCTGTCTGCAATTTAAAATTCTGATTATCCGTATAAACTAAGTTGCAAGAGTTGACTATCACATTACATTTAACATTTACCCGTATAAACTTAAGTTCATTTTGAATGAATATATAATTGTATAAATTTGATTTTAATTGAAGATTAATAAGTTTAAAAGTAGGTCATTTAATTATATCTAAAATATTTTCCCTTGATGACAAGTATATAATAAAATTTTGAACAGAATTAAAAGGGTTGTGCATAACTTAGGTCTATGAAAGTTATGCTACGAGAATTGATCTTATCGTTTAAAAATACCTAATGATGTAACTTGTTATTCGTTTGTCTTTTATTCATGTGTTGCATTCTAATTTTCTGACATAATTTTAGCAAATCATTATAAAAAAGAACATTTGAATATGTCTATTGAATAGAATAGAAGTTTCATTTTATTACTTCTACATTTTTAAAAAAGGGGGTTTGTAAATGAGGTAGACTTATATCCCGATATGGCAGTGGTGACACACACTGGCTAGGGTGGGAGACTACGGTAAGTGACTTGAACTTTTTTTTTTTGTTCGTTTGCAAAATAAATGTCATTTGATATTTTTGACAATGAATTGATGGCTATGATCTTTGATGGACTGTGGCCCACTAATCTTTGAATATTGTTTTTTAAAAAAAAAATATAAGTTGGAATTATTGTAGTTAAAAAAGGGTGCTTTTGGAATTGTCTCTAGAAGTCCAAGGAACGGTTATTTTCAAAAGCATTATATTTTTTTTTTTACAATTGCTAATCTTTCTCTAATTATAATTATAAATTCTCAAGTTAATGTTCAACGAAAATGCAATTTTTTTCTTTCTTAATTATTTGACACCTCGACATATTTTAATCATTTTGTGTTTTTTGTAACAAATAATCATATTTCGAGGGAAGATAAAGTAATTGTTAAAAGATTGAGATGATTTTGTAACAAAATATTCATTTTATATAGTTGTATTTTTTTTTTTGTGGTATTCGGGGTTCGAACCTCGGACCTTGCATATATTATGCACTATCCTTACCAACTGAGCTAAATCCACGAGGACTTATATAGTTGTATTTAAACAAAATAAATTATTTTTTAAAAGAAAGCGATTTTACTAAAAACACAAAATAGATTCTGATTTTTTTTTTCCTTCAAAAAATCTCTAAATTGTCTATTCTCTAATTATGAAAGTTTTTTTTTTGACTTGAAAGCAACAAACATTTATAATTTTAGTTTTAATCAAAATCAAAATATCATTAAAAAAGCACCGTTCATAATTTTTAAACATTAGCGCAATAAAAAGAACGGAAAGACGGGCACGTGAGTGCCCATCTTTTCGCTAGTTTTTATAAAAGATCTATAAAAAAAATCTAAATTATTGAATGTTAAAATAATTTTTATTTAAATTCCTAACAAATGGATCCTATGATGTTTGTTATAACATAAAGATAATTATTTATGTTTGTTATTTTTTCTATACAAATGAATGATATATTTAATTTACATTTTTTAAAAATATTTTTTATGATGTTCATATGTTTTATCTCATATTGAGTCTATTTGATGCAATACAACTACGTCCCTTTGAGTTTTTCTTTTTTAATAGAACTACCTCCCTACGATTTTTCTTTTTTGTGATGCAATAATGTTGGAACAAAATGAGTGTAAACAGTGTTTGTTAAGTTTTGATGATATTAAAAATTTAATTGGTTATGCTAATATTTGTTCAAGTGTGCATGACCATAGACTAAAGTTTATATTTCTTAAAACAAAGTATTGGTTCTGGAGAATAAATTAGAGCAAAGAAATTTTCAATAGAAGGCAATCTGCAAGTCAGAGTCTGAAGAAGCTAGAGTCTGAAGGTCATCTAGAAGGTGATTGATCAGAGTCTTAAGTTCACCCAGAGTCTGAAGTTTGTTAGAAGCTGATGTGAAGACCCTGAAGTTAGTTATTATGGTTATTTGAACACACAAAGGTGCAGAAGGGATTAGAAGACTGAAGCAACGATGATTCTGAAGAATTAGAAGGCTTTGGATGCTTATTCTTAAGAATCTTCTAAAGACTAACTTTTATCCTATAAGAATCTTCTAAAGACTAACTTTTGTCCTATATGAATCTTCTAAAGACTAACTTCCATTATCCGAAAATCTTCCAAAGATATTATATCATTTTATGAGAATCTTTCAAAGATTAAAATATTCGCACAAAATTTTTTAATTTAAATTTAATTGTAAAATTTAATATTATTTTTTCCAAGAAATTTTTATTAAATTATTGCTTTCCACCATATATGTTATTATAACATAATAATTTGTCAAAATTGATGGTATTAAGTGACTAAAAAAAAATTAAATATAATAAAATATTGATCGTTTAAATTGAAATACTATGTTAATAAAAAAAAATTGGAACTAAAGGATACGACAGTTTGGGATACATATATGTAGTTTATTGTTTGAAGGATTTTTTTTTTGAGTAATATTGATTGTATGTGGTTCGAAAATGATTTATATTAATTAATGTGAATTTCCAAAGCTGACCTTGTAATAGCAACAAATATATAAATAAGGGTTAAATATGTTTTTCGTCTCTATAAATATGTCAACTTTTCGTTTTAGTCCCTCTAAAATTTTCCTTTAACTTTTAATCTTTATAAAATTTCCCATCTCCACTTTCGGTCTCTCCTTTAAAGTAAAATCATATATAGAATTCATATTTTTGAATAAAATTTTGCAAAAAAAATCATAATATTATAAGAATCTCACCCAAAAAAAATTAGAATTTTTTAACCAAACATGAATTTAATATGAATTTTTTTATTATTTACGGTTAAAAATTCATATTTAATTTGTGTTTTGTTAAAAAAAATCTAATTTTTTTTGGGAATTTATTTTACAATATTCTACACATTTCTGCACAATTTAAAATACAAAAATTAACTTAAAAATAGGGACCAAAAGTAGTGATTGAAAATTTTATAGGGACTAAAAGTTGAAGGAAAATTTTAGAGGGACTAAAACGAAAAACTTGTATATTTATAGGGACAAAAACATATTTAATCCTATAAATAAATCATTAAATCATCTAACTTCCTTCAAAAAGATTCTCTCCCCCATGGCACGAGACTTATGTGGCCCTCGCACCGCATGCAGCGCCCATGTATTGTTGATCAGTTTATTAGACTTTATAGGATTAGTTGTTATACATATTTTTATTTTGTTAGAACAAATTATACATATTTTTTTATTCGTTATTCTTTGAATTGTATTTTGCATGGTAAGGCTGGTATTCTAGCTATTTCAGATTTTCTACAATTATGTAGGAAAATTAGAATGCAACATTGTAGAAATTTCATAGCTCAACAATGACTAGAGAGTATTAAGCACAAATCTGAAAGAAAAAACAAAAACATTTGCTAACTGAACATTAATATTTTGCTGATATCAAACTTAAGTATATATGGGTTTGATCTCTATCGATGTGTATGGAAGAAAATTTGTTTGAAGATGTCAGCTGTCATACCCTAATTTTTGACCTAAGATTATATAATGGGGGTGTATCTTTAATTAATAGGGGTACATAATTGTGTAAACGAAATAAACACTAGAAAAATCTTATTTGAAAATGATAAATTAATTAATTAATTAATTTAATCATTATTTAAAGGTGCTTTCTTTGTCCCCAAGTTTTGCGAAAATATTTTAGAACGCAATCTAACATATTTTGGAACACAATCTGAGA
>Ga0315914_1006584_pt1 | contig 16409 bp, 9 predicted proteins | sample MpolenodulesMG_FD_203920 | JGI IMG/M metagenome (GOLD analysis project Ga0315914, IMG submission 203920) | Medicago polymorpha root nodule microbial communities from Los Angeles, California, United States - elongated nodules | ecosystem: Host-associated > Plants > Roots > Nodule | place: USA... | reverse complement strand
GTGTTCATATGCATTGGAAAAATACAATACAAAAATACAACACCTGAGCTATTGGATGCAATAAGAAAAGTTAGAGATGAGCTTCAAACAGACTTGAACTTTAAAGGAAAACAGACAACTATTGAATCATATTTCAATAGAGTGTAATATATTTTTTTCAGTTTCTATTAATTATTAATTTATGATTTTCTTGGGACCGAAGATTATAAAGGGATCTCCCGAAAAATTATTATCTTATTATTTTATCGAGTTTTTCAATTTTTTACATTGGCCCAAGTCGGGACCTGACAAATTTATTATTTTAGAGAGTTTATTAATTTACCGAGTATTAATTTACAGAGTTTCTACTGTAATTAAGTTTTTTATTTTATTTTTGGCTTAATTGCATGTTTGATCCCTTATGTTTATTTTAGTTTTCAAGTTGGTCCCTTAAGTTTTAAAAGTTTCAAATTGGTCCCTTATATTTTAAAAGTTTCAAATTGGTCCAAAACGTTACTCACATTAGAATAAGTTAGTCCATTCCACGACATGATATTGAGTTTAATAAAGTAAAAAAATTAAAAAAAAAATGTTTTAAAACTGATTTTCTAAATAAGTTAAGTTTCATCACCCATATTATCAACCCGAATCTGTAAACATTAAGTGATTGAAGTGACTAACTTATTCCATCGTGAGTAACATTTTGGACCAACTTGAAACTTTTAAAACGTAAGAGACCAACTTGAAACTTTTAAAACATAAGGGACCAACTTAAAAACTAAAATAAACATAAGGGATCAAACATGCAATTAAGCCTTTATTTTTTTATACAAAACAAGGTGACAATGACTACAACATTGATATGGTTTGAAATATCCCAGCTTTGGATAGGGATGAAAAACAATACAAGAAAAATACAATGTTACACCTAAAGTGATTAAAAAAAATGATGGAAGTGGGCATCTAATAGCAATTGATTGAAAGTATTGAGAATAGGAATGTAGTTCGATGCAATAGCAACTAAATTGATCGAGCAATTGATCGAGCAGTTGTTAACATTTTTCAAACTAAAATACAAACTTTGATTCATAACATATTTCCATATGAAGGTTCTACATGTTATCATATTGTAAAGAAACATGAACGAGTGAAATAGAAAGAGCCAGGAAAACAGACTTGCCGAGTGTATAATCCGTCATTTTACTTACTTGCCTTTGTTTCATTTCTGTAGTTATCTAAAGCAAGCATAAGCAAAAAAACAGGTATTATATTATTTCAACTGTGGATGATATTTCTCTTTGAAATCAACCTTAGAACTCAAAAGCCATATGAACCCCATCAAATTCATATTTTGAGAAGAGATAGAACAAGGAATGAAGAGAATGTGCATAACACACAATAATATAAGGTCTATTTATATACACGCAATAAATTAAGACAAAGCTATTTTTTATTTTCCTTGGAGAGTCTTGACTTGGTGGTGTACCTATTGAGGAATGAAGAGAGCTACTTCACTTTGTCACATAAGTCTTGGCCTCTTGGTAAAATATCTCATACTACCTTTGTCCCGGTTATAAGAAAAAAATACATGAGTTTATATATAATCTCTTTGTCCTTAAAACACTTGTTAGAACACTAATCTTGATTTTTTTTTGTCTTAAAAAGTGATGTATCCAACTCAATATTTTGAGACATAAGTATAAATTTATTTATAAGTGTTCTTTAATTATTCAATAAACCTAAAAAGTGATTTTTTACTTGTAAAATTGACCGGAAAGAGTATGCATCAAAATAATTTGATTGTATACACTAAAAGGTTTCAGGTTTCAATATTTTATTCATTGCAGAAGCATAGTATATATAGATACAAGTTGTGGCTGGCAGTTCCTATTCATAGGGGAGCCTCTACCATTAGCTCTATCTGTTCCTGCATCTAAGGAATACAAACTGCAGGATTTGAGCTGTACAGAAAATCAAGGTAACAGATATATCCTAATGTAAATTACATTTGAATTTCAAATTTGTATCTATCCATTATGTTTATCACGCCCCCGCAAGATGGGGTTTCCATCGGAGATACCCATCTTGTCTCGAATCTGAGTGAATCTTGCTCTGGAGAGGGGTTTTGTGAGAATGTCTGCTAATTGATCCTTGGTAGAGATATGTGAGACCTTAAGCTGCCCATTTTGAACTAGTTGACGCACAAAATGGTAATCAAGTGCAATGTGCTTCATGCGCGAGTGGAACACTGGATTAGCACATAGGTAAGTAGCACCTATGTTGTCACACAATAACGTGGGAGTTTGAATTGTAACTCCAAGTTCACCTAGCAGGTGGGTGAGCCACCTTACCTTTGCAGCCGTATGCGCCACAAATCTGTACTTAACTTCCGTGGAAGACCGTGCCACGGTACATTGCCCTTTTGACATCCACGAGATTGGATTTCCCCCTAAATAGATAATGTAGGCTGATGTTGACGTTCTGTCATCAAGGTTTCCTCCCCAGTCAGCATCACTAAATGCTGCAAGTTTTAAGTGTTCTGGCTTGTTCAATTGTAGGCCATGATTAATGGTTTGCTTTAGATACCTCAATGTACGCTTGAGTTGCTGTAGGTGAATTTTTGTTGGTTTGTGCATAAACTGAGATAGTTTGTTGATGGAAAAGGAAAGATATGGGCGAGTGAGAGTGACATATTGCAAGGCCCCAACTATACTCCTGAACTGTTTTGCATCAGATGCAACTGAACCATCTATTAGTGTAAGAGGTGTAGAGGAACAAAAAGGGGTATTTGTTGGTTTAGCACCTTCCATGTTGAACTTTTCCAAAAGATCACGCATATACCTGTGCTGGTTTAGGAACAAGCCATTCTTGGTAGGTACAATCTCAATGCCAAGAAAGTAGTGTGGATAGCCAAAATACTTGAGGGAGAATCTGTTGGACAACTCTTTCATAAATTGTTGAAGAAATTTATCATGACTTCCTGTAATCAACAAATCATCAACATATACAAGTAAAAAGGAAATCACTCCATCCTTATTATAAATAAAAAGAGACGAGTCACTGCAACTTGTTGAAAATCCATAAGACATAACATAGCTTTTTAGTGCTTCATGCCAAGCACGTGGAGCTTGCCTGAGTGCATAAATTGCCTTGCGTAGTTTGCATACATGATTTGGAAATTCTTTGTGGACAAATCCGGGTGGTTGTTGCATGTAGACTTCCTCAGTGAGATTGCCTTGAACACATTGTTAACATCAAGTTGATGCATGTACCATCCACGAGCAAGGGCAATGGTCAGAACCACTTTGATAGTTTGTGGTTTAACCACGGGAGAAAATGTCTCTTTGAAATCAATTCCTGGTGTTTGAGTAAAACCCTTTGCAACTAGTCTTGCTTTGTACCTTGAAATTGTGCCATCGGGGTTTCTCTTGACTCTAAACAACCACTTGCAGCCAACTATGTCCTGAGTGTTGATTTTTGGCACTAATGTCCAGGTTCCATTTTGAAGTAGTGCATCAAATTCTGCCGAGCAAGCTTGCCTCCATTCCGGAATTTTAAGAGCTTAAGTTATTGTGGAAGGCTCAATATTTTCAGGTAAATCATGCTTTGTAGCAATAAACATTTGTTTTGGTTTGAAAATATTGTGTTTTGATCTGGTGATGATGGGTTCACTGCGTGAAGGATTAAAATGACAAGTTCTAGAATTGTTATGAGTGGAAGGAGGCATACCTGTGGAAGGGGCAGTGTTGCCATTTGAAGTCAGATTTGGCACTACTTCTGATTCCGAAACAGTGACCTCTTGGTTGATGTGTGTATTTGTTGGTAGTGGTAAGGTATCCAAGACTGTTGTCGATTGGCTTCCAATGGATGTTATAAGTGTTGGTTGGCTGGTTATTGGTGAGGGAATTGATAAATATGGTGGAGAGTCTGATGGTGTTGTGTTGGGGGATTGTGGTTGCGGTTTAGTGAGTGATTGATATGGGAAGGAGTTTTCAACAAAATTAACATGTCTTGAGATATGCATGATGAGAATTGGAGTATCCTAAGAAAATGCATGGCGTAGATCGGTTTTGGAGTTTATGTATAGTGTATGGTCGAAGCCAAGGAAAACATAGGCAACCAAATGAGTGAAGGTTATTATAGTTAGGTGACTGATTGAATAGGATTTGATATGGTGAATTCATGGTTAGATTGGGTGTTGGCATCCTGTTAATTAGGTATGTAGCGGTGGTGAATGCATAGCTCCAAAATTGGGGTGGTAGGTTGGCATTGTGCACTAGGGTGCGACCCGTTTCGACTATATGTTTGTGTCTTCTTTCTGCAGTACCATTTAGTTCTGGTGTATGTGGTGGTGATGTGAGATGTGTGATTCCATGAGAAGTGAGGAAGGATTTTAATTTAAGAAATTCACCATCGTTATCAGAATAGAAAGAAATGATTTGTAAGTTAAATTTTTTTTCAACAATAGCCTTAAATTGAATAAAAATAGAAGAAACATCAGACTTATTTTTCATTGGATAAAACCAAATATATTTGGTGAAATGATCAACAAAAATTACATAATAAAGAAAGCCATCTAAAGACCTAATGGGAGCAGGTCCCCATACATCCGAATAAATAAGTTCAAGTGGTCTTGTGCTTTTGAGGCTATGATCTGAAAATGGGAGCTTATGACTCTTGGCACATTGACATGAGCTACATTGAATGGAGGTTGGAGACTTTATTGGAATTTGAAGACTTGATGCTAGATGCTTGATTATTTTGGATGCTGGATGTCCTAATTTATGATGTCATATGTTAGGAAAATGAAGGTTTGTCACTAATGCATGAGGTGAAGATAATGCTGGTGATGGCTTGTTTGGGAGATGATAGAGGTCCTGTTTAAGAGGTCCTTGGAGTAGTGCTTGGCTCGACTTCAAATCCTTCACAACAAAGTAATTGGGAAAAAATTCAACAGAACATTGATTAGTTTTGCACAGTTTTGAAACAGATAGTAAATTTGTTTGTATGTTAGGAACATGTAAAACATTTTTTAGACACAATTGCTTTTTAGACGTGTTAATGGAAGTTTGACCAATATGAGAAATATTCAAACCTGTGCCATCTCCAACCAGATTCTGATCTGAACCTGGATATGGTTGAGCAAGTGTTAGTTGCTGAAGGTCTTGAGTGATGTGATGAGACGCACCAATATCCATAATCCAATTGTTGTGAACCAGATTTTGAGGCTGGTAAGCTGCAACATTAGCTGTTGGACGCACTTGATTGCGACTCGGATAACCTTTGATTTTATAGCAGATTTTGGCAGTGTGTCCTGGTTTCTCACAGTACTGATAGACAACTTTGTGATCTGAGTTCTGGCCTCCAACAGATTGGTTACGGTTAGGTCCTTTCGCATGATACTGACCTTTACTGCGATGTGTAGTGTTGGCTGTGACAACAGTTGGTTCCTGATGTGATGGACTGTCACGATGCATAAGTGTCTCAAAATCCATAAGTTTTTCATGTAGCTCAGCAAATTCGATTGGTGTTTCTCTGCTACGAAGGGCTGCTGAGATTTCTTTGTACTCGCTGCTCAGTCCATTTAAAGTATGGATAACAAGATCAGTGTTATCCAAAGGATTGTCAATGATGGAAAGTTCATCAGATATAGCTTTGATTCCTTGAAGGAAGGTTGCCATTGATTGAGTTCCCTTTGTGAAGGTAGATATCCTTTGTTTGAGAGCCATCACTCGAACTCTGGAGCGGCCAGCATACATGGTTTTGAGAATATCCCAGGCCTGTTGAGATGTTTTGGCAGTGCCTAAATGTGTCACAACTGTTGCGGTGACAGATGAGACAATTCCATGGAGGATCAATTGATCCTGTCGCACCCAGTGAGAAAATGCAGGATTTGGGGTGGTGGTGTTAACAGCCACCAATGTTTTGGTAGGGCAGGTTGTGCTGCCGTCAACATAGCCATACAGGTCGAATCCTGTTAGCAGAGCAGAGAATTGAATTCTCCAAGTTGTGTAATTGTCTCCATCGAGTTTGATTGAGAGTTGTGATCCTGCATTGAGGACAATTAATATGTCCTTCTTTTTGCTACTGGCTAGGATGTTCGAGTTATTGTTTTCTGTTTCAGAGTTTGAGGAACTCATGGTAATATGGAAGTTTTGGATCGAGAAAAAAAAGGTTGTTAAGCTAATGAGCTCTGGATACCATAAAAGGTTTCAAGTTTCAATATTTTATTCATTGCAGAAGCATAGTATATATAGATACAAGTTGTGGCTGGCAGTTCCTATTCATAGGGGAGCCTCTACCATTAGCTCTACCTGTTCCTGCATCTAAGGAATACAAACTGCAGGATTTGAGCTGTACAGAAAATCAAGGTAACATATATATCCTAATGTAAATTACATTTGAATTTCAAATTTGTATCTATCCATTATGTTTATCATACACACCATAAGACGAGTATGAACTTTATGCATAGTTTGTTTATTGTGCTCCACTCTACAAACTTGTGCATGCCCTTAATATGTTATAAATAAGAAAAGGGAAATGCGGGGCCTTTAAATGGTAACTTATTATGAAAATATGTGTAATCAAGCATCGAAAATCAAAATTTTTTACTTTTTTATAAAATTATTTTTTCTTTTGAAATTCTTAAAGAGTGCCCCGGAGACACTTGTTAACAAGATCCATAAGAAAATCATGTTTTGGCTTTATAATAGAGTTCGTAGGTAGGAGTTCTTCAACGGGCCAGAAAGGTCATGCACGTTCACCACTGGTAAGATATTCGATGGCATGAAAAATCATTACAATTTATTTTCTTCCAAAACAATATCATTATTTGGACTTTTGGAAGCCAAACAGTGGAATAATTATAATTTTTAGTCATAGAAATAATCTTTGGTACTACTATTTGTCAAGTCTTGGGAATCTTTCCTAAAAAAAGTCGTTAACGGGAATCCTTAAGACATTGTTTACACATTCTATATAGTTTTAATTTCCAAAGCATTAAGTCACAATTTTTTTTCTAAAAAAACTTACTATTTTGGATTATTAAGCAATGCTATTCATTATTTTCCAAGAAAAAAGAGTCCGATGAATTGCATTTTATGTGCTTGTTTTTCTCCATAACATTTTCTTGACAAATAACTCACCACTCCACTCCACTCTTGTCGCATTTACAATATTCGATTCTGTAAAAAAAAGAATGTTTACTCTGTTTTGTATTTTTTTTTTAATATTACATTTCATAAAATTCAATTACAAGTAGTATTTTTACCTTGTAAAAAAAATCAGTAATTTTTTTAAGATATATAAAATTTATTTACTTTTTATCAAATGGATAAAATAAAAAGGGTTAATTAAGTTTTTAGTCCCTATAAATATTCACAGTTTTGTTTTTAGTCCCTACAAAATAAAATCACACTTTTTAGTCCCTATAAATTTTTCCATCAGCATTTTTAGTCCCTATAAATTTTTCCATCAGCACTTTTAGTCCCTGTCAAAAATTTCCATCAACAGTTTTGGTCCCTAAAATGCTTAAGAAAAATGTCACAGGGACTAAACAGTGTGATTTTATTTTGTAGGGACTAAAAACAAAATTGTGAATATTTATAGGGACTAAAAACTTAATTAACCCAAATAAAAATGACTTATTTAATTAAGTAACTTCAATTTAATGCACATTTCTAATAAACATTTTAATTAAAATATAATTTAGATTTTTTGCATTTTTTTTTAATTTTAAGATTTTTTACATGATCAATTAATTGTAATTTAATGTACAATATACCTATTTATAAGACAAATTGGCCACTCAAAGTCTGTTCATTTTGTGATTGTGATTTTGTATTTTTCTTCATGGAAGAAAGTCATTTCTTTAAAAGGATTTTATCTTAAGAACAAGATTTCTTTAAAGCGAGCAATTCATTTTAATGAGCAAAGTGAATGATGGAAAAGCTATTGCCAGCAAAAAACGGTTTCACGATTCTTTTCCGAGACAAGTGTCATGTTTCATTGAAAGCTTGTTTAAATGATTTTTTTATTTCCGCGAAATAGTGTAACCTGATTGGCTGTTTTGTGTCTCGAGATGAATTCGTGATAAACCTTCTCGGGACATATAGCATTGCTCGTGAATGATATATTAAACATTGATTTTTCTGACTGAGTATGAATCATTGATGAACATATTAATGACGGATATTAAATGCATATGTTTTTATGTAATAAAAAAATGCATTTTTTTCCTTTCTTTCCAAGATTAAATGCTCATGTATGATAAAACATAGGTTTAATTGCACCTTAATCGGACATGTCACTGATTTGGTAAGGGTAGTGGTTCACTGTGTTATTGGTCGAACCACTAAGTTACGTGTCAAACCGCACGAAAGAATCATATTAAATTGGATGACTCGTTCGTATCATCTGGTCTTCATATTCAACAAAACAATAATATCTTGCAAAATCACATGGTTTTAATCATCTCGGTGTATGTCAAAGACCCGTTTTCCATCAATTATATTTCATTGTTCCGACAATTTTCCACCCTCAAAGCAACCTCTTCTAATTTTTTGAGATTTTCTTCATAAAAGATTAATGGATTCTTTATTGAAATTAGGTTTTATCTTTAACAAAGATTAATGAGTCTCTATATTTAAACAAGGGAAATGCTAACCAATGCCCCCGGGGCACTGGTTAAGGATATGAAAAAGGAAATTATATAGTAGTTAATGCATTGAAATTGTGTAATTAATTTATAATAAAGTCAAAAACAGTTTCCTTTTATGGTAATAATTCCCTTTTATGATATGCTTAACCAGTGCTCCGGGGGCACCGGATAGCAGGACCCTTTAAACAAAAAGGTTAATGGGTCTATTAACTTTTGGAGCTCTTTTCTTCAACCTCATTGCTGTTAGAGTCAACTTAATTAGTCAAAGATTAATGGTGAATGTTCTCTTAAATGAATGGGGATTTTTTTTCCTCATCAAAGATTAATGGCAAGAAGTCCAATTAATTCTTCATACAGTCAACACTGCCAAAGGAATCATTTTAATTTTATGTTTTTTTCTTCGTAAAAGATTTATGGGTGTCTTGATTTGGTTTTTTTTCTTTCTTCGTTATAGATTAATGGGTGTTTTAAAGGAATTGAGAAGAACGAAGAGCAAGCACAGCAAAAAAAAATAATTAATCTCAGCCATCATTTTGGATTCTCTGTTAATATTTCATCCTCTCACCTCTCATAATAAACACTTCTTTTAATTGATACACTCCCTCTCTGTACATAAGAAGGGTGTTTATTATGAGCGATGAAATATTAACCACATGATCCAAATGGATCACTGAGATTAAAACTTTCACTTAAAATGTCAATTGCCCCTTTTTTTGTTTAGCGCGCCTCCTTCTTTCTTTTCCCACCGCTTCTCCTTCTTCTCTCTCACAATCATGATTGTACCTGGTTCTTCGCTATATCATTTAATGTTTTATATATAATACTTCATCTATCCCAAATTATAAGGAAAAAAACTCATTTTCTTTGTCTCAAATTATAAGTAAAAAAGACCAATTTTTATCATATTTAATTATGTTTTTTCAAAAAATTATCTTTTTTAAAGAAAAATTAAATGCAAAGTGCATTCAATTTGATCTCTTTTTCATTTTCTCTATAATCAACTACCAATGAAAATTGTTTTTACAGCTTCCTATAAAACTTATTTCAAAAATAACATAAAAAACTATGTTACAAACTACTATGTTTTAGTTTTCTTAATAAGTATGATTTATTTATTTTTTTTCTTCTTATGATATGGGACGGAGGGAGTATTATTATTTTAAAATAATTTTACTTTTTGAATTAATTTTGTTTACAACTATTGTTAACCAACCAAACTTCTCTACCGAAGTTTTTGTTTGGGAACACTTTGGTGCCCCGTAGTTATTTTTAGATTTAATAGCAGTTTTGCCCCCCTAAATATTAGAAAGTTGCGATCTTGGCCCTCTAACAAAATAAAATATAATTCAGCTCCTTAAGTATTATCTCTTTTGCAGTTTTGGCCTCCCGTACCAATTTTGACCAAGTCAATGTTGACTTAGCGTGTGTCATGCGAAAATGAAGATAAAAACTTTAAGTTGAAAATTTACAAAAAAAGAAAAAAAGACTTATAATATCATTAATAAGACTACATGTGCATTCGGTCAAAATAAAGAAATATATTTTATTGTGTGTTATACAAATAAATCTAAGAAACCTTGTAACAAATAATACTAGATATCCCCGTGAGCCTACCTCAGTTGGTAGAGATATTGCATATTATATGCAGGGGTCGGAGTTCAAGCTCTCGACACTCCACTTCTCCACAATTAAATTGTGTGAGTTCTAACCACTATGCTACTTGACAAAAAAAAAAAATACTAGATAACATACCAACTAGTTTTTTCAAAACTAATCAAGCCACAATCCCTAAAAACTTTTTTTTTTGTTAGTATGAAATGACATAACAGTTAAACAACTTAAATCTTACTGAGAAAATAACCATCACAACATTTACTGTTGTTGTAGTTTTTTTTAATTAATGTTGTGAATTGATTCATGTTTTTCTTAAATCGATTTTCTAAGAGAATAATCAAGTAATTAGACTCAAGTGGTCAGTGAGCTCCATCAAATGACAAATCATTTCGGAGAAACTGAATTCGATTTAAAGACGGAATTTTTTTTACCAGACTTTACCTATCTCACGGCCAAACTCCAGATTACTATGGGTCATTCCCCTATAAACTAGAGAGCTGAGAACAATTTTTTTTAAAGAAAATCATTTTAAAAACCTATTGAACTTGGTAAATGCATGCTTTTTCAATTAATAGATATAAATACAATTAATATATAATTTATAATATTAAATAAATCACATACTATTGATTTTCTCTCATTCTCATAAACTAGACATGACTTTGGAGTAATGCATCTCAATCACAAACAATATACCCGAACCATCTATATATCCTACAAAGAACACATATCTATCTCATTTTTCATGTATTAAATATGACTTTTCAATTCGTGTATTTCAATCACAAACAACAACACATACTATATGCATTAACAACCAATATATCTTGACAAAAAATACATTTTTTCCTCCGTCTTCATGTATTAAGTAAGCAAGTCTCTTTGAATCATGCATGTCATGTGAGAATAAATATTATATATGTTAGAAATATAAAGTCATTGTAAATTTTAGCTCTTATTACATGTATGTATTATGTATATATTATCTGTCAGCTAAGTAAATTATTATTTTTTTTATCAATAATTCAATAAAATTTTGTAACGTTGTATTATTTTAAGTACAAATTATAAACAGTGGTGTATCCAAGACCCCAAGTTAAAGGGTGCAAAATTTTTAACTTCATTAATTGTTATCAATACTTTTTTTTGGAGAAATACATGTGTGTGTGGGTTACCAAGTTTTGATCTAGTCATTTTTCTTGGGATTTAATTAATACGCGCACATAGTGTAAAGTGATTTTACACATCGATCTAATGATGTGTTGTCACATTAAAATCACATTTAATGTGATTCAAACCCTAGTCTCGTTTCTTCTTTCTTCTTTGTTCTTTCTTGAGCTTCATCTTTCTTGTCATTCTTCAATGGCTTCTCAAGAGGAGAAGAGTATTATGATGACATGCTTGAAACACCTTCGATGCCGTTATACGATGATACATTTCACTGTAAGCTTTGAAATATTTTCTCAAACACAAATGGATTGATAATCCACATGGTAGAGGATTCTCACATAAACAAGGTCTTATGTGCTAGAATACATTACTTAACAAAAATCGTTGGCTTTTACTCGATGGTTTTTTGTTGTTCGATTTTGATACTAGTGAAGATGCTTCAGACCCAGGGATTGAAGTTCTTGAAAAAGTGGCGAAATATCGTTGGGAAAATCTAAAATTCGTTCTCAACATTCATCAATCAATTAAACATTGAACCTTTTGACTATGGTATTGGTAAAAAAAAGGAATTAAAGCATATGACATTTGTGTCTGTAAACACAAGTTCAGTAATAATTTGGAAATACAAAGTTACATATAGATTGTGACGATGTTTACACTTATTCACTCGTGTATAATATAAGTATGATTTTATGGGTTATGTACATAATATTAATATTTGTGTTATATATATATAATATTTATTAAAAATTTATATAACTCAAAAGTAATAAAAGAAAAAAGATTAATCATATTTTAACAAAACATGAATTTTTAACTATCAAAAATATAAAAATTCATATTTAATTCATGTTTCGTTAAAAAATTATAATTTTTTCAGAGAGATTCTTATAATATTATAAACTTTTCAACAAATTTTGTTTCAAAAATATGAATTCTTCGTATGAGGATACTTAAAAAGGACCAAAAGTGAAGATACAAAATTTTTGAGGATTAAAAAATCGAAGAAATTTTTTAGAAGACAAACGAAAAAATTGGTAAATTTATAAGGATAAAAAACATATTTAAGCCAATTTAGTTTTAAGGGAAATGCTAAGTTGTGTGATTATAGTAAATTTTTTTAGGATTGGATACATTAAATTAGAAAATATTTCTACTTTAAGATAGAAACTCGAAATCACAGTGTAAGAAGCATCAATTTTCCCGTGTACTACACTCCACACGATCACAACAGTTCAAGAACACCACTGCGAAATTTCAAAATCCTTCCATCAATTTTTCTTCAGAAACACAAATTTTCACATCAAGTTTAGTTACAATGAAAGCATTGTTATTGTTCATGATTTTTGTGTTTTCAGTTAACTCATTGGGATCTGAATCAAAGAGAACGGAAGTGGCATACGCGAGTTTGTTATACGGAGATGAATTCTTGTTAGGCGTTAGGGTTCTTGGAAAATCGATACGCGATACTCGATCAAACAAGGATATGGTTGTTTTAGTCTCTGATGGTGTTTCTGATTACGCTAATAATCTTCTCAAGGTTCATTCTCATTTTCATTTTTCATCAATTTTGTAAAAGTTATTTATTTTTTCATCAGCATTGTTAATTTAATTCATATATTTTAATTAGGGTTTATGGGTTAATTAATTTTTTTATTTGTTGTTGTAGGCTGATGGGTGGATAGTTGAGAAAATTAGTTTACTGGAAAATCCTAATCAAGTTCGTCCTAAGAGATTTTGGGGTGTTTATACTAAGCTCAAAATCTTTAACATGACTAATTACAAGAAAGGTATGTTTTTTAGTTGAGTTTAATTTTGGTACAATGTCAGTGTAAATTTTTTACACTGTCATCAAATCATATGCATGACACTTTAGAAGTTGTTATGATTAAATTTAAAGTCAAACTTTTGAATGGTCTGACGTTACGATTGATTGCAATTGTTAAAAATCTTTACGCCGATAGTATGTCTGAACTAAATCATTTGTATTTTCACATTTTTTTGTGTGTATCTTGTTATACAAGTTATCGAGGATACGTTCACTCATGGAAGTTTCCATTTAGGTTGTTGCTTTTTGAATGGGAAGTAACTTTTTGGATTTATGGTGTGCTTATGTTGACTATGTATATGTGCAGTTGTATACCTTGATGCCGACACTATTGTGGTTAGAAATATTGAAGAGCTTTTCAAATGTGAAAAATTTTGTGCTAATTTGAAGCATTCTGAGAGGTTGAATTCAGGAGTTATGGTGGTGGAACCATCTACGACCCTTTTTAATGACATGATGAGCAAAGTCAAAACTCTGCCATCTTACACTGGAGGTATAGTAGTTTTGCATACTAATATTGGGTGCCGTTGTTTTTATTTAATAATATGAAAACGAATTTTCTTTATTTGAACCTGATTGGTTTGAGAACAATTGGCTGTTCCTGCTTTCACAGGCGATCAGGGATTTCTCAATTCATATTACTCTGGATTTCCCAATGCACATGTTTTTGAGCCAGATTTGAGCCAAGAAATTTTGGATAATAGACCAGTTCCTGAAATGGAGCGACTTTCCACACTTTATAATGCAGACGTTGGTCTTTACATGCTGGCTAACAAGGTACTGGAATATAGGTAATAAGAGAATGGTTCTTTCCTTTAAGTAACCAGGGAAATCCTTAATCCTTGAGTAATACATCCACCTTCTGTTTCTTCGCTTTTGAACTTATTCATGCCTGGTATTTTTATTCGAGTTTTGAGTTCAGATGGATGCCTGTTAAATCAAGTTACCTTGTATCGTCTGACTCTGTAAAAATCCTGCATGCTTGCTTTTTGCCATTTAAAGGAAGAAATAACATACATCTTTCTCAACAATTGGATGTAGATAGATGGATGCAATGACTAGGAGGGTGAAACTGTAATCGCTAAAATCACAAAAAATTCATTTGTATCGAGATGGTTTTCTTTTGTTTTGGTTTACTTATGGTAGAAATTAGAGTAATTACTGAAGCAGCTCTTTGCCAGCTATGACATTAAAATAATGTTAATAATGATAAAAGAACTCTTTATTGCTGTAATTAGGTCCAAATTTTACTGTTGGAAACATGACAACTATATCAGTTAGGATCAGCACTATTTTATGTAGCTATATGGATGTGTAAAGGTGTCAAGATGGAGGAAATTTTCCATCATCTCAACTCAATATTTTCATCTTGCTTTACGTCCTGCTAGAAACTGTTGTTTTAGCATGCATGTATTGTAAACCTATGCCAATTGATTACAAATGTTATTTCTTACTCTTAGAGCAGTGAGAGATGGATGAACGATTGAAAATGATCTCGTTAAGAATTGAGCTACTCTGAATTTTTGTCTTCTGTATTTGTCATAGCCTGAGTTAGCTGCAAAAATGTTTCATAGTTCATACACTCTTTACACATACCAAACATATACATTTGATTTTCTGAGTGTTCCAGTTCAATTATCTAACATGTACACTGACTTATCCAGTGGATGGTAGATGAGAAAGAACTCCGTGTGATTCATTATACTCTAGGTCCTCTTAAGCCTTGGGACTGGTGGACATCTTGGCTTTTGAAACCTATTGATGTTTGGCAGGTATTTGTGCAACTTATTAGCCTATTTCTTGAAATATCATGTGTTTTACTAATTTTTTCATTAGTCTATGCTGTTTAAGTAATCATGTCGTCAAGTTGACGTTTTGTGACAAACGTATTATGACTTGAATTATTTGTTTCTTACTTACGTTGTTGGTACTGTAGAATGTAAGGGAACAGTTGCCAGAATCCCTTCCTGGAACCAGAGGGGGCCGGAATCCTAAAGATGATTTTCTTGTGAAGTTTCTTTTTCTGCTACCACTTTGTGCTGTACTCTTCTGCTGTTATCGTTCATTTCGGAAGGTCAGCTATCGTGGACTAGTATTATTCTAAAAGCATTAAGAACTCACATAATCCTGATAATATTTCATATTTGTGTAGAATCAAGGGTACTTTGGTTTCTGCTGTAGAAGCTCACTATGCGATCGTGTCAGACACGTTTATTATAGGATTAAATCAGGTGGCCCGGTTTCTTATACTGGCATTTCTACTTCTACAGTTAGTTCCACCCATCAGGTCAGTTTTTAATCCTTTATCTTCTAGTTTTGGAATTTGAATTCTCTTATGTGAGCCTTTCACAACCAATTTATTTCACAAAGGAGATGGACACAAACTCAACAGTGTATCTTTGTCATCAGATGATTAAGTCATGCATGTGAATGGCCTTGTATTTTTAAGATGCTAAAAGTATTCTTTATGATATAAAACAGCTCTTAAATGGTACGCCGTACAAGGTGCCCGCATATTTGGGTGGTGTTTCTGTTTGTGTCTCTTTTATGGCAGCAGTGGTGTCTCTTGGATTAACTCTTGTGATAGTACCTCGACAAGTGACTCCATGGACTGGTTTGCTTTTGATGTATGAATGGGCATTCACAATCTTTTTTATATTATTTGGAGGTTATCTCAATTTGATTTATCACTGGGGAAAGATTACAGCATCACAGGCTATTTCCTCATTATCTCAATCCGAACCTTCTGATGACGATTCAGGAAAAGGTATGTTCTCTAGAAATAGAGCTTATTTTGGCTACATGTTTTTCATTTAACTGTGTCCTCGAGATCCTTATTCTTTTCTTTTGATTCATTAATTTTTATGTCATCTGTTTTCATAGGCCACCAGCGACAGATATCATCTTGTGAGGCTGCTACATGGTTCTACGGATTAGGGATGGCCTTCTTGGCCATTGTTGCTCCATCTTTGCCTTGTCTTTTTGGAATTACCACTTTGTTTCTACGGTAATTTTCATTTAAAGTTATTATTATAGATATCATATATCTTAGGTGAAATTTCTCTTTCCATCTTTTTGGTTTAGAAATGCTCAGTTTCCAGCATGTTTTTTGGTATCATTGGCTTGAATCAATTATTGAATTTCAAAATTCAAATT
>Ga0315914_1006580_pt1 | contig 16413 bp, 7 predicted proteins | sample MpolenodulesMG_FD_203920 | JGI IMG/M metagenome (GOLD analysis project Ga0315914, IMG submission 203920) | Medicago polymorpha root nodule microbial communities from Los Angeles, California, United States - elongated nodules | ecosystem: Host-associated > Plants > Roots > Nodule | place: USA... | reverse complement strand
GTTTACAACTTTATTCACTTGCTCCTTTTAAATAAAAAAAATCAAACGCAATTGATTTTGCAAGTATATTTCCAGACAATTTTTTTTTCTTCAGGGAAACAATATAATTTGTTCGAGAGTATTTTTCTTGAAAAATAATTCGTTAAAAAGAAAATCGAAAGATAAAATTATATATCCAATCCAATTCAAAATGCATTTAAGAAAATGCAAAGTTAGTAAAATGACTTATTTATCATTATCTTTAATTTTACCACGTACCAAAATTCTACCAGTTTTTTTTATTGCAGCAACTAAATTTTGTGATAAGAAAATAAAAAAATAAAGGTAGTTTTTCCTCTACGGCAATCAACAACCTAATAGAGTCAACTCCCTACAATGATAAAATAATAATAATAATAATAAATAAACTCCAACAAATTATCTTATTTCGCTAATAAGCACACAAATCGTAAATTCTACTCTTTCATTTCTCTCGACTGATTAATAAACAAATAAAATATCGGATAAATATATATTTATTGCCAATATTCAATAAAAAAATGTGTGATCATTGTATTTTATTGTTTTTCATTCATAAAAGAGACAGGTGCTACAAACATACAAATTAGTTCAACTCCCTTTGGATCAATCAGTCTAGTTACAATTTGGCTTGGACCTCAAATAGACTCTTCTAAAGTGTAAAGTAGATAACATCAACAGTTAATTAATACTCACTTCGGTCATATTTAAAAGAAAAAGTTGACTTAATGTATGTATATAGTTAAGAACCTAAACCAAATACATAAATTATTTAATGTATCTAAAAAGTAAATTGTTTCTTGTAAATAGAACCGGATGAAGTATTTTAAAGGTAGATATAGAAGTTGAGTTAGACCATGTACAATGGCACCAAAAACTCAACACCATTTTTTCTCTTCCCAACACTCCACATCATTTTCTCTCTCTTCCACATAATAATTAAACATTCATTCAACTTTTACCCTCTTCAATAGTTTTTTCTTTCAACACTCTACCCCACCACTTTTTATTTAATATTCTTATTTAATTTTATATTGTTGTTTTTATGATTACATAAAGTTACAATTATTGATTTGGATTTTGATAATTGTTGAGATTTTGGTAGCTAAATGGATAATTAGAAAAATATTGGGTGTTAAAATGATTATTATTGGGATTCATTTCACTAAAAAGAAGATTAAAATGAGCAATGTAGCACTAATAGAAAGATACTAATAGTGAAAAAATTCGTTTTTTTCTGTGTCCAAATCAAATGAACCAAATCTTTATTTATAGACAAAAAAAAAATCATGAATTTTGGTAAAAAATAATTAAAAAATTAATAATTTGGAATGAAATAGTTGAGTTCAAATTATTAAGAAGATAAAAATCCAGACAACCAATCATGTATCGCCACGTGGCAACTCCCCTCTATCGCGTGTACAACACGTGCCAGTTTCGGCCATTCGTAAGCTTCCGCTTGGCCTTGCTTCTTCAGTCAATTGGTGTTGAGTTTTCTCAACTCCTCTCTCATCCACCTCAGCCTTCAACAAAACTCAACTCCCCATTGCAAGGAAGACATGTGTTGAGTTCCACTCTCAACAGACCCATTGCACATAGTCTTATAACAAATCATTAGAACCTGTGGGTGTTCACTTGAGAGCAAATGGAGAAAAACAACAATTAATATCAATAACACTACTTTCTTCAAAAATATCAATAACACTACCACCATATATAGTTGAGTTGAGGGTGTTGATTTGGGAGAGCAGTTGAACAAAAAGGGTGAGGTATTGATATGACCCAAATATCTCAAATACAAATCGCAGTCCATGAGAACTTGAGAATGGTTAAAGGGTGCCATTTAACCTGGGAATGAGAACTAGTTTCCCATGATGGAAAAATGTACTTTTTACTGCCAGCTGGCAGTTTTCCTCGGTTGTGAGTTATTTCCTTTTTTTATTGTTTTAAAGTGTGAAAACATATTTTAATAGATTATGTCTGCAACATTGAAATTGACAAATACACCTCCACTTTCATTAAAAAGTAATCGGCACCTATCTATCTTCTCAGTTTAATATCCTTCCTTAGAAAAACCATGCATCTCTGTTTAAAGGTCAGTCTTCAAACTGTCATTGTCTATTATAAAGAACATTCTTTGAGCTGGGTATTTTAATTTTCTCTTCAGATCTGGAACTATACCATTGAAGTGAGGGCATGATCTTTCTCATTTACATATTGGTGGTAACTTTTTCACCCAAAAATTTCGTTGGAGTATGGCTCTTGGTCTCACCTTGAATTCCTTGCTGCCAACGAGTCTTCTTGACCCATTAATTGCCATAATTACTTGTAAACAATACCCATCGCTTACTAATATTCCCTTTAATATTTATCAGACATATTTGGACTTCAATTTCATGCTACCAAGTTGCTCTCAAAAGGAAAAAACATTATTATTTATAAGAGTCCTCTAATCGGAACAAATAGCATCTGAAGTAGTAAAGATTAAAATTCTGATAAACTTTTAAGTAGCTTCAGTGCCAGATTCTACAGTAATAAAAATTAAATATTTCTTCTCGGTCTTAGTGTTTCTAAGTTTTCCAAATTATGTGACTGAGATGAGATGGAAAAAGGGGTTGGAGAAGATGACTTAATTTTTATTTTAAATAATTTTTTGCCCAGGTTCACATTTTGGAAAAGGAAAAAAAAATAATAATACATACACAAAGGTGACGTGGGGCCTTTTTCTATAAAATAAAGGCAACGTGGGGTCTTCTTTTTTGTATCATGTGTACAACCAAAAAGTATTTATTAGGTGACTGGTAATTGATCTAAACCGTTGAATATTTAATCAATATATCTATGGTTCAAACATAAACTGCACCATGGTGGGAAAAGGCTAAATGCCATCTGGTTAAAGGGGTCACCATAGAAAGATTTTAGATGTCTCTTCTATTATGATGAGTCACACCTCTTTTTAGAATGATTTAGATAGATGATGAGTCATAATTGTTATTTGTTAGAGTTAGAGGTGGAAATGAGCCTGGCTGAGTCGGGTTTTGCTTAAATAGGTCTAGCCTAGTTGAAAAAACTAATGCCTAGCTTAGTTTTTGCCCCCACGGTAGTTAACTACCGCTGTATACCAACACAGCTTAAAAATAAATTTTAAAAAAACTCCAATGGTAGTTAACTACCGTGGAGTATGAAGCAATAGGGATTTGTATTAGAAGATGCATCAGCAAACAGCACACTCCCCACACATGTGTCTGCCTTGATTATTCCTAATTCCTAGTTAAATAGGCATTTAATTTGCATAATACAAGCATCAAGGTGGAATACACTTTACTAAGCAGTACTGTAAGTGCTTATTTAGTGAAAAAGTAGTAAATGCAGGTAAGTTGAAGTTGAAGCTTACATTGATGGGATCCAATATTGAAACTCTAAGTTGATTATTGTCTCAGCACCGTTAGCGTACATAGTACAATTGGTAAATCGAGTGTTTGGAGAATTAAGAAAAAGAATCATTCACGGTATACAACACAGTTATTGTTTCATGCTCCACGGTAATTAACTACCGTTGGAGCTTTTTTTTTTTTTTTTTTAAGCTGTGTTGGTATATAACGGTAGTTAACTACCTCCGGATCAATCCAGCAGTAGTAAACTACCGTGGGGGCAAAAATGTCATTTACTTGTGTTTTTAGGAAGTTTTATATGTCAGAAAAGCAACTGTTATTGGTCTTTTACCTGTCAAAGGCTTTATTTTAAGCCTGGTCTGACCTTTTTAAAAGTCTGGCCTGACCTATAAGCCTGCCTAAAAGTCTAGCTTGTGTTACAAATTTCAAATTGAGTCTATTCATCCATTTTTCTTTCTTTTCAATTTATGTAACGTACTTAATGTATAGATAAACATTAATTAGATACACATTAAACTAATAAAATATAATCGTAAAATTTATAGATGGATAGAAACTCAAGAATAATCATGTATGATAACAAGAAGGATTTCAAACTTGATCTGATAACCATATTTAACCTTAGGCATATTAGTACCAAGTCTCAAAAATTCACACAAATCAAATAACAATATAGGTATTTAATGTTAACTTAACAAGCTTTCAAACAATAAGAAACTGAATACAAAATCAGTACTTAAGCAGGAAAAAATGCATAAAAACTTCAATGTTATAAAAAAAAATCACCAACTTAGTATGATAATTTGAAAGAACTGTTTTGTTTTTTTTTTTATTTTTTTATTACTATATAAATAATAAATGTGGGAAAATATAATATATTCATATACAGGTCGGCTTGATAGGTTTGATAGACTTTTTTATAAGCCTAAGCCTAGTCCATTTAAATTAATAGGCTTTTTAAAAAGTTCATGTTTGACCTATTTATTAAACGAATTAGGTCAGACCAAACTTTTAATAGGTCGAGCCATAGACCCCTGACGAATGGCCTGACTTATTCCCACCCTAATCAGAGCGTAAGGAATTTGTCAATTTTTACGCTTAACATGTAAATCGGTGAATGTAATAACTAAAAACAATAAATATGAAAAATAATAATCTTTTTATAGTTTAACAAAAGTCTTTTTAGTGTACATCCTGTTCTTTGTAGGTACCACCAAAAGGTGTACCTTATCTGCTTGGTTTTCTTAGTGAGGATTTTGTTAGTGGTTGCTAATAGGCTATGTCAATAACATAGATGACATAGATTTGTTAGGGTTTTTCAATTGTAAAGGAAGGGAATAACATAGATGACAATTAAAGAAAGGGATTCTCTTGCAATTTTTAAAAGCTAAAAATTGGACTATTAATTTAAACTATTTTATATTAACTGTAAAAACACATAATGGTACAGTACCATTTCTAAAGATATAAATTTCCAATCACCTTTATATGCGATTTTTTTTTTTTTTTTAGGGACCTTTATATGCGAAAATTGTTAAGGTGATAATGTGTTAGAAGTAATATATGATAGATAGATCGATGCTTAAACATTGCTCAAAACTATGACGGTCGAAGCTCCTAAAGTTCAAGGTCCTCCATCCCATCGTTGTTGGCTCAACAAAATTAAGAAAAAATTGATATAAGTCGAGTATTTTAAGGAAGAAAAAAAAAAGATTCGTTAAAAAAATAGTATAGTCCACTATTAATGTTAAAGTTCAATGTAAAAAGAATATTATTCATGTTGAGTTAGAAAAAGAATATTATTGTTTGTGATGGCAATAGTAATAAAGAAAAAAAATTGTGATCAAGAATTCAAAAATTAAACATAAACAACCATGTCAGTCTTTCCCTCAATTATCATGGTTGGTGGCTTAGTCCGTTTTCTATCCTCGACATTGGCTAATTGTTTTTCCTTTACTGTTGGTTTTTGGTGGTCTGCGTTAGCCTTGTAAATATTATTCAGACTCTTGTCTGTACTCAGGTGTTTCTTCCTTAGCACACCTTGTGCTAGGAAGCCTTTTTGTTGTGGTAATATAATTTATTTTAGCCTCTTCAAAAAAATAATTGAAAAGAAAAAAAATCAGTTGTTAAAAAAATGAAAATCATAGTAGGGGTTTGAGCCCATAGACTAAGTATGTGTTTGGAATGACAATAAAATTTTCAAAACCCCGGTAGAAAATCACGTTTGTAGTGAAGCCATAAATACTAGCTTCACAATATCACGTTGAATCTTGCCTCAGGGCACGAAAATCTTGCCTCCACCGCTAATCCAAACAAAGGCTAAGTAACATGACTTCGATCTTGTTTGGGTTGCCTCAGCCAACCGAATTAGAGCTTTTACAACCAGCCATATGACATAGTTGGTTGTATGTCATTTTCTCTTAATTTAACGTTTAGGTCTATTGTAAATTCGCCACACAACTATCACTGAGGATTCAAGTTGAAAAATTATTATTGATACTTACTATCACTTAAGCATTCGTCCAACAATTTTTCAATGGTAAGCCGTTATTAAAACATTATAAAATTGATGATTCCCACCAAAAATTTGATCGCCGGGTTGTGCTAATTCCAGCTTTTCGGGACTTTTCTTTCCATAGGCATACATTGCAGTCTAAAATAAATTTTGATACATGAGACCTTTTTGTGTATAAAATTTAGGTAATCTCTCCCCTCTCCATCGTCTATGGGAATTGCCACATTTTTTTCATTTGAACAGAACATAAAGATGCTCTTCCCCCCAATCAATTCCTTTGCTCTTTAGAGAAATCCGAAAAGGTTTGATTCACAAAAAGCAAAATAATGATAGAGTAAGAGAGGGTTCATTAAGGTACGTTACAATCACTCACCACCTTATGACTAAGTCAAGCTAGGTCCATCAAAGCAGCATAGTACATCAAAGTATCAGAAAAATGAAAATCTGATTTCTGAGCACCCCACTTTATTTCTTATTTTTTCCCACATATGTCCCAAATCAACATTCAAATAAATCGAAACACAAAAATAAGATAGAAAATAAGATAGAAAGAGAGAGAAAGTGGGTCTTAGTCTTCAAATCATTTCTGGGCCGGCCCATTTCGCGGAAAATACTATCCGTGATTCCGCGATCCACTCGTGCGCGTGTTAATCACCCACCGTTGATCTTAATCAAACGGTTAATATTAAAGGGCCATTATCCCCACAATCCAATGTCTATTTTTTGTTTTAAGGGAAAACGACATGCATTAAACTAGTGGGCTCTTGGATCTAAGAAATTGGATATTTGATTGAGGGTGCATGCATTATCATCATCTATCCCTTTCTTCATTCTACCACCACACTTAATCCTTTGTTCTTTGAGGTGACATTTATCTTCCTCTTTTGATCATACCCCACGAGACACCTAATCAAAAATAATAATCATAAAAGTTATTGTCTTTCATTTTTTGAGATAAAAAGTCACCTCTGTTTTTCGCTTTTTTATTTTATTTTCTTTCTAACAAGTATGTGTTAGTGTTACCATCTACAACTCCTAAATTAGATAAATTGTTGATTTTTCTTTTCTTCACTTTTTAACTAATAATTGTCCTTTTCAACAAAAAAAAAAACTAATCCTCTAAAAAATAACTAATAATTGTAAAAATGTTATACTATTTTCAGAGTGTTTGAATTAATTAGGTTCTTCTTATTAGAATCGAAAAGACTTAAAATTTTATCTCCTAATTAATTTTGATGATAACCCAACATTTTAAAGAACAAATTGTCATGTGTTATTTCATATGATTTATTGAGTGTGTAGCCGAACATATATGAAGTCAAGAAATCAAGAAAAATCACCTCAAATTTACATGAGATACAACTTCACTACTTGAATGAAGACAAAATCAAGGAAAAATGAGAAAATCAGTGTTTAAGAGTATTATGCCTCAAATAGACTATCAAGACTTGTAAGGATTTGATGTTGCAACAATAATAAATACAAAGAAGTCAATTCTAAACGATGGTGCACATGTAAGATAGTGTTGTATCATGTATAATATTTTTTCTTCACTGTTGAATCAATAAGTCATTTCATATTTCACTTGACTCAATAGTGGAAGGTACTGATCCATTGGTGAAAATAAATGTTTACATGATACAACATCTGCCTCATGTTTGTACCATATAACTAGCCTTACAAAAAAGTATCATCAAGTTAAAATTCATTTCGATTTCGAGCGCTTTAACTTGTAAACTTTCTCAGAAAACACTTTCATATAACTTGTTAAGTGTTTAAGAACAACTCGTGTTGAGTGATCTAAACACATTGAAAAGCAAAACACCTTAGACTTTGTTTGCGAATTTGGAGGGGAATGGAGGGGAAGGCTTGGGAAAAAAAGGAATGGGCAAGTGGAAGAAATAGAAGAAAATGGGAGGGGGGCTATGGAGGGTTGACTTTTCTTCATAATATTAAATCCTCCTCATTTGGGGAACTAAAAAATTGTATTGGAGGATGGTTTTGGGGGTTTTTGGATGGTTTAAAATTAAATCTATTTTGGTATATTATTTTTAAAATTAAAAATATAGTAATCATATGCATTAATTTATCATTCTCTAAAAAACTACTCTTTTAAAAAATTTAAAAGATTTTTCTATTTTTCCTCATATTTTCCACCTCTCAAAGTCTTTTCTTCCCCTTCTCTCCAAACTTGCAAACAAAGCTTAATCATATGCATCAGTTGTATCTGGTATCATTCCAGATGAAGGCAATTTTCTTAATTTGCACAAGGTTGTGTTGTTGGTAAGAAGTTGTAAGGATAGGTAGAGTGACAATTAGAAGATACTCACTAGTGTATATAAATTGTTAAATTATGGCAAAGAGAGGACTAGACACAATTATCAGGTTGATATGAACTAATATAAATTGATGCGTGACTTAACTATGCTTATATCTTTTCTTGCTTCTAATTAACATAAACTTGTTTTTGAGCAAAATCCATTTTTATGGAAAGATTTTTTTGAAATAAAATAAAATAAAAGAAACATACATACTAATTTTAAGGACCAACACAGAAGACACGACACGTTTTACATAATATTAAGTGAAGAATTAATATAAGGACCAACTAATGTTAATGTCATCAACGTAAGGGATCTAATTAGAACTTTTAAAACCACGTGGCCAAAGTGAAATATATAGTAACCATTTTATTTTTAAGAGATCTATAGTAAACATGAGTATCTTAAGAATGGAGTCTTTATTTGAATGGCCATGTTGAATTCTCGCTAGACACGCCATATTTTATCACATATTGTTAAGTCAAGATTTAGCATAAGATACCACTACTAAAAAAACAAAAATTAGTGAGGGATATTTAGTGAGGGAAAATGTGAAATCCCTCTCTAATTCCCTCACTAAATTTTGCGACCAAAGAATTTGTGAGGAATTTCATTTTTTCCGTCACTAATTTCCGTCACTAATTTTGCTTTTTCTAGTAGTGTACAAACTAATACCATATTCCATTTATATATAATATAGATATGTTCTATACACACGTTAAAAATTTAAGTGTTACTAACAAAGTAAAATAAATAAATGAAATAAGCATGCAATCGTAATATAAGCAAAAAAAATTGAACTATTTTTTGATAATTTTCTCTCTTATACTCATATTATATTTTGATTATTTCTTTTTATTCCTTTGGTTTTTTGTGCTAATACCTTATTTTTTATGTAAAATTTTGATTGTCTTAAAAATTGTCATATTAAAGGACTATAAAATAACACAATTCAAAAAAATATTAAATTTTTTAAGAGATTCACTATGCATTGACCATGTAAAATATGTAATAGTTGAAGCCGTGAATACTGATGTTTTTAGCAAGTGACTGATCGCAAGTCCGTCCAAACTGGCCTATGATCAGAGCCCCTGACCTAACAATGAATTGTTGATTATCATTGAGGATCCGATAATGTGACAGCAAATCTGTACAATAGTTGCAGCTCCAAAGTTGCATACTAATATTCAATGAAATTAATGATAGAAAGTCGTTATATGACATTTACTACCAAGTTGAATATTTGAACATGCTAAATACTTATTACACTCATCAAATGATTGGCTTTAAGTGGATAATCAACACCGTCCTATAACAAATTGTTTAGAAGAATTCAGATTCAATTTTTGTATGAAATAATTATTGGTTTGATTTATTTGTCTTTCAATTAAACTCCAAACTTTTAAGATTTATTTTTCTTAAGAAACAAAAGGTTAATAAAATAAATAAATTCTCGATACACTTTAAAGTCTTTAGTATATCTATTTTTTAATCAAACAAGTATAAATTTGATCTCTAAAATTTTATGACCATATTGATCCAACCATCATTTTATTTTATTAATTTTCTAAAATAATTTCACTTAATTTTATTAATTTCACTTATATTATTAATCTATGCATCTTTGAGTCTTTGGTACCAATTTCACGTTTGATTTTACGAACTACTTGATCCAATAAGTAATAATAGATATGTTCAGCCATACCCACATTATAATCAATCTTTTACTTCAACATATTTAATCAAAATTTATTTTGTTCTCATAAAGCTATAGGCATTGCTTGTAGTATCCTCTCAAAAAAGCATCTATCAAAAAATAACTTGAGTGACATTGAAGATTTTAAAGAGTAAGTTGATAACTTTTAATTCTTGAAAAATATGTATCTATTAATGATGTGTGTTATGAGCATTTTCTTTCTAACTTTTACTCTTTTATTAGGTAAAATTCATTTGAGTTACTTACACATTTGAAAATAGATCTCACGTAAATCGTATGGATTTCACATAATAAAAGAGATGTTAAAGAAAGTGTTAGAAAGATAATGTGGATAATATTTCTTATGTCTTCCTATTTTATTTCTTTCTTAAGGAGTAAAAAGGGAAAATTAGAGGTTATTATGTATTTATGTATGTTTCCCCTTAATAAAAAAGTGTATTCATATATGTTAGATGCACCTTAAACTTTCAGTTTCAGTCGTTAGACAGCAACTAGAATATAAAAATAAAATAAAAATCACAACCAAAAAATGAAATATCTAATGATAGAAAGTTTAAAAACATCTCAAATGGCTTTATTTTTGGCTCCACTATGTTGTACGGAAGATTTCAACATGTAAAAGTACTCCATTTGATCTTATTGGTTTCCCTCTTGTATTTGTGACCATACCCTTCTTTGTTAAGGGATAATTTTACTTTTATTGAGAACATTTCTTTTCTTCAATCAATCAAAAAAGAAAAATACCCTCATCTTTATTCAGGAACTATCATGTCTAACTTGAAAACAACCAACACATACCACCATTGTCCACATGAATCAATTATTTGGACCTACTTTTGCACTCCTAATATGAATGCATATGACTCATAAATGTGAAATGCTTGACTAAAGCCAAAGAAAAAAAAAATAGATAAATAAATTTTGTTATAAACAAATAAAGAAGTGTACTAAAATGATGTTGGTCAAGATTCAACTCATATCTCATAAGGATCTAAGTTCGAATCACATTGTCAATATGAGAATTTTGTTAGTAAATAATATGTAAGTATCTCTATTAGAGTTCATTGAATATGGAAACTTTGTCTAACCTTGATAAACCGTCAATACCCAATTGGCCAAAACTTTTTTTTGCAAAAAAAGTTTAGTAAAAAGACAGCATTGGCCCATGCAATTCCCAAACCAGGACTTCACATGATCTAATAGGCCAAGAAATGTGATTGCCTTTAAATAGCAACAATTCACTAAAATATACCAATAGTGAGAACCATACATTTATCATCACTAAAACTAAAGATAGAGAGCACTCTAGAAAAATCATGAAGGGTTATGAACCAAGGTCAAGTTCCTCTTGTGCAGCCTGCAAATTTCTGAAAAGAAGATGCATACCAAATTGTATATTTGCTCCATACTTTCGCTCCGATGAGTGCAAGAAATTCGCGAAAGTTCACAAAGTATTTGGAGCAAGCAATGTGAGCAAGATTCTGATCGAAGTTCCAGAGGAACAAAGGGAAGAAACTGTGAATTCTTTGGCTTATGAAGCTGATGCAAGGCTTAGAGATCCTGTTTATGGATGCATAGGTGCTATAGCACTTTTGCAAAGGAAGATGGTTGAACTTCAACATGATCTTGCCATTGCTAAGGATCGTCTGGCTCGTTGCGCTGCGGCTGCTGCTACTCCTACTTCTTCTTTTTCCAATGATATGATGAATTCAAATGTTAGTTTGCCACCTTTTCCTGAGTTTTTCACTTGCAGTGACTTTAGTGATAATTTAAGTCACAGTTCTTCATCTCAATCGTTTAGTCGAAATGAAACTGTCGATGATTTCGTTCAAATTCCTTACATATTTTAATGCTGTTATCAACCCCCTTTCCTTTGTTTTGTTGTAATTGTTCTGAATTGTGTGATTAATCAAAAGGAGTGCTTCTGTTGTATATGCTAATAAATAAGAACTACATGAATGATTTGGTTTTCCAATTTATGATTCCTCAGTTATTATAGAAACTGCTAGAAAATATGATTATTTTCTTGGCCTATTTAGTTTCACTTTTGTACCATATATGCAGAGTTTATGTCTCTGCAATTGCATTTGCAACATCATAGTTTTTTATGTCTCTGCAATCGCAACGCAACTGTGATTGGAATTGCATCAGTCAATTTTGACAGTGATTCTTTGTTATATCAAAGATCGCGACGCAACGCAAATAAAGAAAAACCTTACATATGTAAATCATGAAATTCTGCTTATGGACCAGGACCATATTATTAGATAAGCAGTTTGTTGATAACATTTTTTGCTTATCATCCTTTAGTTAGTTATAAGCTAGTTTAGTTAGTTTTATTTCTGTTATAGTAGTTTGTTAAGTTTTTTAAATTTGTTATATAATCTCTCCTTTATAATTCTTTGTAATCTTTTGTTCAATAAATTGATCAATGATATGAATTTATTCATAAAGGTTATTCTTTATTCATAAGTAATAGTATATGTAGACTAGTCCCTATCCAAATCAAAATGATCCATAGGTTTTCAATTATTTAGACTAGACCTTAAGAATTCAGATGAACCAATTTTGATATAGACAATACACAAGAGCAACCTCAGCATTCATTGGCACTACCTAAGTAATGTGAGACTAGTAGTTTGATAGTAACACTAGAAGTTTGATACTTTGATCATCTTTGAAGGGTTTCTCTCAATGGAATTGGAAGTGGGTCTAACTGTACTGTTTTATTGAAGAATGCAATACCAATTGTGATTTTCTGAGTCATAAACCCCACCAATTGTACTCTCTTATGGGAATCCAAAGACTAATGTTTAGACCATAAAGGTTTGAATGGTTTTATTTTGCCGTATATAGCACATCAAATCCAACAACAACACATGGTCCAAAATAAAACACCTGCCAAGATACATTAATTATTTCTTACATCCCATGTTGGTGTGTTGCATTCTACCAAACATATGGTAACCATTCATAAATTTATCCAACAAAATTTTACTTATGGTTCTTTAGGTTTGACTATTTTTCGGATCGGTCTTGTTAGTTTTTTTTTTCTTTCTTTTAATCCTTTATATTACATTTTGTTTGCATCAATTTAAGGAAAATGACAAATTTAAAAGATCACATTCTATACTAATTTTTTTTTATCGGCAAAATTTATTTATAACCAAGTCTTTGCACAAGACGAACAAAGACTGATAAGATAGAAACATCAAACCAAATAAAGACACCTCATTTATCATAAACACCGATAAAGACAAGACCCAATCGAGTGCTGCCACAAGCACCAATAAAAGCAAGCCTCCGAAACAAAGGTCAACACCAAAACAAAGCTAAAACCCCACACACCAGCATAAACCAAACTTGAGCCAAAACCCCCAACTCCATCGTGAATGACTACATAAACAAAATTCAATCACCTATCGTCCGCTACTCACACCAAACCCCTCCAAAAAACCATCAAACCAACCAAAACCCTAAAAACAACGTCTCTCATTCTCATCACCACAACTAAGCTCAATTAAACACACGAAAAAATTACTTATTTCAACACTCATTCAAATTTCACCACTAATCGACCTGGTCTATAGGTGAAGACACCATAACGAGACCTAAAACTTGTGTCAAGAAAATTGACTCTCAATCTTAAATCAAAAGTGATCGGCTCACCAAACTCTAGAAACAAATCACTATGTCACCCCCTCAACTCCTAGTCCATTGGAGAAGTCGCCTTAACTTACCGAAAAACTTGAAAACTGGACACTAACTTATGATGTTGAAGCAAAAGCAATCGGGACACCAGACATCAGAAAACAAATCTATAAGACAAGTGAAATGGTAGCGCAAACAAAACCAGCTCGAAAACAACCCAAAATTGAATCACCAAAATGAAGCCACGAGCCAAAACGAAGACAACCTTAAACCGACGCGAGTAAGCGGCGGCTGAGATGGACCCAAATATGAGGTCACCATGAGCAATTAACGGAAAAAAAAAAAAAAAAATCACCCACAAGCTCCTCATCATCAACAGGACAACCAAAACTCCGTCATAATCCATTTGATAAACAAAAAAACGATACTTTAGCCACAAAACAATCGACACCCAGCAAAATCACACCACGACCATCAAAATTGTGATATATATAAATCACCACCACGCAATTACATATGAATTTATTAATGTAAATTAAGAGGCTAGTTTGTAAATTAAGAGGCTAGAATTAGAACTGAAGTGAAAACACCACTTGTTGGCCTTGTCCACACTCCACAACATGAAGACCACTCAAGTAGCCATGAAGGTTGCTTTCAAATTCCCCATAAGATATATGTACGATCCACTACCACCGGTGCTTACATAGATCCCTCACTACTGCCACCGCAGACCCTTGGCTTCCACCACCGCCTCAATTTCATCATTTAGGGTTTTGATCTAACTATCTGCAAAGGGAATCGATCCATATTAGTATTATGATAGAATTGCGAAAGTTATTTGATGTAACTTAATGAATGATTTGGAGAAAATTGAAACAAGATTCGGGTGTAGTGCAAGGAAAACAAAAGAGAAGCTAAAAATAATATTGATATAATGCATGTTTGAGTCATCTAGTGGAATACGTAGAGGTGAAAATTTGATGTATTTAGATGTTTAGGGATGTAATAAATAAGTAATGGTATGTTAACATTTTCTGTCTTTTGAATATGAGAAAGTGTTATATACAAAATTTGAATTTTTAAGTTTCAAGTTCAATGGAGTAAGTCGCATGAGATTTTCTCATATTGAAGTTTGTTGAGGAATTTCCAAGCCTGAATGAAACAAAGACAAGCCATACATGCAATGCAACAAGTAGTCATTATAATTTTCTATAAATAGGATATTCGTCTCCAAATTAGAGAGTTCATTTTGATTTCATTAAGTGACTAATAGATGTATACATCCTCTCTCAAAAAATCCTCAATCTTGGTGACTGTATGTTTGAATAATGCATGTAACACAAGTTCAATAATACTGCCATTTACACTTTTTGTCGTATTCTTTTACGTATTAATGTATTTAAATTCATGTTCATACATTTATGTTTTTAATTTTATTTTCATATTTGGTAAAAAAAAAATATTATGTTCATATGTTTCTTGTTCTTCAAACTTACATTTGTGCCAATAAATTTGTCAACTTAAAACTTGTTAAGGATCTAATTCCAGTCATAGACTAATCTTTGAATTTATTTGCTGAAGTGATAAATTTTACCATAAACAAAAAGGAAGAAGAGAATCTTAATCCTTATGTTTCTGTTTAAACAGAAAGAGTAGGGAATGTTTGTTTTATGGAAGAGAAATTTATTCTCAAGAATAAATAATATCATGAAAAAGAAGAACGAGAATCTTGCATATTGTTTGTTTTAGAGGAATTTCCATTTTGATGCAATAGAAAAACTTTTGTTTCCCACGTGAAGAGAAAACTCACCGTACCATCAACTTTTTTTTCTTTTCATTTTTTTCCTTGCATGAGTTCTATCATGTTGTATTTATTTTTTTATAATGTTTTTTTTTTCTTTCTACAATATATGTGTTTGTTTCATGGATACTAAAGATATTTCCGAGAATTCAAGGATAGACTAATAAATTCACGTGTTTATTATAAGGGAATAAAATTTGTTCCCACGAAAAATTTATGTTCAGCAAAGAGTTTTTATTTTTACCCATGTAGTCTGGTTACCTAATCTCCTCTAACAAGCGTTGGAAACTTTTATTCTAGGCGGTTGTGTATTGTATAAATGTTTCATCTTTCTCTTTATTTGATAAGAGCGATGCTATATGTAGACATATGCCCATGAATATTTCATGAAACGTTGTTTGGCAATTGTCATATGTCTTATTGTATAAACTTGTTTGGCATATGTCTTTATTGATAAGAGCGATGCTATATGTCGCGAGACATATGCTCATGAATATTTCATGAAACGTTGTTTGGCAATTGCCATATGTCTTAAAAGTTTAGTTAAAATATTCATTTCCTAAAGATATTATAAAATAATTAGAACCACCACCGCTTACAAGTATCATCTCGTATTTTTTTAAACTTGACCCAAGTACTCCATCATGATTTAGAAACGTGTGAAGGGTTCTGGAAGAAAAAAGAGAGATAAGATAGAAGATACCAATGGGAGAAGAAAAAAAAACAAATGAAAGAGAAAGATACATAGATAACACAAGTGACTGTGCAATATTTAGAAGAGAAATGCTACTTGATGCGGAAAAAAATTCACGAGAAATTCACAATAGGCATATAGTTATTGTAGCAACTCATCATTTTTACTTTCAACCATTCTTGTATTCCGCTAATCTAAATATCCAGCGCTCACAATTTATCGCAGCTCGGGATAATATCCTTCGCTTTCAATAGCATCTCTCTATTTAGAAACATACATTCACAATACTTTTGGGATAGTAATG
>Ga0315914_1006579_pt1 | contig 16417 bp, 8 predicted proteins | sample MpolenodulesMG_FD_203920 | JGI IMG/M metagenome (GOLD analysis project Ga0315914, IMG submission 203920) | Medicago polymorpha root nodule microbial communities from Los Angeles, California, United States - elongated nodules | ecosystem: Host-associated > Plants > Roots > Nodule | place: USA... | reverse complement strand
GTTCTTTAGAACGTAAAAGAAGAAGTTTTCAAAAACACAATTCTACCCCCCCCCCCCCCCGTTCTTGTTGTTTTTCTCACCTTCATTGATGACTTTCCTTTAGATGGCAGAGGAATAGATTTACTCTTCTTAGCAGGCTCATGTTCATTTAGACTTATCTCATGAACCTTGAGAGAGCTTATAAGATCTTCAACATTTATAGTGTTTAAATCTTTAGCTTCCTCAATAGAAGTAACCTTAGGTCTCAATCTTGCAGGTAAGCTTCTTAGTATCTTGCTCACATGATCAGAAGCTACATAGCTTTTCTTCAATATTTGAAGTCCAGAGACTAGAGTCTGAAATCTTGAGTACATTTCCTCAATATTTTCATCATCTTTCATCTTGAACAACTCATACTGATGAACAAGCATGATAGCCTTTGCCTCTCTGACCTTCTTACTACCTTCATAGTTTGCACAAAATGAAGCAAACATTGCCTTTGCAGTAGATTTGTCACTCATCTTCATGTACTATGTGCAAGGTATAGATGCAACAAGGATTCCTCTGCTCTTATGATGCTTCTTGTAAAGCTTCTTATGAGCAGGAGTGCGTTTCTTTCTATCAATAGATACTCCTTCTTCATCAAGGGCCAAGTCACCAACACCATCTTCAAGAATATCCCACAATTCTTCATCTAATCCCATGATGTGACTATACATGTTGGTTTTCCACCAAGAGAATTCTTCAGGATTTCCATTAAACCTTGGAGCTTTGTTGGAGCCAGACTTCTTGTCATCAGAAGTACCATAATCATAAGGAATATCATTATTGTTTTGACCAGAGCTTGAGCTATCAACAGAAGCCATGTTTTTCTCAGATCTTTATCTGTTACACTGTTAAGTGGTAAGACAACATACCAAGGCTCTAAATACCAATTGAAGGTGAGAAAAACACAAGAAGAGGGGTTGAATTGTGGTTTCTTTTCTTCTCCGAAAACTGAAGTCACTGTTCAGAACCTAATAGAGTTCAGCTTCTGAAGTGGTGATCAAAATCTAGTTGCAGCGAATAAGTAAAGAGAGGGAGAAAGAAGAAAGACACAAATCAATTTATAGTTGTTCCTTCCACAATCCGGAAGTAGTCCACTCCTCCTTGCACTTCCAATGAGAGTTCACTAAAATCAATATCTGATTACAAATGCTCACTGCTCAAAATAGCAAGAGACTTCAAACTACTCAAGCACAACTGCAAGAGATTTCCTATGCTCAAGAACACAATCAATTGACATCTTTTAATACTTTGTTATCATCAAAACTCAAAGGGTAATGTTAAACACATTTTGTTCCAACACCCAAACCTACCCTTAGCTTCACTTTTGCTCCTTGAATCTCTACCCTCTTCTTGCTCTCCAAGCTCTTTTTCTCTCAAAACCCCTTTTCTCCTTCTGTAGCTCTTTCTCTTTACCTCTTTCAAAAGTTTGTGAAATGAGTGTACAACCCTAATTTCTCTAAACACTAGAGTTTATATAGGCTCTACACAAATGGGCTCAACCCTCAAAATATCATAATGGGCTCAAAGTTCTCATTAACTGATGCACAAAGTTTTCACTCGCTTACGGTTAAAAATAACAAATAGTTATCGGCTCTTAGCTAATTACCACAACCCACTAGCAACTTAGTAAAAATATAATTCCCACTTAAAACACTAAAAATAATCTTCATAGTGAAATTACTAATTTACCCTTGTTCTCAAAATGACCAAAATACTCCTGAGTCCAATCCAAAATGACTAAAATACCCCTCTAACACCAAATTCCACTAATCTCAACCAAAATACACACAAAAACAGATAATCACATATAAACACACATAATAATTAATAAAAATAAATTTAACGAAAATCGGGTTCTTACACAAACAAAATGTATCATAAAAAAATGACCATAAAAGTTAAACTTAAATGACCACGTCTATATTTTTGCCTAAATTTCAAGAAAATATGTCATGTAAATTCTGTAAAAAAAAAAAAAAAAAAGTGGTATAAACTGATATTGCAGGCATAATTTTGGTTTCCATCCAATTCCACAAATGAAAAGAAACGAACGCAAACGGTAACCTCCCTCCATTCGCCATTCGAGGCCAACCCAGTTTGTTTGTTTCCACCATTATTCAATCTCCTAACAAACAAACCAATTCAATTCTTCACATTTCTCCATCTTAATCATTCTCCTCAATCAAACAATTACATGGATTCGTCATCATCATCATTATGTATTTACATTATTCGTTTCAACAAACTCATTGAATAAATCAATCAAACACATTCCGCGCATTTCTGAATTAGATCAGTGTATCAAACGATGGACTCACCACCACCACCATCATCATCGTCGTCGTCGTCGACAACAACGACAGGAGATGCGACCAAGTTAGCAGCTGCAAGATCCTCAATTGTCGACTCGATAAGAGGATGCGGCATTTCAGGTCAGCGCATTGACAAGGAGGAGCTAAAGAGGAATCTAACAATGCCGCAGTATTTACGGATGTCAATGCGTGATTCAATCCGGTTGAAGGATCCAACAGCAGGCGAGTTTGGCTTTGGCTTCATTCGTGACGAGGAAAGCGCCGCCGTTGCTCCTCTTAAGCCCATTGTTGTTTTCATTAATCCACGTAGTGGCGGTCGCCATGGTCCCGTTCTCAAGGAGAAGCTCCAGGATCTCATGAGTGAGGAACAGGTACGTGCTCCTCGCTCATCTTTATTTTCTGTTTCTTTATATATACTGTGATTGATTAATATTAATTTGAAGTTGCTATGCAGGTTTTTGATGTAATAGATGTGAAGCCTCATGAATTTCTCCAGTATGGTTTAGGTTGCTTGGAGACTTTGGCTGCTTCTGGTGATACTTGTGCAAAAGAAACACGCGAAAGATTAAGGATAATGGTATGTTCACCAATGATTGTTTCATAATGGTATCTTTTAACATTGTGCTATTTTCAATGAATCAATTATAGTTGGCTTTATAGGTTGCGGGAGGTGATGGTTCAGTTGGTTGGGTTTTAGGATGTCTCACTGAACTTAACAAACAAGGTCGGGAACCGGTTCCTCCTGTTGGAATCATACCACTTGGTACAGGAAATGACCTGTCTAGGTGTTTTGGTTGGGTAAAATTTTACAACCCAGGAAAAACTGTGTTAAATTTGATGAATGTTGTCTACTATGCTAATTTTTCTTATTCATATTTTATTACAAGGGTGGTTCATTTCCATTTGCATGGAAAGCGGCTATTAAGAGAGCTCTTCACAAGGCTAGTATTGGTCCAATTTGTCGTTTGGATAGGTATGCATTGTTGTATCATTTTTCTTATTCAAGTGTTGTAGACCGGTGTCTCTGCAGTAGATTTTCGAAACATTATCAGAGCGCAATGATTGTTTGATAAAGGACTCTAGGTAGCTATGTGGTTATTGAAAAAATCATTTGTTATCATGGATCTTTTTTTAAGTCGTGTTTAACTTTATGATTGTTCATTTGATTATGTTGAATTATTTTCACTTTACATGCTTATATATTTTAATTCGGTTCTGTTCGTTCTAATATATATCTAATGTCTAACAATAGGTATAAAACTTTTAGTGCAACCCCTTCATAATTGCAATGCAGCAACGATAAATTCATGCTATTTGTTTAACTTTTGTAATTACCACATAATTGCAATCATGATCATGACAGCAACCTCAATTTAAACACTGTTGTAATTAATACATCAATTCAGTATAACATTTGTGCTGTAAATCTCTTGTTGCAGTTGGCGAGTTTCACTTTCAATGCCAGAAGGCACAATTGTGGAACCACCTTATTCTCTAAAGCAGACAGAAGAGTTCATTCTTGATGAGGTTATGGCCTAATTTCTTATGCCATGTATTATTTTAAGCTAGCTATATTATTAGTTGGATAGGTTTCTTTGTAATTACTTAGGTCATAAAGGTAATGTTTCCATGAGCTTATGACTTTGGCAATGCACGCCTAAAGTCAGATGTTATCTTTGTTAATGAGTAGAACTCTTATTCTTCTAGACGTTTTAGGTTAGCTAGGTGAAAGACTAATCTTTTCAAGGATGTGTAAGTGGAGAGGAGTACCTATATCTTCATATTTTTCATTGTTCGGTTCTTCAAGCATGGCAAATGCAAACCCTTGCTTCATTTCGCTCAAAGAGGCATTCCACTTCTATGAGATTTCTTCATCAAAATCAACATCTTCACTAACTACAATATTTTCATTAGTAGGATTAGCAACTTATAGATCTGTAGAATTACAGAGATAATGAAGGTATACTTTTCACCTTTGTCAACTAACTTGGTTCTCATCCTTTTAAAGATATACACTTATGCAATACTCTCAAAACTTACAAGTGAAAAACAATTACCATTTTACCACTCCGCGTTTTGACGAGTGATCTCATGAACAGTTCTGTAATACTAGCAGTACTTTTTTCATTTGAGTTATGTTTCCAGTTCTCTTACTGCACTGTGATTTCCGCATTGTGCTTACAAAAATAATCATTTGAATTATTCTTAAATAATTGGAGATATAATTGCACAGACTAGACACAACGATTCTTAACTTCGTATCATGAGTCAGCATACTACTTGTATATTATTGATGTAGAATGTCGATTGCTTTTGGTGTTAATGCTTTTTACATTCAAATTTTCTGTATAATTTTTTAGAATTGTTTAAATATATGAAGTTTCTTACGTTTGCAGGGCTTAGAAGTTGAGGGAGAACTGCCTGAGAAAGTTATATGTTACGAAGGCGTGTGCTACAATTACTTTAGCATAGGTACGTTCTACATTAGTAGTGTCATATTTTGCAACCTCAGTTGGATCTTTACTAAACATGAGTATTCTATGTGCCATTTATATAGAACAATACTTCCAAGTTTAAGGAAAAATACATCATGTGGTACTTTAAGTATTTTAAATTTAATTGCGGTCCTTTAAGTATTTTAAATTTAATTATTCAGGATTAATCCTCTAAGCATTTTTTGTACTAGATTGGTCATTTAAGTTAAAAAGAAGTGTAAATCGTTACACTTTTTTTAGTTTTTTGTCCAACTCCGTTAAAAAGTGCTTACATTGGATTATAGTAAGAAAAACTATAATTTATGAATGTAATTATGGACTTATTATGCATGTTACCTGTATTTTTGATCTCCAAATTTTTCCTTTTAAGCCTATAATTGTTAAAGCCAATGGCGTTAGAATCATAAACATAATGTGTTCCTGCTATTGGGATTACTTCACTAAAAATATGCATTAATTCCTTTATATGCCTAAAATTTCATCATTTTTTCTCTAAATATGTCTACGCACTTATTAAGAAACTAAAAATATTATGGAACACATTTAGAATAATGTTAATTGTTAAAAGAATTTGTTATTTTGTATGTGTGTGGTTTTCCATCTTCATTAACATTAATGTAGGAGTCTTTCCTCATTTTATTTGGTTACCTAAACTCATTTACACTCCTGTAAGATTATATAGTACAATTTGTTTGAAAACATAACTTTTTTATTCTTGCCATTAGGATTCATCACTAGAAATTAGAACCTTTTCATCTCAAATTGTTTTTTTTTTCCTTTCTAATTGTGCTCATGTTCATCTATGTGCACTTAATAAAGATATTTAAAGTCCTATTGGGCATAATTAAAACAATCTTACCATTCTCTGTCCTTTTTTTGCTGTATTTGGTCATCTTTGTCGGTCTACATCTCTTGGTAACATTTTAGCCAATGTTACCTCATTGTCATCAACCTAATGCTTCACTTGTTTGCTGATCACTCCACATCTTTTTCATTGGATTCCATCTCATCATTGTTGATGAGACCTAAAGCATGCTAAGAATAAGGAGGAAAATATAAGGCTCATTTACAAAGGAAAATATTAAATTTTACTTATTTTAAAATTATCCCGAAGTCATTTAATATGTAATTTTGCTTGCTCTTTTTCTTATTCCCTATGCTTGGTCCTCATCAACTATCCTTCCTTGCTGTCCTTGGTATTTGAGATATGGTTTTGAATGCCATGTGCTGGATGATGTTAGAAAACATGGCTCCCAAGAGGGGATGAAGCAAAAGTTAGAAGAAAAATTCTTTTTTATACAATAAAGAAAAGTGAGTGCATCAATAAAGAATAAGAAAATACCTAACTAGTAACTAACAACTAACAGACTATTAACTAATTACCAAGTTAAATTGACTTATATAGAGAATAAGAAAATATGATCTAGTAACTAACTTCTAACAAGCTACTAACTCATTTATAAGCAATAACATATCTATTAGCCCCCTTGTAAGTTTGGAAGGAACAACAGGATACAACCAAACAAAAGAGAATCACAACACAAACCTGCATGGCATATACCTTTAAACCTTCATAGATAAATGCCAATTTAAGGCAAAACCTCGATCACTAAACCAGAAACTACAATCCATGCTTACCCACCATAGAAGAAGCCTCCAAAGTATAACCAAGAGTAGAAGCCTAATGTGATGCTTAACCAAACAAGGTTTTAATGCTTAATCATCAAGGCAGAAGCTCACATCAATGCTTAGACACCATGGACAAAAGCTTAAGGAAAAAATTCTCCAATAAACAGTAGCAATATATATCTGTCTTTAAAGAGGATTCCATTGGTAAGGAGTTGACTCAACCACAAGGTCATGGTTTCAACTCCCGTTTCCAATGTGAGAGCCTATTGGGTAGGTGATTTGCAAGTACATCTGTTAGCGCTCGTTGAGCCTTGAGGCCTGGCCTGACCCTGATGAGCCCTCAGAGCCCAACTCGCCTAAACTTTTCATCAAAAAAAAAAGAGGATTATTCACAAATTCCTTCTGAGATGGTTGACCAAACTATCCAAATATATGAAGCAAAATTGGAGTCCATGTGGTTGGACTCAGTTGAACTATCAACGAGTGGAAATCTTCTCCATTTCTCAAAATAAAAATAAAACCGAGGGCTCCATTTGGAGAGTGGAGGGAACAAAAAGTTAATAGTGGTTAATTCTTTTATAATTTATTTTCTCTTTAAAATTTAAACCACTTTGTGTCTTTCTCTCTCCAAATAGAGACCTTTAATTCTTTTGAGAAATTAAGGCTTTGTTTGCGAGTTTGGAGGGGAATGAAGGGGAGGGCTTTGGAAAAAAGGAAGGAAGCAAGTGGAAGAAATTGATTACTTTAAGAGGGAGGGTTCATTTTTCTTCATAATACTAATAAATTGTTTTGGAGGGCGGTTTTGAAGGGTTTATATGAATTCTTCAAATTCAACCTATGTTATAATATTTTTAAAATTAAAAATATATTATTACAAGCATTAATTTATCATTATCTAAAAATATACTCTTTCAGAAAATGTGAAAGATTTATCCCTTTCCTCCTATATTTCCCACCTCCCAAAGCCCTCCCTTCCCCTCCCCTCCAAGCTCGCAAACAAAGCCTATCAGGATCCTAAACCATTAATCCACTGTTAGCCTCTGAAGCAAGCAAATGGTTATGAAATGTGATGGATTGTCATGGTACGAAGACATAAATTGAATCAATACATGCTGAGCTCCTTCATACCAATTAATAGACCATTCAAAGATACATGTTTATATTACAAAAGTCCTTCTCAATGACTTGGCACCTTTGCAATGAGAACCTCTAAAGTTCAATTGCACAAAATCTCTTCAAAATGAATGTCAATAAGCTATTTCCATTGAAGATGATAGTTTATTCCAACCGTAGTGTGGTGATCAAAATAACTCCGCCATGCTATGTGCCCTGACAAATCATGTTTGAGTTATGAATGGCTCCGAAAAAGAAGAAAGTAAGAAGTCGAAGACAGATCTGACAGTGCTAAAACCTAGCTCTTTGACACAACTAAATTGGAGGAGAAAACTTAGAATCAAGAATGGCGAAACGCATGTATAAAATTGTTATAGGTATGATAAGGAATGTGATAACGCCAAGCCACTTACATGACTTATAAAGAGTCTGAGAAAGTAACTAACAGACAGCAGACTATTAACTAATTTCTAACTAATTACAAATCTAATAAATCTCAAGATTGTTTTGCAAATAATTTTGTGCCAAACTAATGCTAACTTTTTGGATATTTAAACGTTTTAGTGAACAGCCAATAGAAACTGTGTTTCAATAATTAAATTTGAGAATGCTTCCACACAAACTCATAAATGCTTGACTTGGGTGTTAATTATTTATGAAAACTTTTTGTGATATATTTTCTAAAACACGAATTTGTATAAATGAGCACTTACAGAGTTTAAAATATTTGCAGGAATGGATGCCCAAGTAGCTTATGGCTTTCATCATCTTCGTAATGAAAAACCTTACCTTGCCCAGGGACCAATAGCAAATAAGGTATTTACTATTAACCTATTGAGTTGTTCAATGCATTTTTTATATACTAAGTTCCTTACTGCTTGGTTACTTTTGTTAAGAGATGATAACAGAGACATGTTGCGGAATTAATATGCATGAATTACATAACTTAGGCATTGTGTTCTCAACTTGGTGCTGTTATCCTTTGGGCTCTTTGCAAACAACAATATAGAAGCATATTTTTGTAATGGGTTGGAGTACCGTCTTTGCTTTTCATTAATACATTTTTTATTATAATTAATCAACTTAGGCTTTATTTTACCATTACGGAGTTGAGTGAAACTGAATTCAGCCTTCAAAATCTTGAGTTCATATTCTGTGAATGGAAAACGTGTGCTGTTGCGAGATCTCACTAAAGGTGGCTAGCTAGGTTCCCATGTGAAGATTTGTTATCAGTGAATTCGGTTGATACCTCGCATCTTTGACATGGTAACCGAATAAACATCATACTGACTATTTGCTAGGCTTGTTTACATATATTCCAACACTTTTTGACAAGTAGTGTATATAGGTTATATGTAACAAGGTTATCAAATATGTAAGTGACGTGTCCTAATTTGATAGGATTTTCATGAAATAAGGACAACTATGCATACAATAATCTAGAAAGTATATTGAGAGGTAGAGAACTTTTGAACTTTATATGTGATTGTACACAGTAGCAGCTCTCCATTTTTTTTGTAAATTGGCTTATTGCTTGTGAGCATAGCTTGGTGTTCACCATTTTTATATATCTCTTTCTTATCAATTCTTTCTACAGGGATCATGTGATCCAACTGAGAAGAGCCTGTTGGTGAGGTTGTCGGCTTGAGTATTCATATTGAAATCTTAAATAAGAGTTAGAACATTGTTTTCATGGGACAAATCATGTCAGTAGTGAGTCCGCTAGACATGAATAGACTAAAGTTGATTCTCTCTTATGCTCCAGATACCACAGAGTAGATGCACATGATGAAATTAGTGTCATAGAATCACAAAATAAATGCCCCATTAAAGGATTTATGTAATAATTACGATAACCACTAGTATTTTAATGACTTACATGAAAGGATTTGGCTATCTTGTTTAAGGAAATAATTATATTTGTTAGTTTTCTTAATGATTTATTTGTATTCAAACTTTTTTCGTTTATGTTTTCCGTTATCAACTACTATCTCTTTGTGCCATGTAATAATGATATCATAAATTTTAATCCTACCAATAAAATATTTGTGATCAATTTGTTTTTCATTATGGTTGCAGATTATATACTCTGGTTATACTTGCACTCAAGGTTGGTTCTTCACACCTTGCACAAGTGAACCAGGTTTAAGGTATGGAGTATCTCAACTAAAGCAGTTCATCTTTATGGCAAATTAGTAAAGCATAAAGTTCTTGTGTTCTTGACTTTATCTCAACTAAAGCATAAGGTTAAAATCTTAGAGGGAATTTTTGTTTCTCTTTCATCTTTTCATTCTTTTTTCTTATTCTCATAAATTACTTAATTACAAGATAATCATCATATGGGTTCATACATGTATATAAATAGGAAATGCAATTCATCAAGTAGGATCATGGTTATCATAAAAAGTAAATAGTCAAATACCGCAGGAAAGATCACAATTCACTACCATACTACTATTAATCATTACCTTTACTCATCTTTTACTTCATTTTCTTGAGTTTGATGATAGTAATTTTAATTTCGGTCCTCGTCTCTAATGTTTAGCCTATTAGCGTCCAGTAAGATCTCATATCCTTCATTCAACAATTTTGTGGAAATACTTTTTCCATCTATCCTTTATATCTTTTTCCTGAACCAAAACTTTACCTTCTTCATCCTTAATACACTTCACTTTGTCCAAGTCTCTTGTCTTTCTTTCTTGCCCCTTAGCAAGTCTATATATAGATTTTTCTCCCTCCTTGGTGCCTTAGGATAGTATAACCTGTCAAAAGCTTGAATTCTCGCTTCACGCACTGCATTCTCAGTCTCTTAGCTCTCTTTTAAATTTTCCAAGTTTTGGCATTCTTACAGCTAGACCAATCTTTAAAAATTCCCTTTTGATTCTAACATTACTCTGAACACTTTCGTTCCACCACCAAGATTCTTTACCCCTAGGCCCAAAACCTCGTGATTCTCCCAACGTTTCTTTTGCTACTTTTCTAATATATTGTGCCATCTTGTCCCACATATCATTTGCGCTTCCTTGTGCCTGACTGAAACCTCCCTCTAAGATCTTGAGTTGGAAGATCCTCTGTTTTTCACCCTTCAAATGCCGCCACTTGATCCGTGGAGCTTCCATGTGGCTTCTTCTCTTCACTCCCCTCTTTATCCTTATGCAGATCTCTGTGGTGATAGATGCATATTTTATAGGAAAATGTAGATCTCTGTGCATTCGATGCTCGAGATAAAAGATTCAGGTTGGAAAATACAGATTTCATCGGAAAATTCAGATCTCCGTGGTCGGAAAATGATGATTGGGCCACAAACAGCAATACAATCCTTTATTTCTTTTATTTTTGCATAACCTCATCTGGTGCGGGTCTGGTGTGCCGTGGTGGACATGTAGCTGATAGGACACCAAAATCCAATATGATTGATGACTCAATCATTGGGTACAACCTACACAAGCATGATTTCTAGAAGGGAGTAGAAGTTGAGGGAAGCTTAGTGGTGTGAGCCACAATCTTAGGAAAATAATTAATTAGTGGCTTGGGCCACAATTTTAGACGATTATGTTAATTTTATAAGGGAGTAATGAGAGAGTGTAGAATCATTGAGAAATATTGTTAGAAAGTGGTTAGGAGAGATTTCTCTCCGGTTAGGAGCTATGCTCCGGATTAGGAGTCTTTGACTCTGGTTTATCTCTTTCATTTTCTGTTTTCACCGTTGTGTAGCTCTTAAGCTCATCACCTTTCATTAAATAAAATACAATTTTATTATCTTGAATTTGCGGGTTCTACCAGTAGCTCCTGCATGCTTAGCTTGTGTCAAACATGGTCTCACAGTGGTGGCCAGCCATTGCTCTGCTCCGCACCTACACATTCACAGTGCTATTCCGTGCTATCGACAACCTAGAGTGAACTGTTACATTTTAGGCTGGAACACATCATGGAACTTCGTATCACATGAGAAGCAAGATCGATAGTCATCATCTATCGCTTTAACTTTAGCTGTTTAGCGAATGGACCACAATGAAAATTTACAATATATGATCTATCATCTAGGGATAAGACATTCGTTTCAAACTATCAAACAAATAAAATATGAATTTGATCTACATACATATCCATCATTAATAAACTCCTAATTTAGGCCCTCAAATATTACTCTCTCTCCTACAAAGTATCTAAAGCAGATGGAAAAAAAGTAGTTCGTTAAACCACTTTTGTTAGTTTTATGTTTTGAACATCTAAAAAGAGAGATATATTATTTGAAAAGGAATAGATGGAGTATTTCAACCCAAATTCAAGTACAAATAACAAGCAAATAAAGTATAAAGAAGGAAAGGAGGAAAATACATGTAATGTGTGTCACAATTTCACAGACTACCTGCTATAAACACACTAGGTATTTTCATATACTTTAGAAACCAAGTAGTGGATAGAGTAATACCTGGGATACTAGTTCATTCTATACGACATTCAATAGCATTAGTGTCAATAGAACCATAAATACACAAATAAGAATATTTATCTATGCAGTGTTATGTCAAAAAGGCAAGCCTGGTTATTCTTACACTTAAACATCTCCTTGCTGTAAACAAGTTTTCCTTTTCAAATCAGAGGAGCAAGGCACTGTAGTACATGTTTCCTTCTAGTGTCATCGATCTCTTTAATGATTTTCACCTAGCTCAGTATCATTGAAAAGTTTTTAAAAAAAATAAAAAAAAACAAGGGTGCTATCCGATACTATCCATAAAGGGGATGGTGGGAGACTGGGAGTGTTGATTTTTCTATCAAGTTTCCCATTAATGAAAATGGTACTTGTAGTGATTAAATTAATTAATAATGAAATTGGTTGAAGTGTTAAACTTATTTTGGATCGTAAAGTCAATTTTCACAATTTAAATAATCTGAAAGTGGAGTTTAACCTTTTTTCAAGGATTGTCCATATGGAATTCACAAGATTTAAACCTCAAATCTAAAGTTCCAACCAAGGTTTGAACATTTTACTCACTATTCTAATATTTCATTCAGTGATTAAATTAATAAATCGTTTTATTTTAAGTTTTGTTATGCTATTTTTCTTAAAACCTTCTTTGTCTATATCTCTTGTATTTTCCCCTGAACCCTGTAGTTTGTTTGGTGTATATGATTTGTTGCAAATAATTTCCTCTAGAAATCCTTTTGCGGGAATGATTCTTCTGTACTTGTCTAATAACAATTTTTGAAAATAATTCTATACCTAGGGGACTTAAGAACATTCTGCGGATGCATGTCAAAAAGATCAATTGCTCTGAATGGGAGCTGGTTCCAGTTCCTACAAGGTATATATATTTCTTATTGTATACTTTTCAATGCTGTGAATTAATAATTGGTATTGAGAGATGTGTTTAGCATATTAGTGTTTCTGTGTTTCTTCTGTAATCAAAATTCTTTCTTGATATTTTTCTTTTACTCTCAAGATTACAAGTATGGTAACAATCCTTCTTGTGCTTCTGTTTTTCTGTTATTTGTTTCCACATTATAAATGAAGTTGTCAATGGTTTTCAGCGTAAGGGCAGTAGTTGCTCTGAACCTTCATAGTTATGGAAGCGGAAGAAATCCTTGGGGTAATCTGAAACCAGAATATTTGGAAAAGGTACGGGACTCTTTGCTTCCTTTAGTAATCCGACATTGCTGAATCACATTATTTTTTCTCATCTTTATACCAATCAATATGTTTGTGACACAGGAAAAAATTAATCTTTTTTCTCCTGATGAATCAGGTTCTCTGGAGTTATTTGTTCAAGTGTAAAATATAATATTATATTATTACTACTAGTTTTCTTTGATTCAAAACAAAAAAGAAAACCGCTAGTTTTCTTACTCTAATCATGTTACTGAAATCTGAATTGTACTGTTTTGATTATAACATAATAGCAGCTATTTTTTTTTACTGCTATGAATCATAGTCTAATTGTCTTGACGGTTTCACTGTTGGTCTGAATGTTTAAAAATTCTAAACTTTTTGACTGTAATGGCAATTTTTTTTTTCATTACCCACTGCAGTGGTTGTTAATATATAATGTGCAGGCAATGCCATTATGATGAATATCAAATTTTCCTTGATTATTGAATATTTCCTTCTAAATATAAACTTAAGCTACTTGATTAAATCTTTGGTGGATCGATCCACGTTTTTTTTGGTCTTGGGTTAATGGTTTCTTGATGTAATTTTCTCGTTGTCTCTATTTCCGTTGTATTTTCTTTTTCTCTTGTAATACTTTTTTTTTTCCAATTCTTCGCACATCTTATGCTAGAATAGTATCTTCTAAAATATCTTTCTCTTTGCATTAAAAAAAAAACTACTTGATTAATTTGTTAGTTGTTAGTGAATAAAAGTTTGGCTATCTTTACAAATAAACACTTGTTTAATTTAATTTTAGAGAGGCTTTGTTGAAGCACAAGCTGATGATGGACTTTTGGAAATATTTGGTCTAAAGCAAGGATGGCATGCATCATTTGTGATGGTTGAACTGATCTCTGCAAAGCACATAGCTCAGGTAGCACATTCTTTTTGGTTTTTGCTGAATTTCTTATTTCTCAAATCAACTGTCGAATTAATGAGCTGAGTATCCCCTTGATGCATAGTTGATTGACATATTCTAAAAATCTGAGAAAAAAATCTCACACCTAGTTACCAAAATCAACACTACAGAATCAATTACAATCAAAATCACGTGTATCAAACGCTAATCCAAATTTGAAAATTCAACTTTGGATGTGCACTGATGTTTTTTTTTAAAGAATGTGCATTGATGTTTATCACTCCGTTTGTAGTAATGCCGACCTATAATACCAAACTCTACATAAATGTAATAGCCTTAAATGATTACCACGACATTGTCTCCCTTGATTCTGGAAGCATAATTTGGGATTGCAAAATTAATTGATTTTCAGGCAACAGCTATCCGGTTGGAAGTAAGAGGAGGGGAGTGGAAAGATGCATATATGCAAATGGATGGTGAACCTTGGAAGCAACCATTGAGCAAGGACTTCTCGACATTCGTGGAAATAAGGAGGGAACCTTTCCAGTCACTCATGATTAGTGGAGATTGATTCATTTTTCACAGGTTCATTGTTCTATAGATGAGATTCGTAATGTGTATACCACATCTAATGTAAATTTATAAATGGGCTATGCTTAATAGAAAAAGAAATATTATTTTCAAACATCTTCCCCAATTATCATATCCTGAAAATAGTTTAACTTTGAATTGGGTAATATCACCAACTATTGTATGGTATCTAAGGCTCTATTTGGGAAGTTTGAAGGTAAGGTGAGGGGAGGGTTTGGAAAAAAAAGAAAGGAAGAAGTGGAAAGAATGGAGAACATTGGGAGGGGAGGACTTTAAGGAGTTTAGTTTACTTCATAATACAAAATCCCCCTAATTTGAGGGAAATAAAAAATTATATTGGAGGAGGGTTTTTTTTTTTTTTTTTTTTTTTTTATATTTAAAATTTAAAATTATATTAATCATGAGTATTCCTTTATCATTCACTACAAAAACATTTTCTCAAAATCTTTGAAATATTTCTCTCTTTTTTCCTCTAATCGCACACCTCCAAAGCCCTCCCCTCTCCTACTAACTTCCAAACAATGCCTAAGGGTCTGATCGGTAGAAAAATGAGAAATCAAAGCAAACGACTGACCCTTATCTTTTAGTGTAGAAATCATGTTACGAATCTAAGGTAAGGGAGAAAGGTTCAACTATGTGTGTAGTATTGTATGACACCCTAAACTCTAAATTTGTCTTCTTAATATTTATACTACTCTTTAGTAACGTTTACATCGGATAAAATGGTGGTTTTGAAATACTTCTCACAAAATGCTTAGGACACATCACATGCATGTCACACACTTGACCCGGTATATACTTTAAAGTCTCAATAAACTAAAGACATAATAGTTCCAACAAACTTGGCAAAGCGGCAAAAAGGTTTCTACATACACCATAGAAATCAACATAATTCACCTCTTTCTCCGACATAATTCGTGGAATGAACATGAATAGAACTCAAACGTAGCAAAGTGGCAAAAACCCCAAAACAAACAAATCTTTTCTTTCTACCTTGTATCTCAATAAAAAAAAAAATGCAAGTCTACCCTACATGAAAAACAAAATCCACAAGTGTCCTACTTTTGGCCAACTCAATTGCACCCCACAACCCCCATTTGCGGGGTAGGGCACCTCACACCCCTAGTTGTGGGGTGCTCTTTTTCTGTTTTTTATGGGGGTGCAACTCCTAGTTGCTAAGTACACCACTCCGTTTTATAGTTTACAATGCTTTCAACACATGCAATAACTTCTATTTTGACACTTTTGCTGACATAATGAGATAATGAGGGACCTATTCATATACTCATAGGAATAAATGTAACAGCCCGATTTTCACTAGATTTATTTTGTTATTTACTTATGTGTGATTATTTGCCTATGTGTGTACTTTAGTCAATTTCGGTGTTAGAAGGGTATTATAGTCATTTTAGACTCAGGGATATTTTGACCATTTTGTGAGCAAGGGTAAATTAGTAATTTCATGGTGAGGATTATTTTTAGTGTTTCAAGTGAGAACCATTATTTTACTAAGTTACTATTCGATAGTGGTAATTAGTTTTGAACCGGTAATTATTCGATAACTTTTAACCGTTAGTGGATAGAAACTTTGGGAGTTAGTTTATAAGTGTAGTGGGCCCATTAAAACATTAAGAGGGTTAAACCCAATTGTGTAGAGACTATATAAGCATTAGTCTTTAAGAAAATTAGGGTTCACAATCATTTTACAAAATTTTGAGAAGAGGTAGAGAGAGAAAGAGCA
>Ga0315914_1006578_pt1 | contig 16419 bp, 17 predicted proteins | sample MpolenodulesMG_FD_203920 | JGI IMG/M metagenome (GOLD analysis project Ga0315914, IMG submission 203920) | Medicago polymorpha root nodule microbial communities from Los Angeles, California, United States - elongated nodules | ecosystem: Host-associated > Plants > Roots > Nodule | place: USA... | reverse complement strand
TTTAAAAAAAGTCTTGTGGTATTCAATCAAGACTCTTAATCACTTAAAAAAAGTCTAGTGGTATTCAAAATCATTCAAATTTCGAAGGATTGTTTAATAAATCAGATTTTGATGGATTTTGCGGGATTTTCTAGTGAAATTTTAGCATGAAAAAGTCTTTCATGAAAATATGAGATTTCTTATCATTGTTTTTTTCTTTTAAAATTTTACTATCTCTCCCTCTCTCTCGTCCCTTCTCTCTACTCTCTCTTTTCCTCTCCTCTCTCTCTATCTTTTCGTCTCTCTCTCTCTCTCTCTCTCTCTCCTTCCTTCTCTCTCTACCTCTCCCGTAAAAAATAAAGTAAAATAAATAAAAGAGTCTTTATTGAGATTTTGTGAAAGAGTGTGTTATGATTTTTTTTTCAATTATTTCTAAAAATTCATAAAATCTATCGAAATCTCTTGAAATCCATAAAATCATTTCAAATCCTTTAAAATCTTATGAATTAATTCCATTGAAATCCTTAATAGTCTTTTAAAATCATCAAAGTCATCAAAATCTTGCAAAGTCTTTTAAAATCCTCAAGACTTTTTTAAACAAAAATTGTCCTTTAAAATCCTAATCCAATACACCCTTTTTTTTGTTTAGAAATATAATTTAAACCTTCTTGTCCAATTAGGGTAAGAAAAATATTAGTTTTTTTTAATGCGTAATTTTATTTTTATGAAGTTTTAATGCATAAGTTAATACTTCTTTACCAAATTCATTCGATATTCATAGAGTGCCTTTAAACAAAAAAAAATCCGACTTAATTTCATCCAATTAAATGGAAATTAATTTGATTGATGTTCAATACCTCAATCCGACTTAATTTGATTGCTTTCTATAAAAAGAATAAGAATAATAATAATATAGATTTGCTATAACTTTTTTTAAGGATGATTTGCTATAACTTGAAGTCGAAGGAACTATTTTTTTAATCAACCGACTCATATAATTTGCAAATCACAATCTTCTATAAGTGGCGTCAGGTATCCCTAAAAACACTCATAATTTAATGAAAATGATTTTCTTTTAAGGAAATGAAATTGATTTTTTTATTTATATCCATGAAAAAAAATATATGAAAACTTTCAGTCGGTAAAAATAGGAATTAAAACCCTTCAAAAAAATAGAAAAAAAAATGATATTTTATTCTATAAAACCCTGTCATGTGTAGCCCTACTTTGTGTCAATTGTTCTCTTCTCACTTTTTCATTTTTCAAGTTTCAATTCATTGCTTTCTTTGAAAATCACAAGCTCATAATGTTTTCTCATCATAAAAAAGAAGGAGTGAAATCTAACATGGTTAGCACCTATATTCTATTATTTTTACATTCATTTTTTCATTTTCTTTGAATATGTAGTCCATTTTATTCCATATTCACCGTATAAACTTTGGTGATCTGCACATATGCATATATAACCATCCTTTTCTTTTTCCTTCATGACAGACTTGTGCTCTAAAAGTAGATACTAATAGCAAAGGATGGTCCGAGACTATGACGAAAATACTTAAGAAAATCAACGGTATTTCTTATGCATCTTCTTTGTCTATTTTTTATTTTAGATTTTTTTTTTTGTTAGAAATAACAATTTGCATCCCTAAACAAGGGAGAAATCCCCCAAGAACCCATTCCCAAAAAAATAAATGTTTATTTATGTTAGATTTATTTGTCATTTCACACAATAGAAATTTTCTAATATGTAATGATTACAATAATGTTTTAAAAGTGTATTGTACTATTTATGGTTAAAAAAAATATTTACCAAGTAATTGATTAAAAGTAATGGAAATTTAATTATTTTTGGTGTAACTACAATTGGCCTCATCATGTACAAATCACTTATTTTTCATCCCTTCATCAAATTTTTGTACTTCAAAATTATGATTCATCATGTACTTAAAAACTAAAAATAAAATCAGAGGTATTTTTAACCCTAATTAATTTTTACAATATTAAACAACACAAAGTAAACATTTAATACATTCACAAGAAGGATTTAATTTAAACATTGATCCATTCATTTAGTTGTTGTTGTTGACCCTTCGATTTCAAGATGAAAAGGGATTCTAGTAAACATTGATCCCTTCACTTAGTTGTTATTGTTGTTGACGACCCTTCGATTTCAAGAGAAAAAGGAAGCTTGGAATTAGTAAATCAACTAGTAGCAAAATTAACGAGTAAATATATACTATGTATCATAAATTGATTTACAATAATATAACATTACTTCTCGAAAAAAAATTACACTACTAATTAATTTAAAATAATAAATTTGAGGGCTATAAAAATTTGAGGTCCAAGGAAGCTGCTCACTTGTCATCACCTTGGACTGGCCCTAGGACAATATGAGTGGCAATGAGTGAGAAAGTACTTTTGCCCCCGCCCTACTTACATCCCTATTTATTGTCCTATAAAAAATCTAATACTTTTAGAATATGTTGTATGCGGTTAGTTCAAAGAGAGATATAATAAAGTGTTGAATGGATGTATAAAAATTTGGGGAGACCCTTATTTTTAAAATATTTCTTTTGTGTTTTCTGAGCATTTTGGTATAAATTGTCTGTGGCCCTTATTTTCATATCGTTTCCTAAGCAGATATCAACAAAGTGCTAAAAGGGATTTTCGAAAACTACAGATGACTTTCTTTTCAAAAGAAACTAAAAAAATTAGGAGATGGAAACATGACACTTTTAAAAACTTTTTTTTAGATGATATTAAAATGTATTTAATCCTTTTATTTTTAATCAACTGTTTTTTATTTTTAATCAAAAAAATGTTGAAGTATATGTTTTATGTTGATAATAGGTTTAAGCTACAACTTTGATACGAAGGAAGGAATGATATATATTTCAGGCAAGGTAGATTCAAAGAAAATTATAAAGATGGCTGGTAAGCATGGAAAGAAAGTAGAGCTTTGCTGGATTAATAGTATGGAAGGCAACAATTATGCAAATATGGATATGCCTATGTCTTCTTCTGCTTATCCACAGTATCAAGGAGGATACTACCCTCCTCCTCCTCCTCCACCACCAATGCCTTATTATCAGTACAATAATTACGATCCTATGTATGCCCCTCATTATGATCCCATGTATCAGCAACATGGTTATTCTTCACAGTTACATTAATATTAGTATTACTTTTGGTTTTTTTTTTTTTTAATTAGGTCCTCTGGTGTGGTGCAATTAAGTTAAGTTTTGTCATGCTAGCATGATTTTGGACACATTTTTGTAAGGTCGGTAAAATACTCTTGTGATTGTGAACCGGATTTTGTTAGGTTCACAATTATAAACTTTTGATGTTACCTATTGTTGGTTTTATTGAACTGAGATTATGCAAAACAAAGTTGTCTTGGTTGTTTTTTTTCATATAATATATATAAGTATATTGAAATTGTCTTTGGATTAAAAATGAATGTAAAATTATATTTATCATCATTAAGCATATTGAAATTAGCATTACACAATCTAACAGAGCAAAAACTGCTGAAACAATGGGTTTGCCTTTTGTTTTACTCAAGGGAAATGGTATTTATAGCGAAAAGTGGTATTGTGAATGCATGAATGGATAAATTGTTATGTTAAACACAACTGTAATGCTATTCATGAGTGTGTTTTCTGGCCAATACAAAATTTTAATTGGTTGATTTGGTAATCTTGAATCCCTCGTGAGACAAACTGTCGCGGGATATAGCACTCCTCTTTACTTAATGTACAGTTATACACATCAAAATGCTGACCACAGCTCTTGTGGGAGATAAAAAGACACTAATATTTACATGTAAAGCAAACATAGTCACTTCCATCTACTCTTGATCAGTTTTTATATTTTAGTGTTTAGGTAAATTCTCCTCTCAATGCAAAAGTAGCTCTTTGAATGGCTCTTGTAACCCTCCAGATCTCACGTTGGATTTCTGCTAGCCTTTCTCTTTCACTTGTGCCAGTTGACCTAGTCATAGAATCTGCAATCCCAGGGAAAAAATCCAATTTCTCTGCATCGTTGGGATGCCCAAAAACCTATTAAACAGGATAATAGAAACTCAGTTTAAGCATAATAATGGATTAGTAATTAGTATTTAGTGGCAAGCATACAAAGGAGACAAATTACTTAATGATAAGGATAGAAAACAAATTGACAGTTTGGAAATTGCGGCTGGAGTATTGTTTCCAACAGAAAACTAGCATATTAAGAATCTCATATATCAAGTTTAGAAGATGCAACAAAGAATGAACTATACCCTTGCACAATATAATTCACATTTTGCAGAATGTTTCGAACTTTGAAGATAGTAACTTTAAACAGGTAAAGAGTTTTCCAGTATACAAAAAAGTAAATAAACAACACTCACAAGATGCTTGAACCACTGCTTTCCCTTAAGTCCATCTCCATCTAGGAAGCCTTTTTCAGCAAGCATTAATCTATCATTCATAGCTCGTCTTTTCATATCCACAAATTGACCTGAAGTTTCTACCAATTTAAGTTCCTGCGGTTCAAAACAAAGACAGGTATAAATATATGGGTAGATAGGAGGGCATTATAGAATTTTAGAAGGTAGTATTCTTACACGCGATGTGGTTATTTTTTTTCCTTTACTTTACCTTTAATTCATCATCAACTTCCTTGGCAGCAGAAGCAAATTCTTGAATTGATGTTGTCAACGGATGCAGAGACGTTTTATGGTCTAACATGTTACTCAATTTGTCCCTATACAACTGTCCAAAGCAGGGGAAGAATATAAAATTAAGGGAAATAATAAATATTGCGAGAAGCTACTTCACGAAACTGTCGTGAACTGTTTGATTGGCCCGTCACACAATGACCGACCATGTTTTCCATCAAAATCAGGAGTTAAAGAGTTCTCTTTTTTTACAGAAACAATGTTTCCATTAAAATCGGGAGTTAAAGTGTTCTCTTTTTTTACAGATACAACACATCAGCTTTATGTATTTTCGCGAAGGTTTCTTCGCTATGTATGCTGTAAAATTAATATATGAATATGAACGCATCTTATACTAGACTTCTGTTTTTCATTATTAAATAGCAACGCTAAATACAAATCAGTATCGATAATGTCATGGAATTGATATAAATACAAATTTATTAGGGAGATAGTAACTAGAAAAAAGTTAATTAAATTAGAGGTGAATATAAATGCCTATACCTGTAACTCATTTGCATATGATAGGTAATTGAAAGGAAGAATGGAATCATCAGCCAGGCGAAGGGCTAGAAGACCCCAAATTCCAGTAACTGATTCATCAAAGAACACGAAAACAAATCTAATGATTTCTGCAAGGATTATAAGTTTATCAAAACAAAACCATTTTAAAAGCGCAATTAGATGTTAATCGAGAAATCTGACCGGCAACATGACGCTGGAAGAATGGATCTCCATACTCTGCCATCCAGTTATAGGAATCGAAAGCAGTGTGATAGACAGGAAAATCTGGGGGGAAAGGAAAGAGATTATTTTATCACATGTTATTTATTCTGATTGATTGTAGACATAACATATCAGAAGCATATGGTGTGCAACAGACATTTAATTTTGTATTAAAACAAACAAGATATGCTCAAAGAGTCTGAGGAGTGGTCATTATATATATGGTTCCTAGATGATTCAATTCATAGGCTTGGTTTTTTCCAATCATTCTACTCACATTGAGGCACAATTTTCAATAAAACAAACAGAATCCTCTAATTCATATTGACGAGGTATGTACCTTTTCCATAATAAATATCAATGGATGGAACCCCGGCATATTGCACAAATGGAGCAAAATCGGAATCAACTCTACCGAGCCTTTGAATCTGCAGTCCGACAAAAAAAAATGCTAAGTAATGCGAATATGATAACAAATTTGAAGCATGAACTTACTTTTAATAACATTTAAGTGTCTGTCTCATATACATGTCAGATATAATCATGTATGTACTATTAAAACAACAAAATTGAATCGAGGGTTCATAGTTTCTAAGGAACATCCCAAGAACTAATGTCAAAAACAAATGTGGCGAAAATGCAGATCAATAAATGCAAACAAATACTTGGAAAGCAGTAACAAAAGTGTTACATTATTTCCTCCATCGGCAGCAGCCCATGACGCGTATACTGATACACCCTTAGAATCAGGATCCTTGACCTGAAATTAATTAAATGTAGTGTCATGTTTAGAATTACTAAATTACCAAGAGCAAGCAATATGAATATGTGTGTGTGCACGTAAAGAAATATTTGTATGTATGTTTGGATACGAATTTTTCAATGATAGTTACTTAAATACCTTTTTTGTGATCTCCAGAATAAGACTGTCTAGCTGAGGAGTTGATCCAACAAAGAAACCAGGGCCTTGAACAGCACAGTCCACATTAAGGTATGCTACAGCTTTGGAACCCAGATTGATAAGGTTTTGTTCAACCCATTCAGTGGATCCTATCTTCATAAACAGATAAGATTGATTTAGAGAGAATATTTCAGGAAATGAAACCATAAGGGAAATAAAGCAAACACATTTAATTGAATAATTTATTATATTTGTCGATTGAAGAACGCATCCAACAATGCACTGAAGAAAACACAAGTGAGTTGCATCGCTGCCACATTAAATGTTTGCCATATTCTAATATTTTAAGTCAGTGTCACGAATTGTAGTGTCACCATAATAAATGTTTGCAGTATTCTAATGTGCCAACATAAACAAAAGGTTTGAGCCAGTTACAAAAGTTGTTTGCTTCCCAAGAGATTCAGTAGAACAGAAGCCATCTATCGCACCAGACCATGTGTCACTCTCCACCACTCGCATCAAACCTAGGTGCTCCTAGGTAACGGAAGCTCAAATTTGGCATTAGATATGATGCTGGACCCATGGGGAAAAACACAAAACCAATGATTGGATTTTCAAAGAAAACGTGGGTTACCCTTACAACTACCTTATTGGAGTAGACACATTTAAAGACATGTTGTTAAAAAGGAAATACTGCCTACCATGCCAAATTCCTCGGCATCCCAACTGCAGAGGACGATTGTCCTCCTTGGCTTCCACCCTGAATGCAGTAGAATAGAGTATCGCCGAGCAATGTCAAGTAGGGCAGCTGTCCCACTGCTTGGATCAACAGCACCATAAGTCCATGCATCTCTATGGTTCCCAAGCAGAACATGGCGATCAGGTTCTTCTGATCCTTTTATGACAGCAAAAACATTTTGAATGGTAGCCACTTTCTTTTCACCCTGAAAAACAGAAAATATGATGAAAAATACATGCAAAACACTATTATCATATTCAGCTATTTTCTCACTAGACTAGATGGGTAAAATTTGAAAAGTCTTTTGACTCAACAAAAACAGAAACACATTTGAAAGTAGAATGAAATTGGATGGAAGGGAGAGTAAAATAAATTTTCCATTTCATTGTTGTGATATTTTTTATGATTGATTATTAATTCATCCCATAGTGAAATATTTCACACTTCAAATCTATTTTATCCATCCAATTTTGCACAATCCAAATAATGTAACCTAGTACCATTCCACCCCTATTTCATATTTTTGCTTCAATTAATTTGAATACGTCCTCAAATTCACCCATACATAAAATGTCCTAGTAAAAAGTAAAAGACACTTATTAGAGCCTAAAAGATAATATAAAGTCAAACTAATTTCGTAAAAATTATAATATCCTAAAGAACTTATGAAAATAAGTTGAAAAACAACTTATAAAAAAAGAAACATAATAATAATTCAACCCAAAGAGGTAGTAAGTCAAGTCAAGGTTGAATTGACAAAAGAATAAAAGCATAATATTGACATAACATAGCAACAAAAAAAGGTTGGTGAAATGGGTACAAAGTACTAACCAAGTAGGTGAAATTGAGCATAGTGGGACCAGGACCAACATGGTTAATACCCTTAGCTCTTAGGGTAGTCCTCCATTGTAAGGGCAGCGGAGTAACACCAAGTGAAGACAAAACAGCATCAGCAACATGAGCAGAGAGTGGCATAGATGGAATTTTAGGGAACCTTTTCAAAACTTCATTATCATCCAAACTCAACTTCTCACTACCTTCAACACTACCCCAACCAGGACTAAGTGGGTCCCCTACACCTTTCATCACGTGACCTCTCTCAAACCCATCAAGCCACGTGTCATTCTCATCATTGTAAACTAAAACCGCTACAGCACCGTTTTCCTCAGCCTTCTCAACCACCGTGTTCCTCCCTAAACCACCACCTTTTCTTACTATCACTATACATCCCTTAACGCTTACGCCAACAGCACGGTAGTCTCTATCTCTTCCGTAGTTCACAAACACCGCCTTAGCGTAAACTGAACCGGATGGTGAATAAGCATGGTAGGCATGAACCATGTCTGAACCGGGTTCGGTTAATGGAAGGTTGGAAGATGAACCGTCGTTAAAGTGCATGGAGAGTGAAGAGTGTAATGGATAAGAGAGAAGAACGTTGTAAGATGTTGTGTGGGTTTTAAGGTTTAAGGAAGTGAAGTGGTTGAGAACAAAGTTAGCAGTGTCGGAGTTGGGTTTAGTACCAGCGAGGTGAGGGTGCATGGTGAGTGTGCGGAGGTAAGAGGAGATGGTGGAGTTGGAAGAAGATGAGAGGAAGAGGTTTTGGAAGGTGGAGGTGTTGTTTGAATGTGGGGGTGTGTGTGGGAAATGAAAGGCGTAGAAACCAAGAATGCATAGGATTAAGAATACTGTCATTGTTGTTAAAGGTGATGGTTTTGTTGTTAAGAAATTGTTGGGTTTTGTTGTCATTTTGTTTGTGTTTTTGGGTAGTTGCAAGAGGAGAAGAGGAACAAGAAGATGAATAGAGTGATGGATGCGTTTTTTCTTTGTTATCAATGGTGAAGTTAATTACCTTAATGATCTTTTATTTTATTAGGAGTACACTAGCTTAGCTTGGAGAGTGATGCTTTGTTGTGCAATATGCTTTTTGATAATGATTTTTTATGAGAAGAGAAAAAGGTGAAGATTTTTTACTTTATATTAGGACAAAAACTGAGCTGTTTTAACCATTTGGAGGGCTACTAGTAGAAACTAGAGGTATGTTTATTTTACATTATAGATGATGGAGAGAAAATAAAATATTGATTAAAGATGATGTATTTTTTAAAATAATAAAAATTCTTGACATTTTTATCATCTTTTTATTTGAATTGCAGTTTTATGTTAAAGATAAATTTGTTTATAAAAAAAATAAAAAATAAAAGATTTTTTATGAGTATATACGGGATATGTATGGCTGGCCATATGGGATGGAGAAAGGTGAATGAATAGTAAGAATGTGAATTCATACTTCATCTCATTCATCCAAAATCTCATGCACGGTGGAGGAGGTTTGATTGAGTCGCCAGAACAATCCAAGATATCATCAACTCATGTCACTACTCACATGAAAATCTTGTTGCTTATCAATGGCAAATCTTTTAAAGATACTAAGAATAACCCACAACTTTTGTGTTGTGGCTATAAATCAACAAAAAAAGGTAACCGACGTGAAAACCTATTTTGGCTTTTTCTTTTCTCAATTCTTTTTTCTTATCATAAATTTAAAATTCATGTTTGTCTGGTATGATAAAGAATGAGAATCAATGTTTTCTTTCTCTTTCACAGATAGAACCATGCCAAAAGTAGAGTGGATGTCTACGCCTTTATGAGTGGGAAAACCATTAGCTCTTGACAGCATCCATTATGTCTCCCCCACAAAAATATGATAGTACTAAATCATGATGCAATGCTTAACCATAAATATGCAATCATTATAATGTGTTTTTTTATTTTTGCAAGAGAACTTGGGATCTGAATTGGATGCAAAACATGGTCGGTACATTTAAGGGTATCCGATTAAGAAGATCATACAATTTAAATTACTTAATCTTATATTTTAAATTTACTAAAAAGAACCAAATTTATTAAGTTTGATCCTGATCTTAATGACACAATCACATATACATCAATAAGTAAATCACCAATTTGGTCATCTTTGTAAACTACTTTTAAATTAGTCTTTAACTCTATTAATATTTCAAAATAGTCTCTCTCTTTTTCAAAAGATTTTCAATTTGATCTTTGACTCTATGTTTTTGTCACGTGACGAGAGACTTAATTGAAAAACTTTTGACAAAGACATATACTATTATGAAATATCGTCACTCGATTATATCCATGGATCAATTGTAGGATTTGTAAGCCGTATGCAATTTGGAACTTAGTAGACCAGAGTTCCTTTAGTAGGATTCTTCAAATCCAAACACAACTTTCCGCGTGGGGTTCTACGTTTTTTTCAGCTTATATGATGATAATTTTCATTTGCTACGTGTTCTCATATTGGGTAAGGAGTACTATCTTATCCACGAATGGAGTGGATAGCAGAATTACTGAATTACAGATTGATGAACATGTACTATACAACAATAATGATGAAACAGTTGAAGAAAAGGACTCCATGGCGTTATGTGAGGACAACTTTAGTAGATAAAGATTCACCGATTCAGTTAGGATCATTGCAAGGGACATGCTTTACGGGTCTGTCCAAGTTTAGTATTGATGTCATGTCCCACACATGATAAAAGCAATCTGGCGGCGATTACTGTGTCAGATCAAACCATCTTGGTCCTGTAAAGCAAGTTTCACGGCCTAAAATAAGACTTGGATTTGCTACAGTAAATACTTGCATCACACAATTTTCACTCTCAACTTCGTGTGACATGATTTTGTATGTTTAGATTGACGGTGAAATCACAATGGTACCATGATTTTTTTGAAGTTTCAAAGTATATAGTTTTTGTCAAAATTGTGGCGGTCAATGTAATTTTTTTGACAAAAAAATATGATGCATATAAATTTGAAGTTAAATGCCCTGATGATCTTTTAAAAAATGTAAATAGGAATAGAACTCGCTTATGCATTCTGAATTATAAAACCAGGTCACTTTCATTAACTGGGACACTTATTTATGTTACATAAAATCACTTTGAGTTGTATAAAAGCTTAAACAAGAGTAAATTAAATGTATCTCTACAATATATGCATCAAACTCCAACAATTGTGTTGTAAGTTCCATAAACAGCAAAAAATAATCCACTGATTAATACAATATAATCAAGGACCTTTTGCCAGAGGCATAGAGAAGAGCCAAATAATTTTAGGTGAAATGTGGCTGGCAAAACAAAAGAAAGCATTGCACACAAGGTACTCCCCACAAATGAGGCAAATACACCAAATTCTGGCACAAATGAAGCTATGACAGCCAGCACAACCACCACAATAGCACGACTGATGTATACTGTAATTTTTCCTAGTCTTATTGAATCATTATTGTTTCTGTGTATGATTTTGAGTTTTCCTTCTACGATCTCATTAATTGGGTGTAACATGATTGGGAATGTGAACATAAGCCCCAGGCACAATCCTACCTGTCATCATCATATAAAATGCTAGAAGTCAAACATTGACCAATAAGAAATATAACGAAATTTTGAAGAAAAACAACGAAATATTATGAACTCCTGGCAATGGAAGCTTTCTCATGCACTTTATAACTGTAATCCCTAAAATTTGAGATGTTAATGTGTAAAGTTGTTTGTTGAAGACATGTCTAAGGACAAATTTCCAATGCACATAATTGGTTTGTCGTAGACAATGTCTAAGGATAAATTTCTAATGCACATAATATGTGCTACCCAAAGCAGGACATACGCAACTAGATATGCTACACTTAGAATGTGTTAGTTTATGTATAGAACGTGCGTGTAAGCATGTTGGACTCAACGCCACTGCAAGGTTTCGTGTCCAACATGTGACCACATAGATAAACACACGCTTAGTGGACAGAATTTAGGAAGAATGATTTCATGTAAAACAGATTAACTGACAGGACACCAATTGACACATACAACCCAAAAGTGAAGACCATATAGTTAAAGCAACCAAACACCATCATCACCTTCAAGCACTAGGTACCAGCAAGATACAAAAATAACATGCAATGAACAAACAGCATGAGAAGAGGTTCAATCAGATTCAAGAAAGCAATGTCATTGTCAATTCTATGCAACTGATAATTGCTTTGTATTTAGAGAATGATCAAAGCAATAATGTGAAAGCAAAAAATATACATGGCATCTCAAAATATGAACGTTTTTACCTGTACGGCAAGAGATGACCAGCTCCTAGGGAGATTAAGGGTCACAATGTCTCTGGTTTCTTCACCAAAAGCCATGTAACCGCATAACCCAAAAAGAATGTATACGAGTGTTATCCCACTAAAAGTCTGAGCCAGCAATTTTGGGAATTTAGCTTTATCCTGCATAGAATTCTCTAGGGCAAGTGTCATTCCAAACCCCTCAAAACAAAAAACAGCCATGCCTGCTGCAAATGGCAACCCCCCAATGTTCGACGTGATTGCTGTCCTTTCTCTAAACGAAAACCCATCCTCTAAGGCCACTCGTACATCTTCCTTCACTACAATTCCCATAGCTAGGACATTGCACACATCAGCAAAAATGCTAAATGGTGCTAAAGCTGATAAGCTGCCTATCCATGACATCCCAATTTCAACTGGTACTAGCATAAATATGTAGGAGGCAAGTGAGGGTCCAAATTTTTGGAAAACAGAATCAAGGTTTTGCCCAATAAATACCAAATACGCAATAGATCCTGCACATTGTGCTACCACAATTATAAATTCTGTCAGATACCGACCCAATATTCCAAAGCATCTATAACCCAGGTCTCCATATGATCTTGATTCCACTAGTGGTTCTTCTGATGCCAACTTATCTCTGCACCAAACCTGTATCAATGAAATAAAAATCAAACCATGCAATGACAACTCAAGAACCGAATTCCCTGCATATAATGAAACACAGTGTTACGTGCATTAATTGATCTCATCCATCGATTTCAGATCGTTCGACTAACATTACACATTGACTATTGTTTTGCAATCGACGGCCAAGATCAATAAATGCATCACGCATAATAATGGCAGGAACTGCAAAATTAAAATGTTCCATATTACTTTAATTTGGTTCCTTTTAGTAATGGAATAATCTAATCTAAGTTGGACCAAGTCAGGGAAGTACACAACACTTACCCCAATAAAAAAGAATGGTAGTAAAAAAATAAAAAGGACATAAATTAGAATCATAACATTTGTGAAAGTAGTGGAATAAAACAATTATTAGTTATGATCTCTTTCTCAAAACAATTAAAAAAAAAAATCAGATTTGTTTCTGAGGTACAAAGTTATTAATTCTCAACGAAAGCAAAAAGATTCCAAAGCTATCTGAGCTATAGCCAATAGATTCAAATCTAGGTGAATCAAATTCTATGGTCATTTTTTTAATTAGGAGAAAAAGATTATGCATAAAATTTGAAACTTTTGAAAAGCAAAATAGAGAAAAAGCAAAGATGACCCACAAGTAGGAGCATGCAATAATAGGTTGAAATGCCAACGATAGCAACACCAAGCGAACCAGCAACCCAACCAGCAATCCGAAAAGCAAAGGGTAAACCCAAAACACCAGTTCCAACTACAGTAACAATGATATTTCCTAAAGTTTGAAGCTTTGAAGCTCTTTTGGAAGATAACAAAGGGGTTTCGTGATCCATTTTTTTTTTGGCGAAATTTGATACTAACACGCAATGGGGGTATCCAAATTTATGAAAAATTGGGAATTTAAGTAAAATTAGGGCTCATCGCAATGATCAATGACATGTGTTTTTTGAATTGGGAAGGTGGAAAATGAATGGATTTGTTACTAAAACGGAAATGATTATGCGTAAAGAAAAAAAAATGAATGATTGGTGTGAAAAGAACGATTTGAGAAATTACCGTGAAGAGAATGAAGACGGAGAGTTACGAAGGTGAATGCATGTGGATGATCCAGGGCCAGCGCTTATTTCCTGTTACGGTAAACAACCACCCAAATTCAACGCGTTGATTAGTTACCAGAAAACGACGATTTTTTTCCAAAACCGGAATCATTACAGCAAGAACAAACTAATTGGCTTATTTTTTTCTCTTTTTTTGTCAAGTTGATAGCTAGAGATTCTAAATCTGTCATTACAAAGTTGGACTGTAGCCTCAGATATTACGTCAAGTTAGCTTGTTGAATAATGTCTTTATTTTTTACCAAACATTTTAATTTTTTTGACCAAATTTAATGTTTTGATTTTTTTTAAATGGAATTAATATGTACTTATTTTCTTTTCTTTTAGACAAATTTGTATTCTATATTTCTATAAAATTAAAAAATAAATACACTTATAGATATCTAATGAATAATATTTTACTTTATAGATGCTTATCTAAAAATATATTTTACTATATAGATATTTATTTAGAGAAATGTATTTTATTTTATATAATAAAACAACTTCATGATTTATTTATTTATTTATTTATTTAATAAAAGAGGCCTCGCATCAATTAGAAAGAAAAGTGAACACACTTATTTGTTTCTCTTGAAAGAAAAAAATAGATATGGCTCAATCCACAATGTGAAGCATGGCTCGCGTACTTCCTTAAGCAGCAAAGAAAGATGAGTGTTGGCGGGACAGATCCTAGGACTTTTGATATTTTGTGTAAATCAATAAAATTATTTAAATATTTTTCTTCTTACATTTTTTTTAAAAAAAAGATTTATTCATAAATAAGGTTCACTAAAAAGAAATTACCAAGTACTAAGTAAAAACAATAATTTGTGAGTTAGGTGTTATGACCTTTCTAACCATGTTGTGGATAAAAAGAGAGCCGGTTACAAAATAAAGTTCTTTCTTAATTTAAAAATCTCAGTGCAAAAATAAAGCGATCGTGGTGGTCACGGATGAGACCACCAAAGGTTGAAGCTATGATAGTTCAAGAACGAGCACCAACACCATTAATATTCATTTTAAATTCAACAACAACAACAAACTTTATTGAATTGTGCTCAAATTTTGATTCAAATGACGAAATTGTTCTAGAGCATTATGAATCTACTTAACTTGATTAATCACCGTGTACCAAAGGTCACATTACAAATCTGTATGTTGGAAAAATTTCAGAGAGTTGTTGTCTCTCCACGGGAAATCAGGAAGTTCATTGCCACGACCAAGAGAAGCTTCCAATGCGAGGGGGTAACATCAGATGCAGATAAATTCCATACAAACCAGGCATACACTTCTTATTTGACTACAACAAGGTACTACATGTACTTTATATATGTGTTTGATCCTTTTATTTAGTACCGCTTGTCCTTGTTTCTTTTAATTATCAATAAAAGTTTCATTTGCTGTTAAAAAAATACTACAACAAGGAAGGATTCAACAAACAATGAAGTTTCATTACTAGTAGGATTATCTTCTTTGTATTCCATGACAAGTAAGATGCATATACAAAATAATTTTACATTTATACTTAATGCATATTAACTTACAACATTATTTTTTAGGCTAAAATGCACTTTTGACCCCCTATGTTTGGCCCCGTAGCAATTTTGGCCCCCTATTAAAAAAAACAACTTTTCAGCCCCCCAACTTTACCCCCTTTTGCAACTCAGTGGCCCCCTTCTATTTTGACTGGGTCAATGCCCATGCGGCGTTCATATGAGATAAGTTAGTTGCCACGTGGATTTTAAATAATAAAAATAAAATAAAAGACAAAAAAATGAATTAAAAAATCAAACTGGCACGTGAGGAGAGAGGAGAGGGATAACGGTAAGATTTTAGGGTTTTTAAACCCCCAAAATCCATCGTTCTTCTCCAATCCATCCTTCTTCTCCAAATCGCCGCTCCTCCATCAATCTTGTTCCTTCATCTTCTTCATCGATCTGCTTCGTTTTCTTCACCATCTTTTTCCTTCGTCCATAATCGTGTCAGAAAAACAAAAATGGGTAGTGAATATGAATTTTCTTCTTCGTCTAGTACCACAACTCCATTGAAACGCATAACAAGGTTGGTATGTCACTGTGGTTCTGAAGCTCCATTAGTAACTGCTTGGACTTATGATAACCCAGGTAGGAGATTCTATGGTTGTGGGAGGTATTTTCAGAGAAGAAAATGCAACTTTTTCAGATGGTATGACCCTGAAGTACCTGAAAGACAAAAGAAGATTATTCGAGCTTTGTTGAAGAAGAATGATGAATTGCAGGACAAAGAAAGAAAGCTTGCAATTGCGAAGGCTGCCATAGTTGTTTTAGGAGTTATGTTGTTGATCTCTGTTTGTTGTAATGTGTTTAAGTTTGTTTGATCTAGTGATCAACAGCAAAAAAAATCATGTTATGAACAAAGTTAAGCCTTAGTTTAATGTGTAATGATCTACAATATGTAATCATCTGTGTTGGAAAATGAATGGATTAATGTTGGTTAATATTTGTTGTTTGAAATTTGTTT
>Ga0315914_1006575_pt1 | contig 16422 bp, 6 predicted proteins | sample MpolenodulesMG_FD_203920 | JGI IMG/M metagenome (GOLD analysis project Ga0315914, IMG submission 203920) | Medicago polymorpha root nodule microbial communities from Los Angeles, California, United States - elongated nodules | ecosystem: Host-associated > Plants > Roots > Nodule | place: USA... | reverse complement strand
TTTCACTTTTTCTCCCCCATTATGATAATTCTCCAGAATATCTCATGCTTCCTTGGATCTTGTTGCCTTGGATATCTTCTCAAAATGCTGATTATCAACATTTTGTTGAATGTAAAAGAGAGCTTTGCAATCTTTTTTCTTGTTTTCTTTGAAAGCTGCTTTCTGCACCTCTGTAGCATTTGCAGCAAGATCTTCATAGCCATTCTGCACAACATCACTCACATCTTGCACGCCAAACAAAGATCTCATCAAAGCACTCCATCGTTCCCAGTTCTTGCCATCAAGAACCAAGATATTTGATCCAATACCGTTAGTGTTCATCTTGCTAAGTCTCAAGAAATCAGAGAAATCAATACACACATCTCACTCAGTGTTTCCCAATGATGATTCCCCTCACTTTTCACTCGTGTTTCCCTAAGATTTAACCAGGCTCTCTATACCAATTGTTAGAACAATCACTATGTTCTATGCGCAGCGAAAGTGCTTATGAAAATAAGCTGTTTTGAGCAAGATGAAAAACTAACAAAAATGAAGAACTGAAAAGAGAGAAATAATGAAGGAAGAATCTTTTGTTTTTGATTCACAACTCTGTCATACTATTTACAACGCATGAGTGAGTATATATACAACTAGATGTTGTAACAAACTCCTCTAACTAACTACATTGGTTAACACGCTAACCAAGTTTGTTACTACATTGTTATTCTGAAGACATCAGAATCTGCACATCAGAATCTGTCTTCAGAAGCTTCACTTCAGAAGCTTCACTTCAGAAGCACTCTTCAGAAACTTCACTTCAGAAGCACCACTTCAGAAGCACTCTTCAGAAGTTTCACTTCAGGAGCATTACTTCAGTTATTGATTACTATTCTAATAATATGAACACATATATCACGTAATTGAATTTTGTCTTACAAGTGGGGGAAAGACTTATAAAATAAATTATATATATATATATATATATATATATATATCAAAGCCTAAATTACTTAAAATGTGGGGGTTATGAGAATAAATTTTCTATAATGTAATTGTTATTACTTTTTATTTCTCAACATGTGCAATATGTTGATACTATATTGAGCAAAGTGAAATTAAAAGTATTAGAGAAAAAAATTGTATAATTTTCCCCTTTTAGTAGGAGTAGAAGATGTTGATAAATTATGAATAAAAAGCTATGCGTAAGATAATTTCACTATCCATGAGTTTGTTTGGGTTAACCAAAATTTTTCAAGGAATGGGTTAACCAATTCTATTTTATTATTATTTAAAATAAAATAAAAATAAGGCATTAGAAGTGAACTAAATTCCATGGTAAATATGGTTTGAAATTAGTGAATATGCCTTAAGGTAGCAATCTCATGAATAACAAGTGGAATTTCAAAAGATAGTCTCTAAATTTGAGTGTGAGATAATTGACTATCTTATGTATTTTGTGAATTATATTATACATGATATTGCATGTGGTATAATGAATAGATTGAGTATATAAACTCATGATTTCAATGGTTATTATTTGAATGGTCAATTATGTTTTCCAAAATATTTAAAGAGTATTTTGGATATTATATTTTGATGATTGTCTATCTTAGAAGGATTTTAGTGAATTGGATCTCAAATAAGGATGAGGTAAGTTCCTTTGCAAAGCACATATTTATTTCATGATGATGTGATGATTCTTGAAAATAAATAAAGCAAATATGTGTAGTCATATTTACTAATGAAATCAAAAATCATAGCTCTTGAATTTGCAGGTCAAGAAGCATAATAGTTGAAAGAGTTTGTGTGAATGAGATATCTTTGTTGAGAAGATCTACACCTTCTACATATTTTGTGATCACAAGTTATAAGTTTTGTGACTAATAATAGTGTCTATAAGAGACGACACAAATCCTTTTGTGAAAAGAATTAAAAATAATGTTATCTCACTATATGAGAAGTGAGAAAAGAAGAAGAAAAAAAAAACTAAAGATCCTTATGTGAAAGGATTACCCAGGAAAGTTGTCCTGGATACGTCGAGGGGGATGAATATAAAGCCTTGAATGGAGGAAAATATGGCGGATACCCAATTTGTGGTCAAACAAAGCCATATGAATACTCCTATATGCACTACATTTTTCATCCCTATGGCGTGTGGTAGTGCTTAATGTAAGGTTGAGCTTTTAGCTCTTAAATGAGTTCATAGCCCTAATTTTTGGGTGGTCCTTATGAGACAGACTTGATGGACTCGCCGCTGTTTAAATTTGAGGTTGAACATTTTCTTATGTTCTTAATAAATTCATAGCCTTTTATGGTGGTGCTTTTGAGACGCACTTGATGAATTTACCTACTTGAGTGTGAAGGCTTAGACCACCTTCTATGAAAGACTTGGGCAATCTTTCTAGAGCACTCATGAGCAACCCAAGGTGATAAATATGATGAAAATAATTATTGCGGAGCTATCACAATTTTAAAGGTAAAAGTGCGTGTTGTGGGGGTCTCATCTAAAATCTATTAAGTTCAAGAGTAATTTCACTTAATAGATTTAAGGTGCTGCCTCACTTCACTACGTGTTAATTCAATCCTCGTGACATTAACACTTAGGCATGAAAAAACCTTTCCTAACCCAAGATTTCAATCTCTTTTCTTTATCAAGTTTTCAATTCCTTCTCTTTGATTGCCATTAGTGGGGGATTGTAGAATATAATGACAATCAAGAGCCATTTACTCAATTGGTGTAATGCTTACCGTTATAGAGTTTTCCAACCGTTGTTCTTGGGCTTTCATGGCCATTAAGATCATTGATTTTTCTGTGAGGATATGGCAACGGTATGTAGAAATTCATGAAGCATGTAGCCACTTGCAACATATATAAAAGACGTGAAACTATGGCATAAAGGCGGAGCTGGTCAAAAATTAAGTTCATCATCCTTTCTAATAAGCTTCCTTCTTTTTATTGTTCTTTTGTAATTTTGGCATTGTTTGTGGAGCTCCAATGTGTTGGCCTCGAGTGCACGAGTTCTGACACGTAGTTGTGTAAACCGTGGGGAGCAAAACCGGATATTGGGTTGCACCAGAGGTTCACCGAAAATTTGCTTTCAGGACAGTGATTTTTGTCACGGCACAACAACTCTCTTCTATCTTTTCCTAACTATTCGAAATCTATTCTTTATTCTACTAATATTTCCAACACAAACAGATCATCCATCTTTTTCTTTTAACATTTTCTTATCATAAATACTAAGAAAATATTTTGCACCTGTTACAAAAAACAACATAATGCAACAAAAGAAACTATAGGTTGGTTTATTGTTGTGGACCATCTTAGATTCTAACACCGACACTTCAAATTGATGACATATCTGATGTACATGTTATAATTAAATTTCTCAAAATTTTAACTATGTTTGTATCGGTAACGACGTATCTGGTGGAATCTAATCAATAACCCAAGTAACAAATCCTTCACAGCAAGAACTTGGGGCAAGATCTACCTCAAAGGATGATCAAGTTATTATGGTAACATAACAACCAACCCAAATAAATACCTCAACTAATAGCTCCATCAAGAAACCCTCAAGCTTATAACCAAACCATGGTTTTAAATTACGGTTACAGTAAACATATTGCAGTTTTGATGTCATTGTGGAGACCTCAATAACCTTTATATTGCGGCCGCAAACAATTTAAAACCATGATCAAGAGATTTTATTGTTTAATCAAGCCGTAAGGTAAAAAATATCCATTAGGCAAGACCAAGTTCCCAACACTGCAACAACAACCCCAAACACCATAATTGCTCCATCAAAAACCAAACATTTCCAACCCAATTCATCTTTAAAAACCAAGAAGTGAAACAAAGCAGGAAACACAAAGCTAAGAATAACACAAACACTGCTCCCAACTAGTGACAAAAAATCTGCAAAGTTAGGCACCAAAAATGCCACCAAACTTACCACTAAAACCAACAACCACCTAAGCCATAAACAATACTTAGAATTACAAAATCTTCTCTCAACAATTTCATAAACTGGATTCATCATCAAAGGAAAGGTGAAAAAGAGATTGACACAAAGACCTAATTGTACCAAAGCAGTAATCATTCCTTGCCCTAGATTTGTAGTAATAATCCCTTGAGTTGCTTCACCAAAAGCAAAGTAACCTAAAGTAGCAAAACCTCCATACAATAGAAAAATTAGGAACATTCCCAAACCCAAAACTCGACCAAATTTATCTTTATCTTTTGCTTCTGATTCCAAAGGCAAAACCATTCCTATTCCTTCAAAAGAATAAACAGCCACACCTAAACCATATAGAAAAACAGATAAACCACCAAAAGTCTTCAAAGGTGGCCTATTTTCCAAAAAGACAAAAACATCCTCAACCATTACAACTCCCATAGCTCCAAGATCAACAACATCAGCAAATATACTCAAAGGAGCCAAATGTGTCAAACTTGGAATTGCATTCAAACCCAATTGAAAAGGGAAGCAAGCCCAAATAAAAAAAACCTTTGGTGAAAATCCCAATAAAGATGATGAGTTTGTATTGTGACTAAGATGTATCAAAGTAGTGGAAATAAAAATTAGGTAGCTAACACAAAAACCACATTGCATAAGAAAAACCATGATATCAACGCACAATCTTCCAAAATGGCCACTTGTTGCATAGCCTAAATCACCAAAAGAATTTATTTTGGGGAACCCTACGACGGATTCAAGCCTACGACGAGTGTATATAAGGAGCATCATGCAGTGGTAAATGAGAAATGCAACAGAGAAAAGCATAAGCAACCCCATGATCCAACCTGTTTTCATGAAAGTATAAGGGAGACCAAGAACACCTGCACCTACAATTGCAATGAAAAGGTTTGCAAAGGTTTTGGATTTTGAGGAGAGAGGGGGTTGGTTAGAAAGAAGAGGGGTGTGTAGTTGTGATGAGGATGTTTCTACAAACCCCATTTCTGTGTTGTGTGCTTCTTCTGCAGATGCAGATTGATGGTTGGTTGCAGAAGAAGCAACAACAAAATGAAGATAGAGCAAAATTGAGGAAAATATTTGTATGTTGTGTTTTGTTTGTGGCAATTATAAGAGGATGTGGGGTGACCTAAAGTTAAGGTTTTGAAAATGTTAATATAGTAAGTAAATAATAAAGGGTTATTATATTCCCCCTCAAAAACAACAAAGGGTTATTATAAGCAATAACATTAACCATTGGCTTAAAATTAGAAATGAGTAATTTTTTATTATAGAATAAAGTAAGGTTTTGTATGATTCCACGTTTATTTTAAATATTTTTATTATTTTTTCTATTTTTTAAAACTAATATTTTATTTGACATAAATATCTCAACAAACTTCATTGTTACTTTGATCTTATCAACTAACTATTTTGTTTAAGTTTTTAATTTATTTTTAATATTTATGCAGCATAAATATCTCAACAAACTACGCAGTATATTTTATAATTTTCTAACCTTCAATAGTAGCAATCAAAAATCTATCTTTTAGTTTTTTTTTTTTTTTTGAAGGGTTTAGTTTCTATTTATGAAAGTTAATCACTAACAAAAACACAATTTTGTCTCATCCTAATCATTTGATTATGACGTATCAACATATTTCAACCCTTTTGTGTCTTTTATAACAAAAAATCCTGACTAGAGGAGAGATAAATAAAAGTATTTTTGTAACAGAAGGTTCCTTTTACATAATTTTATTCAACAAACTATTTTTTTTCTCCAAAAAACTGATTTAATTACGATAATCAAACACAAAATAGATTCTGATCTTTTTTTATAAAATGTAAAAAAAAAATCTCTAAATTATTGAATGTCAAAATCATTTTTATTCTAATCCTATGAGTTTTTCTTTTTTAGGTAATCCAATGAAAAATGAAAAAAAAAATTATTCAATAATTTTATTACTGAATTATTATAATAAAAATGATTTTAACATTCAATGGTTTAGAGATTTTATTATTATAAAATAATTGAAATTATGTAGAATTTATTCCTTAAATTTTATTATTAATAATTGTGGTACTAATGATCTTTTTACAATTGTTTCATGTGAGATTTGGACAATGTCTATTGAAGTTTTTTTTAATTCGGTATCTGATCAGAGAACCGACTAATCAGAGTGGATCAATCACACCCCCCACTTGCGGGGGGCATTAAAAGCCTGAGGAAAGCTTTGTATGGACTTGCCCACCAAAATTGACACTGGGGAATCGAACTCGAGACCTTGAGAGGAGCAAACTCCATGATCCTAAGTCAACCCCAAATGTGTTCAATGTTTATAGAAGTTACAAAGTATGTTTTTATGAGTGAGCTGACATATATTCCTTCTATTTTGATAAGACAAAAATATTATATCATGCACTTTCACTTTGACAACAAATTACTAATCAAACAAAAATTATTAATTATTAGGAAATCCATTGTATAATTTTATTAATTGGGATTTCTGAGGCCAAATACTTATTAAAAGTTTGTTTATTATATTCTATATGTGTTAATAATTTTAATAAATCAAATTAATTTCATCCTCATGTGCATCTATTAATTTACGGATACTTAAAATATGGTTTATTTTATTCTATTTGTGGGTACCTACTAAAATATGCATCATGTACCAGTCTATGGTAAATTTCATTTACGGATGTCATGCATATTAAATTTTGGTCATCGTTAATTATATGGCTAACCCGGATAACGCCGAGTAAATACACTAGTAAAATATAAATTCAAAACATAGAGTAGTAGTAGTAGTAATATAATATAAATTCCATTGTTGCTCATAATTTGAAGATATTTGACGAACTAGCATGATAAATATGCAATAAAAGTAAATAAAAAAGACAATTAGAAAATATTGTACTAAGGTAATTTAAAACATGGAAACTAGCTATTAAGGAAAATAGGAAAAAAAAAGTTAAAATAAGAATGAAAGAAAATAAGTAAAAAAAAAAAATTAAATTATAAATTAAGGAAAAAAATAAGAATCTCCCATGAGTTGGCAACGGCTGTTATCAATAATATTTTGTATTCATTAATTTTTAAATGGAAAATAAAAATATGAAAACTAGAAATTAAGGAAAACGACACAGAAAAGAGAATAAATATATCAAAATAGGATTTTTCAAAAAAATAAATAATCAAAGATAAGAAATAAATGTAAGGTAATGTACTAAAAAAAAATTAAACAAACCCTACAAGAAATTTTGTATTTTGCGACACTTGATCTGCACTTAAAAATGCCTCAAATTTCACATTGCGACGATATTGCAACTGTTATTACTCAACCAGTGCAACTTTTATGTATATTGCGACTATTGTTCCTTAACTGCCACAACTTTTATGTGTGAAAGTAACACACTTTACCAATTTCAGACTCCCGCTTTCTAATTTTCACTCTCCCTGTTCCTAAATCTTATTCTAACTCCGAAACCCTAGAGTCTCAATCACAACGTTTTTTAAATTCCCAACTTTTTTCAATTTCAATCGCAAAACCCTAAAGCCCATATATCTTCAGTCTCGGTTGTCACTGTCCAATCGCAAAACCCACAATTAACTTCCAATTTCATCCTTGAATCATGGTTCTCATTCTCTAGTTTGAAAGAAGATCATGGCTACGTATAAATCTGTAGAAATCTAACTATTCTCATTCTCTATTGCGCCTGTTCTCATTCTAACTTTCTATCAACCACACTGTCGTGCCTCGACGATGGGTTTGGAAGAAACGACCCTGCTTTTGCACGTATTTCCTTCATTACTTCGCGATTCTTCTTAAGGTTCGTCGTGTTCAATTTTGTGATTTTGTTGTCCTTTTTACTTATTCATCGTTGTTTTGTGCATTTAATCTTGTCTTGTTCATTGAGTTTGTGTTGTGAATCTTCAAAGTTCTATTTTTTTTTAAATTATATTAATATTGTTTTGTTAATAGAATCTGTGGAATTTGTTGATTTTAGTTTTGCGTTCTCAGATTTGTGCAATTGGGTAATAAAAAATTCAGTATTAAGAAATTTAGTAATAAGAAAATCTAAAAACACTTAAGCTAAGAAAGAACACCTAAAAAAAATTAACTATGAAACACGAAAAGTAAGTAAAAAAGACAAAATAGAAAATATAATTATAAGGAAAATGTTTTTTTAAGGGATTATATGGAAAGTTAATAAATGGAAATCGGATAATAAGGTAAATCTCAAAGTTAGGAAATAAATATGAAGTACTGGAGTAACAAAAAAATCTTAAAAAATTAAAATAAGAAAACTAAATGAGAAAGATTAATTAGAAAATACAGTTATAAGGAAAGTAAAAAGATGGAAACTAGTACTAGCTACTAAGAAAAATGATATAATCAATAGATCATTGAGCTTAAAAAACTATTTAATTAAATTTTAGAACTATATATATTTTTATATTTCATAATTAGGTTCATAATTTTTTAAATAAATTATTTTTTTTGAAAGAATTTTTAAATAAATTATTATTAGGTCGTGGTCCGGTATAATTAATATTGGGCTAGAGATACATCATATGTGGTCAAAATCGACCCGGTAACTGATTCAACTTGGGCCGCCTTTGCGTTTTAACTTGTCTGTTATGCTCTGACCCGCCAAAATATCTCTAACTCCTCTGTAACTTCACACAACCTCCGAAAGCTCCCCAAATAATCTCTATATATAAAGGGGGAGACATTCAAATAAGGGATCATGTTCACAAATCAACATTTTTATACTACTCACCTGACACACATACCAAGTGGGATATCTACTATTGTATTCCCTGCAAGTACAGATAGCGTCCACTGTGGGTACGTTAAACTTTGTCCGAGACCAAAAGATCCTATAATCATGGTTGTATCTATATGCTTCAGACCACTGGTCTCGATGATGATTACTTTATGTTTGTCAATATTTTGTTGGTTCATATTTTGTGTTTTTAATTTCATGGAAGTTAAATGCACGTTGTTGGCTTCAAAAGTTTTTCTTATTGTTATATACACTTATTCCTTTTATATTATTCTTATTCTTATATACATAAGGCATGCTTTTTTTAATGGCGATAAATTCTTTCAACTTACGGTTTAAATTTGTAGGTTTTACACACTATCGTGATTTTTTGCTATAAATTTTTGGTTAGTTTTGACGCGCCCAAACTTTGACTTCAAAAAGTACGAGAGATACTTATCACAAATTGTTTTTTTCTATCGATACTTATCAAATTAAACAAAAATCAATTAAAACGTTTTGCAAATACTCCTTTGAAACAAATTTTGGCGGTGGTGTTCTATAATACTCACAGTGGAAGTCAAAGTTTGGGCGCGTCAAAACTAACCAAAAATCTGTAGCAAAAAATCACGATAGTGTGTAAAACCTACAAATTTAAACTGTTTAAATATGAAGTTGAAAGAACTTACCGCCATTAAAAAAATCATGCCTCCTGTATATAAGAATAGGAATAATTGTATATAACAATAAGAAAAACTTTTGAAGCCAGCAACATGCATTTAACTTCCATGAAATTAAAAATACATAAAATATGAACCAACAAAATATTGACAAGCATAAAGTAATCATCATCACCCATGAAGCCGAGACTAGTGGTCTGAAGCATATAGATACAACCATGATTATAGGATCTTTAGGCCTCAGACAAGTTTACCATACCCACGGTGGACGATATGTGTACTTGCACAATAGGAGATATCCCACCTAGTGTGTATGTGTGTGTGTCAGGTGAGTAGTATGAAAATTTGTGAACATTGAACATGATCCCTTATTTGAATGCCTCCCCCTTTTTATGGAGATTATTCGGGGGAATTTAGGAGGTTGTATGAAGTTATAGAGGACTAGAGGAGTTAGAGATATTTTGGCGAGTTAGAGCATAACAGACAAGTTGGAAAGCAAAGGAGACCCAAGTTAAATTAGTTACCGGGTCAATTTGGATCACATATGGCGTATCTCTAGCCCAAGATTATTATACCGGTCCACGACCTAATAATAATTATTTAAAAATTCTTTCAAAAGAATAATAATTTATTTAAATAATTATTAGCCTAATTATGAAATATAAAAATACATATAGTTCAAAAATTTAATTAAATATTTTTTTAAGCTCAACGATTCATTGATTACATCATTTTCCTTAGTAGCTAGTACTAGTTTCCATCTTTTTATTTTCCTTGTAACTGTATTTTCTAATTAATCTTTTACTTTTCTTATTTAAATTTTTTAATATTTTTTTGTTACTTCATTACATTATATTTATTTCCTAACTTTGAGATTTACCTTATTATCCGAATTTCATTTTTTAAATTTCATTATAATCACTTAAAAAAACATTTTCCTTAAATTATATTTTCTATTTTGTAGTTTTTACTTATTTTTCGTGCTTCGTAGTTAATTTTTTTTAGGGGTTTTTTCTTACCTTAAGTGTTTTTGGAGAAGATGAAATCCAATTCCCTATGTCTTAAGGTATGTACCACTGAAACATTGGTACTTATAATCGGAAATCCAAGAATGGCAACTACATCATGAAGAGTAAGGGTCATCATCCCTTGAAGAAAAATGAAGGCATTGGTTCCCACAGACCAATAGCCAGGGAATCCATGGAAGAGCTCCGATTCAAAGTTCATGTAAACCCTAGATACCATGATCATATCATATATTCCATTCTTCAAACATTGATATAAGATATTTTTCACTAGACAAAGATAGGATCCCAAGAAAACCGCTCCAATGTGTACAACAATTGCAGAAAGATGAAGTTGTTTTCGAAAAGAAACAGGGTTGAGGATTGATCAACCAAGGTTTGGATTGAATAAAAAGGACATTCTGAGTCATAACTCTCATGGAGTAAGATACTTCTTAACTTGCATCACAAGCTATGAACCCCATCTCGCGAGAATGTGATGTGATTCATTATGATCGCTATTATCTATCTTGCATTACGGGTTGTGATCCCTACATCGCAAGATAGAGTGATTAGGTCAAAAGGATAAGCTTACTTCCTACCTCACATCACGAGGTATATGCCCGCATCGTGAACCAATTTCCAAAAAACTTAAGGAAATTGGCGCCTATAAATATTGAACCCTTAGGTCAATAGAAAAACACCTTTTGATGAGCATATGAAGGCGAAAACGTGATTTCTAGAGGATTGAAGTTACCGGAGCCATTCAGGATGAAAGGGATCATGAAACGGTGATCCTTTTCTCATGTTCAGTTATTCATGTATAATTATATGTGTTTATGAATCATGAGTAGCTCATTCCTTTCTAGGTTAGGTCAAGAAAGACGAACTTCTCTGTCATCTTTTGTTCATGTAAATTTAAATAATTCTATGAATATTCAGTCAATTACCTTGCTATTTTATTTGGATAATTCGTTCTTAATTGCTTTCTATCTAATCAATAAGTACTAACCCTAAATTTGGTCCATAAATCAAAAAATAAGTCACAATGATTACTAACCCTAACATTGTTGGCTTGACCTAGTTTAACCATTTAGTTATTGATTTGATTTAGACATAAACTAATAATAATTGTTACTTACGTGAGAATTCTTAAACCTTCAAATTGGTTAGGGCTCACGTAAGTCAATTGGGAGTGTGACCAATTGAAAAGTATTAGTGACTAAGACATTTGACTAACTATTTTGATCAAAGGTATTGAAAACAAGTAATTAGTAGCATTGTATTCATAGTTTGTAGTTACTCAATTAATTCAGGGAAGGAAATATGAAACGACCAAGTCTCTTTCTCTTCTTCTCTCTTGAGAAAATTAAAACCAATCATTTGCCAATTGCAAAACCTCCGTTAGTTACTATTAACCTAATCATAATCACATAGTTACGTTGAAGCTAGGCAATCCCTGTGGAAATGAACTATTTCCTAAAAATATTATTACTTGATGATACACTAGTACACTTGTTAGTTTTTGTTCATCACAAAAACTTATAGAAAGTCTAAAAGATATAAATAGCAAGGTAAAGAGGTGTGAATTTTGACTGAGGCTATTTATAAAGAAGTTTAACCTAATGGTTAAGAGAGAATATCTCTTAGTTAGTTGAGAAAAACAAGGTTACCGTCGGGGAAAGTGAATTGGCAAGGATTATTAACTTCAGACCAATCCCAAGCCGAATAATTGGTTCATAACATATAGTTTCATGTTTTTACAATGCATTGATGACATTGTTCATGTACAATCAGTTCAGTGTATGTCACATCATCTCATCACTCAGAAGGCAATCAATAATGCAACATATGTGGTATTTGTTTACACCTACAAATAATTATCATGTTAGCCAAAATCGGCATATATGTCATTCAAGATTAAGGTATGTTTCCCCCATTCGATGGAAAGTTATGCATGTTATTTTAGACATACAAGGGTTAGTCGATTCTTTCTCGAGTTTGTTAACTAGTACGTGGGTCTTCGAGACATAAGATAGAGTCATAGTTGAGTAGAACTTAACAGTGAGCCATTAAACTCACTCCTATTTATAGTCTCGTTAACCACAATGAGTGATGAGTAAGTAGGTATGTTTTGAGGAAGGTTGCACACTTTGGTCCTTGTCGACGAATCATGTCGTAAAGAGGGAAGTTGTCCATAAGGTGGGAAGTTGTTAGCCAAACGTGGGGCACTACGAACCCCTCAACGAGAGAAAACTAACACACTACTTGCAAAAGTAGCCGATCAAGGCTAAACATTGTAGTCCATTTCGTTTGGGCCAATATGAATAGTTTTGCAGGGACCTGTTTAAAAAACAAAATATTCAGAAGGTTGCACACTTTAAGTTGTTTGGTAAATTTTGTTTTTTATTCTAAAATATATTTTATGTTAAAGTGTTTGATAATATTTTTAAACAAAATGAATTTATTTTAAGAAAGATCATATTTCATAATAATTATGATAAATAAATAAATAAATATTTTTAAAATGAAACAAAAATTATAAAAATATTTAAAGAGGTGAATAAGATTTATAAAAATTCATACATTATGATTTTAACTAATTTCTGAAGATATTTCGTAAATGATAACCTTTTTTTATGATTTTTTTTTTCTTTTTTGGATGAAAATGCCTTGTTATGATCTAACTATTAAAATATTTAAAAATGAAAGAAAAAATTCCTTACGTGTATATATATTACTAAACTACATAATATTTTTTAAAATTTAAAAACCTATAAATGATTATATTCAAACGTTCAGTAAAATATTTTAGAAAATAGAGATCGTTTTATGAGAATGTAAATTATACTAAATAGCCTGAATAAATAATTCTTGATTATCTTTCAAAATAAAAAATCTTGATTAAATATATAAATAATGGACCTATAAATTTACATCACAATATTTCTTTAAAAGAGCACGTCATGAATAGTAGTATACCATTCCTTTAAAAAAATAGTATATCATTGTCAATAAAAAGTATCAGGATGCCAAATTGTGAATAGTAATTTTTTTATAACTAATTTGTTAATACGGTTAATAAAAGATAACCATTTTTTAACCTAAAAAAAAATATGGTAAAAACAAACAAACAATAAACAGTAATTATAGAGCACATGCATGCCGTAAGAAAAATCAAATAAAATGAAAAATAAAATGTGCTCAGTAGGATTCGAAGGGGAAATCTTAGAAAAAAGGAGCCGAGAATTCTTAGAAGTAAGTTTCAACAACTTTAACAAAAGTTTTTTATTTGTGTATTTCACACACAAAAAATAAGCAACTTTTTATATTAAGTGCTTCTCAAGAATTATGTTTGGCCCAACTTCTGCTTTTATGGTGTAGAAAAGTCAAAGATAAGTCTGACCAAACGCTACCTAAAAAAGATTCTCAGAGACCGAATCAATCTAACCCTTTACACCATCACCGTCAATTGACTATTATTGATCTTCTATTCAACACAAACCCTTGTAATTTTAATATAATATTTTATCATTATTATTTAATAATATTTATTATAATAAATACAATTTTTATTTTATATAAATGTGGGAGGCAGAAAAAAGGGCGAGTAGTTTTTTTTTGTCGGGGAGTAGGGAGGAAAAATCCATATGCTCTTGTTGTCATGCCTATTCATTATAGTACTACTATGATGATTCATTATAGTACTAATATAATCATTTGGATTTTTTTTTGAAGGAATAATCATTTGGATTATGTATAGTCGTGCCTATCAAAAATATATAGGTCTTGTCAACGAGTGCCCCGCAGTACTCTTTAAGGATCTTAAATTTAGTAATTATTCTTAGAAAAGGTCAACTATTACAATTTTCAATGCATTAAACACACAACTTTTCATAAAAACTTACTATTTAAAATGTTTAAAGAGTGCCCCGAGACACTCGTTAACCTTTCCCAAAATATATATGTGGGAGCCCTATTACTGGGAATAATATTTCAGAGAGAGCACTTTCACAAACTCGTTTCATAATTATTTGACATTCCTTTGTCAAAAAAAAATAAAATTATTTGACATTCCTAAGAAATTTAGAGAATTTTCACATTGAATTGTTTAATATTTCTTTTGCAAATGAAACAACAAATTTTTGGGAACTATAGCCATCTTGTCACAACATTCTTCATCGTCATATTCTCGTTGTGTACTTTTCCAAAAGAAAATGCAACTCCATTGTTCTAATAATTAAACAGTTCATGTAAAAAATCAAACAGAAAAACATATTTAGCAAACAAAATTATTTTTAAAATGTCAACAAAAACAATCAATTTTTCTCTCATTAATGAGAGTATGATTACACTGATCTTTCAGCATTCCAATTTTAAACAAACCATTTATTTTTAAATATTTGACTTACTACCAACTGAGTATGATTACATGTAAAATAATTTTTGCTGGTTTTTATTTTTTGTCTATCTTAAGTACCTTTCATCTCTTCCAATGGGTCCATCCTCATAACTAATGTTTTTTCGTAAATGCGCAAGTCAATTAAAGTGTAGACTTGATCGTCATTTTTTTTACAATAGGAATTATCTAAAAAAAATCTCTAATTTCAATTCTAACATTTTCACACAAATGCTCTAAATTCACATAAATAATAAATTTATAAGTCGGACATCTGGGATTCGAACTTGAATTCTTACTTCGAATCCATGCATATATTATACCATGTTCCTACCAACTGAGTTAAGTTCACGGGGATAAATAATAAATTTGTATAATAACCAGGGGTGTTCGCGGTGCGGTTTGGTTCGATTTTGAGGATAAAATTCATCCGAACCGCAAAATAAATAAGTATGCGATTTGGTTTGGTTTGGTTGACTTTTAAAATAAAATCCGAAACAAACCAAACCAAACCAATGTGATTTGGATTCGATCGGTTGGTGCGGTTTTCTGAGACAATAATTTTTTTTTTGTTTCCAACATTAAAATCAAATTAAAAAGCTAAAACACAACATATTTTCAGCAATAGTTTAAATTTCATCCAATATTACAATTTTATTTTCATTCAACAATGTAGACCAAATTTAAACCCGGTCAAAAAGTAATCCTATTTTGTAAGAAATACAAAAGACTAAAATTCTTTTATCATTCTAAGAGTTCAAGTAGTACATAAATACAATTTTGAAAGAAAAAACAAAAAAGAAACTTAACAAGAGAAAAAAAAATGTCATTTTACTAAAGTTTTCATTGAGTTTCTATGAGTATTGGTCCAAGTGATATATATTTAATTAATGTTTTTCTTATATTGCGGTTTGGTTTGGTTCGGTAGGCAAAATCAAAACCGCAGATCGAACCAAACCATGTGGTTGAGTAAAAAATTGGTTCCGTTTGGATTGGTTCGGTTTGCGGTTTTTCTATTGCGGTTTGGTTTGGGTAAATATGAACCAGTCAAAACTAAAACTGCTAAAAATCGTATTTGGTTCGGATGTATTCGGATCATTCTTTGATTCAACCACACAGTTCGATTATGTTTGCGGTTTTTATTTTACCGACCGAACTAAAGCTCACCAAACTGAAATATAATATGAAGTTTTAGAGAATGATAAAATCTAAATCTTTTGTATTTCTTTCGAGACAATTACCTTTTTGTCCATGTTTTAATTTGGTCTATGTTGTTGAGAGCATTGTTGGATGAAAATGAAATTCTAGTGTTGGATAAAATTCGAAACATTGTTGGAAATACTGTTTTTTTTTAGAAATTGCTGGAAATAAGTTGTTTTTAACTTTTTAACTTGATTTAATGTTGTAAACAAAAAATTGTAATGTTTCGCATAAAATCGCGACAACCAAAGCCACATTTTTTTATAGGCTTAAAGGCATGTTTAGTCCTTGCAAATAGGCGCCATTTAAAATTTCGTCCCTGTAATCGCTAATCCTGACGATTTACCCTTGCAAAGTTTAATCATTTAAAATTTCGTCCCTTAACCCACTCAATGACTGCCACGTCATTTAAAATCTCCCATGCCATTTTG
>Ga0315914_1006574_pt1 | contig 16422 bp, 6 predicted proteins | sample MpolenodulesMG_FD_203920 | JGI IMG/M metagenome (GOLD analysis project Ga0315914, IMG submission 203920) | Medicago polymorpha root nodule microbial communities from Los Angeles, California, United States - elongated nodules | ecosystem: Host-associated > Plants > Roots > Nodule | place: USA... | reverse complement strand
TATAAAATAAATATCAAGCAGCACATGCGTTTCCAACAAAGTTGGAGTTTAGTATTTTTCTTCTTTGTCAACGTATTATAAACTGAATATGGAGAAATGATAAGAATGAAGAAACTATAAATAATTTTCAGAAAGCTGTAAATTACCTATATTTATATTGTTGATAGTAAAAGTTTTAAATACAGGTGCATGATTGTGCCAAATACTCAGGTCCAAACAATAGGTCGATTGAATTAAAAGCATGCAAACAAAATTATTATCGAGCCACAATGGTAATCCACCATAGAATTCATAATTACCAAAGGTCACCGTCCGGTGGATTGGTTCAATAGGACCAAGCCTATATACAGGGGTGGAGCAGCTCATGGGCCGAAGGTCTTTTTTATTCTTCCTTTTTTTTATTAAAAAATGTTATTAATTGGCAGCGATGAATTAGTGAAGCCACTTTTAAACACAACTTTTATAGAGGATTTGTCAAAACAATACATTTTATAGGGGAATTAATAAAACACAACTTATTTCAATTTAAAATAACTTTTTTTTGAAAGAGTTTAAAACAACTTTATATGTGTAATATAATAAAACACATATAATATAATATAAATGTTAAAATATCCATATATAATGTTTATATCATACAAATAGTTAATGTTGTTCTTTAAAAAAATAGTTAATTTTGTAAATACTATATTTATTTTTTTTTGACAAGGTAAATACTATATTCTTTGTTAAATTAAAATATATTTCACTATTTTACTTTTTTTTGGACAAATTTTACTATCTTACTTGATTATTAATATAATTTATCGTACAATGATTTTACTGATTTTAGTGTATGTCATGAGTTTTTTCTTCAATAAAAAATTAGACTTAGTCATCCAGTTCAATCCGATTTAATATCCATATACATTATTTTATAAAAGTTGAGTTACACAGAGAAGTTATTGAGTTATTCAGTTAAATCATGTAGTTTAATTGATAACTTAGTTGTTTGATTAAAGACCTAGTATATTGATCGAGTTGAAAACTAGTCTAATTTTTAACGTACTAAACAAATTGGCCACCAACAAATTCCTTCCAAAAAAATAAAATCTAACTCCACCACTCTTGGCGGCCCACCCTAGTATTTTTTTTCTCGCTCCGCCACTACCTATATATATGTTTTGTCAAAACTATCAAACTAATTGGTTGCATGTTAGAAAAGAAAGTAATGAAAGACACTAATGATTATAGTATTCGCGCTTAAATTCAAATGAAAGTTTACATCCAGGAGATGTCCTTGGATAGGAGGACAATTCTTCTATAATTGCACTTTTTTTCAAAACCATTCCTTCAGTACTAAAACCAATTGTCATTTCTTGTAAAAGACACGCATCCTTTAAAACATATTTTGCAAACCGAAGATCATTTTCCGAGCCTTCAAAGTTTAAAATAGTACATGATCTGAGGTTAGTCGTATTCCATTCAAGAATTGAATTTGGGAATTTCAATTCATTGTATAAGCTGGCAAACGTCCACTGTCATTGGGATAAAAATTAGCATTTATCAAAGAGAAATGTTAGCAACACACATTCTAACACACACTTTTCAACACACTCTCTTTGATTGATTAAAATTCATAGGGGACCCACCAAATTTATATGGGACCCACATGATTTGGTGGGACCCATGTGACTTTTAACCAATCAAAGAGAGTGTGTTGAAAAGTGTGTGTTAAAATGTGTATCGCTAGCATTAATAACAATAACCAAACTTTATTCCGCAAAGTGAGGTCAGCGACAACATGGATCACACAACCCATAATGATCTATTAAATAACATTCATCAAATATATATGAAGAAAAAAAAGAACAAGCAAACAAAACTACCTTTTTAATGCAAAGAATTTGAAGATTAGGACAGTTGCGGAGCAGTTGTACTACACCATCCCAACAAATATCTGAAAATCTAGGAAACACTAGTTCAACACAAATTATGTTTAGAAACTTGACATTTTTAATAACATTGAACAGACCCTCCATTATCCTTATACTCGCTCTAACCAACTTGGGCAATGTCAAAGATTTAAGCCCTTCTTCTGATGCATTTTTTTCATCACGTTTCATAAAATAGATAGGTTCAGCATGCCAATCTTCTAGAACAGGACAAGCATAAAGAAAATTTATGTAATTATTCTGATTTTCAAACAAAACTGATCAAAATATACGGTTTTTGAGTGATGGAATATGAACACAAGAAGTATCCTTTCCAACATATACGGTTTCAAGTTTTAGAACAACAAGGGTTTGAGAGACAAAAAGACCGGGCTTCAAGGTGTGAAAGGGCAGAGTGAGATGAATTTCCTCTATATGACGCTTTTTTGCGGCTTCTAGCCATTTTGTCACATTAAAATTACTTTCTTATAAAAAAAAAAAAAATACTATTTTTTCGATTGTATCCAAACTGAAACTTGATGCAAAATTTTTTGATGGGTTGTTTTGTTGAAAAAGGAGAAAGCATGAGATTATTGACAAAACGACTGAAGCTCTTGAAGGTTCTACAATTTCCTATGGTATTAAATCGAAGGTCGATTACGGGGAGTGAATAGCAAAGGGGGGTCCACCGCCCGGAGAGAATGGGCATAGTAAATGCCAGTTTGGTTGGGAGAAAAGAGAGAATATGTATAGCAGTAACTCATCTGATAAATTGCTGATTCTGTCGACCAAATTGTTTCCACAATAGGAGAGTGCCTGCTATAATAAAATATGTTTTGTTAGTTGGCTATAAATAATTTTCTCAAACAGATACACAAAGCAGTAACAGTTAACCTGAATCGTAGAAGAAGAAAAAGTTGAATGAACCCTCTTTTCCTTTGATTCTTGTCGTTCCCTTCTTTTCTTCATAGCTAAAGGAATGAATTAATTCTCCAATCGTATCACTTGGTTGCTATTGATACTAATAGGCCCCACCCAACAAGCACAAGGCCCAAACCAATTTTTTTATATTTCATTTAAAAATATTAATTTTGATCTAAAATAATATTTGAATTTTTTTTATTTTAAGTACGGTGAAGTTGAATACGTAAAAAAAAAAAAAACAACACACTTTAGTAAAAAAAAAAATACTAAACCCTAATAATATCATGCCAAAAAAACCCTAATATAACAACCAGCAGCGCAAAAATCATGGTATACAAAACCTTCGCTTAATTATTGGAACAAACTCAGCTTCCTATCATCAAGATAATTAAGACTAACCAATATTGAATGACAACTGCACATGGTTCTTGATTCCCAAATTTAATCCAAGCCATCAATTAGGTATACTTTAGGCATGCTATATGATGCAAAACCAGAGCAGTTGAAGGAGTTCTTGCAAGCCAGTCCATGGCTCTTTCTTTTTCAAGTATGACAAGTTTGACTCTAGCATATAGCAGCCTACGATGATCGGTAGTATATCCACAAATAAGAGCAAAACTCCACTGTCCCATCCCATGTTCTTGAACTTTTTGACAATGACAACAATCTCGAAGGTCATCAACTAAAATTTAGAACTGAGAATATAAAAATAGTTATTCAAAGTTCTTGGTTGAAAAAAGATTGGGTGGTATCCAACAATTTATCCCATGAAGTACCAATTAATGGGGCAACTTTCTTGAGTCTGAAGAAGAATACAGCCATAGGAGTTCATATTTTAGATTCTCTCGTGGAGTTAGAAAACTTGATTAGGTTAGTTTTGTTTCTCTTTTAGTATACGACGTGGAAAGCTTGATGATGAATAATGCACCTTGTTGTTAGATGTATGGTGCACAACCAGAGCTTTTTCCTTATTACTTCAAATGCAATAAATGAGTTTGATCATAAGTATTAATCTTTTATTGGAGGCAAAAGTTGGAGACTCGAAGAACAATGATAACTGTTTTTTGTTTGTATGTCAACCATGGTTGTGAGAATCATCTTAGGTTTGGCGAGCAGAATTATTTTTAGTTTTTTTTTTCTTGTTCTTTATTCCAATTGGCGAGCATAGTTATTTTTTATTTGACCATGCCATTGTTCCATTTTTTTTAAAGAAGCCCTTGTTCCATATTTAAAATGGAGAGCCTGCCATTTAAAGTCCATCTAATTTAATTTTGTTTTTGAAAGAAGGTTCATCTAAAAGAGAGCAGCTTGCATCTTTAATATCCTGCCATGCGTTTTGAAAGCAATGTTTGTATATTTTAAATGGCGAGCACTTTCCATTTGGCATGCATGCAGCCGTGTTTGATCATTGGAATGACGAGATTAAAACTCCATGATGTATCTCTGGAAGTTAATTTTACTATCCCCACAATTCAAGCAGTTACTATTGTGGGGTTCCCTTAAGATGAGTTAAAAACTCTAAATCTATACTCAGATTCCATTAAAAGAATATTTAATTAAGAAAATAAGAAATTTTACTAATGTCAGGATCGGACCGAAACAAGGGTTGTCAATCCTATTATCCATCTATAGATCAATTTTTAAGATTACCAATTAGGATTCTTAGATGAAAAAGCAATAGAGACCAAACATATACAAAATTAAATCTGACAATCGAAACATAATCTGACTGAAATTTTTTATTATTTGAATCCAACAAATAAGATGAGGTTCATCATAGAACCCTAATCAAGAGAGGATTAGTTTCACATGGCAAATGACATCATTACAAAATAATAATAATAAAAAACATACCCAAGAGACAAGAGCACGATGGAGATCCTTTGCCTTGAAACTCCTAATGTTTGACCCGTGCATTGTACCGCTAGCTTTCTAAATGAATAAAAGAGTATTCAAGGGTCTTCTATTTATAATGAATCATTATTTAGGGGTGAAGAGATGAAAATTAGGGTTTTTCACTAAAAACGGCTTGGAAAAACTAGCAAAAGGTACCTCCTGGCCGTCACCCATAAACGAGGCGCATGAAGTGATCAGGCGCAGAACTGCATGGGACAACAAGGAAAGCTATATCATGCGCAAGGGCGCATAGTCCATGCGCAAGGACTATTACTTTTCCCACCCTACCCATTTCTCGTGCGCCATATTTTATTTTAGTTTTAGGAAAATGCTCATGGGATTTTCAGATTTTATAATCCGAATTGAGTGTTCCCTTTGTTTTCGGGTGGAAACAAATTAGTTTTTCACCAACTCGGATTTTATAATCCAAACACCCTAAAAAATGGGGGTGCATTCCTTGCTTTTTTTGGATTATAGAATCTGAACACCCCCTAAACACCTTTATTCAGGGGAAAAACAATTTGAATTATATAATTCAAACTGTATCAACACAAATTCCGAGCATGTTTGTAACATTGATAGCCAGTTTAATGACCATATTAATCTTTCTAACTCCCATCCTTTTTTTAGGTCATTGTTAGTTGTTCACGGTCAAAAATTCGGTTTTCGGGCTAATTGATTAGATTGCTCCGAAACTTTTCCAGAAAAAAAATCAAGGATCAACTCTCATAGGAGGGACTTCTTATGGGACCCCGCCCCTAAAAATCCAAAATTCCATCATTTAAACTCTTTTTTCATTTTTTTTTTATTTTTCATATTCTCATAAATATCCAAAAATTTGCATTAGTTTTATTTAATTTTTTGAACTTTTTGGTTGTGTACATATATATCTATATATATGACATGTTTTTATCATTTTATTACTTTGTTTTTCGTTGTTTTTAAAAGCAAAATTTTCAACTGCTTAAATGGGAGAGATTTTGATTGTTGCTCATGTATAAACATATTTCGGATTATATAACCGAAACCGCATGAGTATTTTTGTAAAATAAATAGAGAGCGTAAGAAGGTAATAGGGTGGTTTAAATAATAGTCATGTGCAACGGGTGCATGGGGCATCAACTCCAGTGCGAATTTTGTAGTTTTTCGCCCCTTTTTCGATTGTTCTTCGGTTTTGAAATGCCTTGGAACTTGGAATGAATTTTATTCATCTTGTATTGTCTTCTACAACCTTCTAAGAACCATTGGTCTTCAATCTTCATAGCCTCTATCCTTCACTTGATGTCTTGTTTTGAGATTTACATTATTTCTCACTAAAAAGACCCAAAACACCTATGAAGTTGCATGAAATAGGATAAAAGTTAATTAGAACGACTCGAATGAAAACAATACAATTTATTCCTCAAACCATCGACAACTCCTTTAAATTACATCTTATTTGCCTTCAAATGCAAAGAAAACTACTAAAACGATAGCCTAAAATACCATATGATGCTCCATCGTCATTAAGCTCCACGGTCGATTTTGTTATGAAATGGGAGAATTTATGTTATGTTCAATTTTGATTATCATGTTTGGAGGCATAATCCTATGTTTTGCTTAACGGTAGATTTCTAGTTTCTCCGTTTTGTTTTGTTCAATTGTTATTTGTAATGTGACTATGTTGGTTAGTTAAGTTTCTCCGATATAGCTTGTGTTGAGGGATTTTTCTTTAAATGGTCCCCCTTTCTCCCATTCTCTCTACCTTGCTATCTACTTAAAAAAAAACTGCAGATTTTTTTTTTCTCTCAACAAAAAATATTTATTTTCTGAAAAAAAATATATTTTGCTTCAAAGAAAATTCTAAAAATAATAATTTTCTTCACAACAAACATTATTTATTTTTAAAATAATTTTAGTTTTTAGAAAAAGGTTGGAAATTTGAGTTGGACCTCAATAGAGCCCATCAATAAAACAACAAAAGTGAGCATAGTACAAATTCGCTCAAAAGAAGACAAAAAAATAGGCTATTAATTTTCCCACTCTACCCATTTCTCGCGCGCCCAATTTTTTTTTACGAAAATGCATATGTGATTTTCGGATTTTAGAATCCGAACTGAGTTTTTCCTTGTTATGGGGTGAAAAATGAGTTGTTCACCAATTCAAATTTTATAATCCAACCACCTGAAAGAATAGGGCGGGTTGCTTCCTTTTTTTGGATTATAGAATCCGAACACCCATTAAACACCCTTTTTTCAAGGGAAAAACAGTTCGGATTATATAATTTGAACCGTATCAGCACAAATTCTAAGTCTATTTGTAACATGGATAACCATTTTAAGGATCATATTAATCTTCCTAACTCTCATCATTCTTCTTAAGAACATTGTTAGTTGTTCTTAGTCAAAAATTCGTTTTTCGGTCTACTTGATCAGATTGCTCCGAAACTTCCCAAATAATCAAAGGAAAAAAAAACAAGGATTAACACTACCCTAGAAGAGACTTCTTATGGGATTTCGCCCCTCATAATCCAAAATTTCATAGTTTAGACCCATGTTTTATTTTTCTTATTCTTAGGAAAATCCGACAAAATTTGCATTAGTTTTATTTGATTTTTAGAATTTTTTGGTGGTATTTTTTTATATTTTTATGATTTTATTTGACAAGTTATTATAATTTTTTACTATGTTTTTTTGATGTGTTCGGATTTTAAAATCCAAAATCCCATGGACATTTTTGTAAAAATTATAGGGTGCGTGAGAAGTAAATAGGGTGGAAAAAGTAAATCCCAAAAAATGTGGGTCTTTATAAGATGCCTAACAACGTGGGCTTATCAATTTGATGTTTTTTTTTACAGCTCTAAACCTAACACAAACCCTTCCTCCGAAAAAACCCTTATAAATGTTGAGTTGCCCTTACTTTGACAATTCCAAAGAGCTTGCGGCGCCGCCATTTCTTTGAAATTTCATCTCCTCTGTATCCCTGTTATCTCGCATTTACAGAGAATTGGTAATATGATATTTCATTATCTATCTATTTATCACTATTACATATTTCAAATATATATATTCGCACACACATATACTTTTTTGTTGAACGACAACAATATATACTTGAATGATTGAATTTATCATGATGATATTTTAGGGGGTACATCAATTGCAGCTTCATTGTACTTAAACAATATACTTGAATGATTGAAATGTAAGTCATTTATCTGATTTTATCATTGATTAGTTACATCTTTTTTTTCGATTAAATTTTCTTTTGTTTTTTCTCTATTAGATCTACAAGCTATGCAACATAAATCTATTCAAAGGCTATCAAGTATTTTCTCCGACGACTGCGATTTCTTTAAATATGGGAACATCAACAAAGAAAGATGAATTGTTCTAGTGTTCACTTTAATGAAGGTAAAAATAATGTTTTATTTTTGTGAGTGTGTCCTCTTTCACATTTCTACTATTATCCATTTTGGTTTAATATTTTAATTTGAGAAATATTGTCTAGTTTTTCTATGAATTACTGGGATTTATATGGCTGATTATAATGTTTTATATATTTCTTCCAAATGACCCATAATGTTATATTATGAACGGTTTCTAATTTGTTTTGTTAGATCAATTGATTCTTTGTTATTGTCTTGTATTGATTAATCATATTAATAATATGTGTGTGTGTAAAGTGAACTCGTTTTTTTTTTTCTTTCTAATTTCTACTACTTAGCAAACTTTTCCTCTTAATTAAATAATAAAAAAAAAAAATGAAATTGATCAATTGGCATTTGTCTAACTCCGTGTATAATTGAATTAATCTCTTGCTGAATGCCAACTTCAGGTGGTGTAAGAGGTACCAAGTACCAACTAAGGATCACCACGCCTTGTAGGTTTCCTCAACAAATGTAGTTTGGTTTTGCCCTATTTATCTATTCTCTATTTATAAAATAAGTGAACCCTACTAATGGGTTTCACTAATCATCCATTTGCATCCTTCTCATAAATGAGATATATAAATGGAGCAAAGCTAAACTCTTACGAATGACCTTCTGGTGTTGGGAGCATCACAACCATTTCCTATAAAGTTAGAGATTAATTTCGTGTTTTACCCAATTTATAATTATTAATTTAATTAGTACAAAAATATTAATGTCATGGCTACATACACACTTGAGCTTGCAGCTTACATCGAACGGTTAAAGGAAGAAACACATGCTGCAAGATACAAATTACTATATATCGTTGATTATTCAGTTCGTGATGAATCGTCATCTCAATCCCAGCTTCAAGTTCCTCACCAGCTAGCCACAACTGAGAGGAGCCTCTTCTCAAAGAAAGGGTGAGTTCGTATAACTAGATACAATGTTTCAATATCATTTTTTTTATGTGAATAATTTATTTTAATACTAATATTTTTAATAGCGGATTAAATACCGACTAATATATTATATTATGTTATGCATGAATCTCTTTTTAGTATAAGATGCTGGCAAAATCGCTTCCAAGGTACATGGAAAAGGAGGAATTATCACTAGAATTAAAGATAGGTCTTCCTACAAGCTAATGACATGTAGACTGTCTAAAGTTAAGGGTGGGTAACAACGCTTCCTTGAGTTTAGATATTGGTTCAAGTTTAAAAAGATCTTTAGTTTTCAAATAAAATATGTTATTGAAACAACCGCGGTGTTGTAGCGTAGAAGGAGAAAAAACAACAATGTTGGAGGCCATAATTTCCACCAAGGAAGAGTTTCTACAGCTTTTCCATATTGATGAGCCTTTATGGGTGATCATGTCTCCAGATAATCAAAAACTTGTTCTTCAACAAGAAAACTATGAAAGGCTTTACGTCCTGTTGAAGAACAAGTTACTCATTAACTTGATGCATGACCCATAAAGGCTCATCAGTAAAAAAAAACTTAAGCAACTCTTCCCTGGCAGAAATTCTAAACTACACCATCATTGGTTTTTCGATTTCTATCCTATTGTGTCGTGGTTGTTTCGACAACACATTTTCATCCAAAACTAAAGAAATTTTGAAATTGAACCAATATCTAAATTCAAGGAAGCACTTTCACCCACCCCCTAACTTTAGAAAATCTCTATGTGATGAGCTTGTTGGAAGACCTATCTTTAATTCCAGTGATAGTTCCTCTTTTTCCATGTACCTTGGAAGCGATTTTGCCAGCATCTCATACTAAAAAGAGATTCAAGCATACACATAATATATTAAAGTAGTCAATAGTTAATTCCCTATTAAAAAAGATTAGCATAAAAATAAATTATTCACATAAAAAAAAGAAATGTTGAAACATTGTTTCTAATTATATACTAACTCACGCTTACATTGAGAAGAGACTGCTCTCAGTTGTGGCTGATGAGGAACCTGATTGAGATGACCATTCGAAGTAAGTTGCTAGCATAAGAGTGTATGTATCCATGCCATTATTATTTATGTGTTTGTTAAATTTATAATTAGGTATTGGGCAAAATACCAAATTAGTCTATATCTTTTTAGGACACTCTCAATTAAGTTCATGAGATTATGAATATTTCAAAAAAGTATCTGACAATATTAAAATGTCAAGTTGGTGTTTTTTTTTCTTTTGGGGTTACTATGATATTGGTACAAACTGCCGCTTAACAACGACTAACTTTGTCGGGAACCTGTGGGGCAAACAAGATTGGTTCTCTCTTCCTTAAGTTTAATTTCTATATTTTCAAATTTTACTATAAATTTGGTCTATAGCTTATTCTTTGAAGTACAAATATGTGTAAAATTTTACATAGTCAAGACTCTTTTTAAAATATTCACAAAATCAGAGATTTATTTGAGAACATCCTACAAAGGACTAACTTCGTGGTTTATTTATCGAAAACTATTCAAGGAGAATAAATAACACGATATGAGAGGACAAGAGAAACCACAGGCGTTGCGGAAGAGGGAGTTGTCGAAGTTTGTTTGAGAGGAACAGGAGGCGTGTGTGTCTTTTTTCTTCGCAAATTATCCAAAAGCAACTAATGAAGTAGGGTTTCATAAATCTTTGTCATCACGGTTACAACAAATTTGGTTGGGAGGTTATTTTTAGCTAATATTGTTATTCTTAATTAGTAGTAAGAGTACTTTAGACTTTTATCTATTCTATAGTATATATATTCCTTGTATGTACAATTGTAATGTTTTAGTTTGGTTATGAAACCCTAGCCGCCATACGGGTTCCTCCACTTCTTCATGTGTGTTCGTTCACTTCTTACTCTCCTAGTGCTAATTTTATGCTAGATTGCTCACAATATTGTACTCCCTATTGATTACAATGTTGTACATCTGGACATCACTGTCGTTGTACTTATTAACAATGGTAAAAATTGTTTTTTTGCTTAAACAAGATTTTAGACAAATGTTTTCAATATTTTTTTTTATAAAATGGAAATTAGCATATTGGACAAGGTGACAATATTCCCTCATTCATGACATTTGATTCTAACAGGTTCCCTCAAGAGACATTGCAAGTGGTTCTGAGAAAGTTATAGCATTACACTTCCACTCCTTTTCCTTAATGTTTCTCCAAGATTTATGGATTATATAGTTGTTTGGTTGATATATGTGTGTATAACGTTCCCATTGCATAGGAAAGAATCCTCACCTTCAGATTCATAGAAGAAAAGTTCATTACTAGTTTTTTTTTTCTTCTTTTACTAGGAAACCGCAACTAATTGTAGTCAAAAAAACGACTTAAATCCCAAAATTCAGGATTTTGCGACTTTTTTCACCTACAATGATTCAAATTCATGGCGGAATTCCAAAACAGGCAAAATCGTAGAAATTGAAAGAATTTTGAAGGATTATGTTAAGCATGGCAACAAAACCCATGCCCATGGGTAACCGCCCAAACCAACCCTGATTTGACGGGTTTTCCCCGATTTGACTGGGTTTGGGTATATATGGGTTTGGGTTTTCCCCGATTTCATAATACGGGTACGGGACGGGTAACGAGGATATATGTACCCACACCGAACCCATACCCAAACCCTACCAGAATGTACAAAGGTCATATTTTTATTTTTTTTGAGGGGGTGTTTACACTAATTTTTGGTAAACAACCGCTGGTTTAAAATTAATTACTTGCAAGATCAACCAGTAAATCTTAGAGACATATTGTGCTTCTTATTTTCGAGAAATTCATGATTGTTCCTCAAAAACATATAAAAGATATGAAGAAAACTATCGAATCTGACTTAGTCAAATTCGTCGAAGTTACTTTCAAAATGAAAATAAAAGGAATTGCTTGAAATAAATAAGTAAATTGCAAAGATATTTAAGAAAACAAACATAAATTGCATTGATTGTATGTAAATTGGTACACATGTTCATACATTGCAACTTGTGACTCGTTTATCTCTCAAATGCGAATAGTTTGAGTTTAAGTTTTTTTTATGATTGTATTGTGACCTATTTTCCTTATGAGAAACTCCTATTTATACTAATAGAAATAACTACCAACATAATGATTTGAAACTATAACTGTTTGAAAATGGACGTCAGATATCTGTTTGATTTGAAATTCAAACAATTGTTCCTAAGAAATATCTGCTGCTTGACCTTATCCACAAATCGAACCGCTCTTCGATATTCTCCCGCTCCATCAAACTGAAATCCACACTTCAAGTATTTCCAGCAAGTCCAACCTTCGATCAAATATCTAGATAGAAGAACATATTGTTTCTCTCGATTTTATCAGGTTAACCTTGGTTTGACTGCATTTAAGACAGCCTTTAAATTTATAGGCTAACAAATTGCCCCCAGAAACGTCATTTTCAACTAATCTTTTGATAGGGAGAAAAAGATGTTTTTGATCCTCCTTGACATAAGTTGCTCTTAATCGAAACAGACTCTATGACGTCGTCATTTGGAGAAGCAGTTCAAAGAACACTTTATGGTGTCCCCGCCATAGTTAGTGGGTCACGTTTCAGTCATTGGGAATCACCATTTTTATTATTTAAAACTGTCAACGTAAGAACCAGAAGTCAAGGAAGCGGAAGAACAAATCTGTAAATCCCAGGTAATCATTCCATGTCCTATTTCACCGCATGCATATTTAGCACCTATTCCCGATGACAAAGAAAACAGTGAGGAATTTAATGCCATTTTCCCTTGTTTTGAGAAACATTCACCGTTAATTTTCACAAAAGGTCCCTATGACCTCAGCTTTTTGAAATCCAAGTTTAGAATAGAACCCAAACGGGACAAGAATGAAGATTACATTGAGTGGTTAAACAAAATAGAACGTAGGAAAAGTCAATTCTGGAAAGATAAGCATCTTTGACCTTGTTCCAATTATGGCTTTTAGCTACTTTTAGAACAAAGCTAAAAGTTTTCCTACCCACTGATTTTACTGAGGCCTACAACAATAGATCAACTGAGGGAATAGGCCTAGCCATGCTTCGATATGGGAACAAAGCTTCATAAGATTTATTTGGTATTGCTTATGAAGCCTTTTTAGGGTGTGACACATTTACCCCCTCTTTGGCTCCATTCACAAATAGAGCTTGTGGACCGGATTGGTTAGAGAAAGAACTCCCAGCGACTAAAATCAAAGATGAGGCAGAAACAAATGCCATATGGTAGGCCTACTTGACTCCTACTCTCATGTCTAGCAAGACAAAAAGCACTTATCATTTTGGATTGTATGTCTATCAACCAAATTTAGTTGCAAGAAAATTTGGTTTAGTGCAACCAAAACCCAATTCTCTGTACAAATGTCTAGATGAGTTGAAGCAGCCATTGGTAGAACATGTTTGGAGAGAACTCCTACGCCAAGTTCAAGAGCGAGCCCCTACTTTCGATCCTGCCTCCTATACATTATCTTATGCATGCACTGAAGCATTTATTAGATGGTGGTAAGAATGTTATAGGCGCCAGGCTAGTCGAGTGAACCCAGATTCATTGCTCCCTCAACTAATATCTTCTTTTAACCTTGTGCAGAAACAATTGAAGAAGAACAAAGGTACGCATATTCGAGAAATTCAAGCTTTTCAAAAATTCTTCCAAACTGTATACGATCCTTTGCATCTTAAGCGAACAGTTCACTATGCTGCTAAAACTTTGAGGGATAAAATAAATGACAAACTTCCCTCGATGAAGTTCCCTCCTTTGATTCCCAGTAAATATCTTTTTGCCTTACATTTTAAAATTAAATTTCCATCACTACCAACAACTGATTTGGCATTAGCATTTAGGCCACCATATCCAAAATGGTTGCCATGTGATTCCTTACTGGGGATGAAACAAACACTTATAACCAAAGAAAAAGATAAAGTAACCGTCGCTAAATGCAACATATACACTTTTAGAGGTCACCTTCATTTAGATCTACATCATGTTTGAATCATTTCTCCTATGGGAATAGGTAAGAAATCTCTTAATTTCAAGAACAAATAAATAGTATTATATAAAAAATGCTACTTATCTGTATATCCATCTATTTGTAGTTGTTGCCTTGAAATTAGGAGATGGAGAAGAAACTGATGAGGCAGGTGCTCAAACGCACTCGAAATCAGAGAAATCGTCTAAGAAAGACAAATCTTCCAAGTCGAAGAAAGATAAGGTATGTATCACCCTTTCTATCTTTTTCTTATTTCGATGAGTGATGTTTTAAACTAGTTTATACCATTTTCCAGAATCGGAAAAGGTAGGCTACATCATCCTCTGACCGTTCTCCCAAAAAGACCAAGGACTCAGTAACCGAAGATAATGTAAATTTCTTTTCTTCGATTTGATTTTTTCAACGCTTCATTTGTGTGAATGTCTTTTTGACGCTAATCTTTGGATCTCTCATAGCCTGGAATCTCGTCTGAAGCCATTGAAGTTATAGACACACTACAAGAAAATTTGTTTTTTGTGACTTTTAAAATGGCTGATTGCGACTGTTAGAAGGGTCGCAAATGTACATGTGCGACTGTTCCCCAACAGACGCGGATGTTGGGGTCGCAACTGTCTTTTGCGACAGTTCAAGGAAGGGTCGTACCAACTGCCGCAGAATCTATTACGAGAGTTACAACTGTCGCAAAAGACATTTTTTGATAAAAAGAAAGGGGAACTGCGACAGTTTGCAAGGGTCGCAATGCAAAAAATTTATTAATAAAAAACCCATTGCAACATTTTAGAACTGTCACAATTTATTGAGTTTATTTAAAAAAAAAATCAGTTTTTTCTTGAATTTTTAATAGAACATTTTACTGATAAAAAACGTATAAAACTAAAATAATTTTTATGACAAAACTAAATTAATTTATAATAAACAATATGAACGAATTCATAAGCTAAAATATGAATTTATATTCATATAAAATACAAACAAGTGATACAATAAGGTTTCTTGAGTTCCTAACATGAAAATTTAATCAATTATGCAGATGATATTTGGCAAGGAAGTTGTTTTGATCAACTAGAGATGAATAGACTCCAAAGAATGTTACGCTCTGTTTGGTGATTCTAAGTCTTCCACCTAAAAATAAGTCAAAGATTTTATAAGACACACCAATTAACAAAAATAAGCAATAATGTCACGCAAGTCATGATTGTAACTTATCGCACAATTAAACTATAATTACTTTCTGATATATTTGTCAAAAATAACCACTATGGAATAACCATTAGCTTGTAACCAAAAAAGAATAATCATTAGCTATTGATTATAGAGAAGTTCACAAGACCACTTAATTGCATGGATGTGAAACAAATAAATCATTACCCTTTCCTTCTTAACTCCTTACAAGATATCTAAATTGGCAATAAAATTAATTCTCTTTGGAGTCATGGATAATATGTTTAGTTGAACTAATGTATGCTTTTGATAGGAATTTTAGTTTTCTACGACAAAATCTCATTAATAGTTTAAGATTACACCAACACTTTAGTCGTTTGAATGATTTTAAATATCAATTTGGTCCTCAATGTGTACTTTTTATCTTTAAAATGGTCCAAAAGTCATAGGAACAAAATTATTGTCATGCTGATATGACTATTTTCATGAGCCAAATTGTGGGTGTACTCTTAATTTAATTATATAGAGTTCATAAAAATAAATAATATTCTTATTGTCTAAAATAATATAAATACCAACATGTAAATCCAACACTTACTACTACTATTAGATCACTAAAACCAGCATGTAAATCTAAAATGAGACGAAGTCCAAGGAAAAGTATACATGTGATAGAAACAGATCTTGCCAAACATGATGTGCAATTTCTACCAGAAGACTATAAGCCAAGGGCCTCAACATCTCAAAGCATGCTCGCCCAATCCCAAGCAGATCCCTGAAAGTTTGAAAATCTATGAATTAGAATATGTTCAATACATTTGTATGTTGTCATGCTTAATTTCCTTTTACTGTTCTAAAATTCTTTATAAATTAGAATAAGCTCGATACATTTGTATGTTGTCATGGTGGAAGCCAAATTTTAGCCATACTCCTGACATGCGTGCATTTAAATCACAACTCTGAAATTTCTCAAACATATCTAATATTGTAAGCAAAAACAAAGGAAGCTTAATTTAACAGTTTCTTGTTTCACTAAAAGCAACTAAATTTATCAGATCAAAACAGTTTTATTGCAACAATAATGAAGTACGTTGTTCGATTGAAGGAATCATACTAGTAATTGAGGTGAACACAATTGAAAAGCTATCATAAGAGTATATCAAAATATTAATA
>Ga0315914_1006573_pt1 | contig 16423 bp, 4 predicted proteins | sample MpolenodulesMG_FD_203920 | JGI IMG/M metagenome (GOLD analysis project Ga0315914, IMG submission 203920) | Medicago polymorpha root nodule microbial communities from Los Angeles, California, United States - elongated nodules | ecosystem: Host-associated > Plants > Roots > Nodule | place: USA... | reverse complement strand
AAACTCCTAAAACAATATGTGCAGCTGTAAGGGTAAGGGGTTGATATTAGAGTATGTTCATACCTTTTTATTTCTTGGTATAATATATTGCTATTATAATCTGGGTTTGTGTTTGTGTGAGTATGTCACTGTGTTATTTTCTATTTTTGAAACTATTAGGTTTATGTTTTTTAGTCAGTTTTCTTTTTAAGGATTTTAAATGATTTCACTGCGTTTGGTTGTTTATTGGTTGGTTTTAAGAATGGTTGAGATTGTGAGAATTGTTTCTGATAATTGATTATATACGTCACATGTCATGGTAGTCTACGAAATAATGTGTTATGCGGTCACAGTTACCCATGATGCAATAACCGACAGTGTGTGGATCCACAACAACATTAAGCAGTATCTGACAAAAAACCTGAAACCATTATTTGCTCTAAGAGTGAAATCCATGAAATCAAACAGATAAGTGCACCTAGTGTGCAAACTCCATTAAACACTAATATAATTATTTATTGATTAAACTAAGACTTAATACTCAATTTACACGTTAAAACTCAAGTAAATAGAACTTGGATAATTCTCATTTTAAGATTTATTAACACACACTTAAACTATTACGCATACTCAAGTGATGACAGTAAAAACACAGAAAAAACAAGTATTCAAAATCAAATTAAAATATAAAAAATTGGCACAACATTGTAATTAATCTTTCAATTCTTTCTTACTAGTGAGATTGTGACACCATCATGCAAGAACCATAATCATTTCCGAGAATCCATAAAAAAAACTAAACCAATTAACTTGATACGTTATCGTTTCTATCCCACAATTCAAAGTCAAAATTCAACGGTTTGTTAGAAGAAAGTTGTTTTTCTTATTAATTAAGGCTACATACACGTTATGGACTGTAGAAATTCTCAATGTAAAAATAATATTGAGATTTGGATCGTATGTTTGATTTTGATTATTGAAAATTAAGTAGCATGTACAGTGCAATGTTTATAGTGCTACTAGGTATATAACCCGTGTGTTGCACAAGTTTGATTAAAATAACACTTAACTGATATATATAATATTTTTTTATCAAATGATTTATAATATTTTTTATAAATATAGTGATATTTTTATGGTTAATATTAATTTGTATTAAAATATAAATGTTGTTTCAACATAAGAGAATTTGTATTGATTTATATATCAGGTTTATCTAAATATTTTAAGGACAATGAATATAGTTTATGATTGATCTTATAATATTTGATAAGTTTAAAGATATATATGTCATAGTTTATCTTAATAATGTAATCATATAAGAGCATTTCTTTTTTCGAATCGCAATAGTGCAGTCATGCTTGTTGTCAATATTGCTCATAAGAAATGTTGAAATAAACTCCAATTAGCATATGATTAGTCTTTGGTTGTTTTGTCTTTTTCATCTTTGGATCATGTTCTTGAAAAATACGCAATCTAACCGCTTACATTTACTTTCCTATATCTTATTTAAGGTCTCTCATAATTATTAAAATAACAATATGTATGTTGATAAATTAGTATCTTTTAAAGTTTTCAATGTTAGAATTCTACTCAAATTTTATTGGTTCGGATATTTTCATTCAATGGTTTGGTTTACTTTCTTGTGACTTTGCGTAATTTCTTTGTTTTTTTTACATTATCCACCTCCCCTTGAAAGAAAATATTTTTTCTTAACATGGCTTTACCATAACAAAGTTAAAAGACGTTCTCTAATTGTTATGCATATAACCTGAAAACAAAATTAAAATAAAAAACGACATCAATTTTGTTGATAAAATAATGTGCGATCTCCATATATAACAATACGAAATTGAAGAGTATCATCCAAAATCTGATTGAAAATAGTGAAAATGATGATCCAAAACCATAATAATACCACCAAAATTTATACACACAAGGATAGAACAATAACACTTAATAAAATTTTAACTAACCAATTTATCAACAAAAGTGTAAACAAGTATTGTTGTGATATTGATATCTATAGAATGCATGGTAGAAGACTCGGAGAGTGGCATAAGTTGTGGTTACAAAGGGTGAATGAGAATTAAAAAAAAAATGCTTTAAATTTTTCTATTTTGTAGGTTATAATTGAAGGGATGTTAGGAGATACATCCAACAATGATATGTAAGAAATTATGGAATGTTTGAATAGTTTTTTATTTTAAATAAGAAATGTTTGAACAGTTTGTTAGGTGCACATGATGATGTAAGAAATTATGGAATGTTTGAATAGTTTTTTTTTTATATTTTAAATAAGAAATATTTGAATAATTTGTTACGTGCACATACCATTACTATTAGATTCTTAAAAGATTATAGAAAACAATGATGCTTATGTTCATTAATGTAACGTCTTTGTTATTTTTTGTCTAGAGTGCGTTCATATCCCATTGTGTTATAATACATTGTATAGTTGAGTTCGTATTATAGTGAAAAAATAAATGCGAGAAGTTACGTATATGTATGCGTATGTAATGTGATAAGTTAAGTTTATGTAACTTAAACTTAATTGAACATCAATAAAAACAAAACATAGATTTGATTATTAGATAGAATTGTTAGAGAGTTTAAATTAAGCCTTTTTAGAGGTGCCACGTAAGCACAATCCTAACATTAGAGTGAGTCAAGTTTAGTTTACAAAGAGAAGAAATATAGATAAATAGATACATAAATAGAGCTTTTTTATAGGGCTGCATATAGAAGGCGTGGTAGAAAGACTCTGAGATTGAGCGAAAATGAACGTGGCATAAGTTGTGGTTATTAGAAAGGGTGAGTGGAAATTAAAAAAAAATTACGCTTTAAAGGGTGAGTGCTCCGATGGAACCAAATCGAGCTACGATTTGACAGACGCTCCAGCTGGGATCTGAGTTTAATGAAGCAATCGTGCTTTGATTTACAGCATCGGAGTACGATTTTGGCGTATCTGAGAATTGTCCTATAAACGGGAAGTTGGGTTCTGAGCCAGGGGTTGGAAATTTTGGAGAAAGAAACTGACTTTTGGAGCTGGAGATCTGGAGAGAAGGTGGGAGACCATCAAAACTAATATCCGGTTACCAATTTCATGTAATGAATCCTTCTTTTACATTAGTTATTTGTACTTTAGTCATGGGTAGCTAGGTCTTTTGTGATTAGGTCAAGAGATGATTCTGTTCTAGCTCATGTTTATGTAACCTGTAACTCTTAATCTTTATGAATGTCATTATAGTTTATTCAGTGTAAATTGTTCTTAATGCTTTTATGATTCTGACCCAATATAATTGATTCAAGAGTTTATATGACTATTGACACTAGCGTGTAACTCGGAAATATCTATTATGTTCAATCTAACGGACAATTTAGGGATGAAGCGTTGTTAGGTTGTGATAATTGAATTAACGGACTTAAAAACTTTAATGATTATAGGTTCATTTGAGGGATCAAGGAATTATATTCAGAAAAGAGGGCTTAGGATCAAGGGATTGACCTAAGCTATTTTCTTAATTTATCATAAACTTTATAGCATTCGTAGACTTAAGAAACAGGTTGCTAATGAGCGATGAGCAGATGAATCGAATAACCTAGTCATCTCTCCATATTATTTCTTAAACCATTTTTTCCTTAACCATTTTATTTTATTTTGCAAATCAAACCAATTGCCTCGGTGCACCCCCCATTTTACAAACATCCTTAATAATAATGTTACTACCGAGTAGAAGTTGAAACAGTCCCTGTGGATACGAATCTTATAAATTTTATTACTTCGATATAAGCTAGTACACTTGCTAATTTTCTATCAATGATGTAAGAAATTATGGAATGTTTGAATAGTTTTTTTTTATTTTAAATAAGAAATGTTTGAATAGTTTGTTAGGTGGACATACCTTTACTGTTAGATTCTTAAAAGGCTATAGAAAAACAATGATGCTTATGTTCATTAATATAACGTTTTTGTCATTTTTTGTCTAAAGTGTGTTCATAGCCCATTGTATTATAATGCACTGTATGGTTGAGTTAGTATTATAGTGAAAAAATAAATGCGAGAAGTTATATATATATATATGTGTGTGTGTGTGTAATGTGATAAGCTATGTTTATGTAACTTAAACTTAATTGAACATCAATAAAAACATAGATTTGATTATTAGATAGAATAGTTTAAATTAAGCTTTTTAGAGGTGCCACATAGGCACAATCCTAACATTAGAGTGAGTTAAGTTTAGTTTACAAAGAGAAGATAGATAGATAGAGCTTTTTTAGAGGTGCCACATAGGCACAATTTTAACATTAGAGTAAGTCAAGTTTAGTTTACAAAGAGATTATTTCAAAAGAATAAATATTTTGTCAATCAATTAAAATTCATAAATAAGTTTTACTCAAATAATAATGTTAAGAATAAATGATTTGGACAACCTGTAAGTCGAAATACATCAATATTTCTTTTAAGTTACAATTACAATAACCACATCACATGAATGACTAACTTCACTTGTTAAGAAATGAAAATGAATGACTACGTCAAAATCTCCCGTTTCTCACGTTGTTTCTATAATTTCCACACATCTAAGTTGATCACATATGCCTTAGACAACCTAATGTTTGCAAATTAGACATGTTTATATTCCTAAATTTATCTCAGACTATCCTACTTTAATTGAATGTTTTTAACATCCAATTTGTTAGAATTTCCAATGAACTTTAAGTTACTACATGTAATTTGAAATTAATAAGAACAATTGAGCAAATAAATTTAAATTATGCAGACACACACATACACCAATAGTTTACAAAAATTAGAATTATATTAATATCAACTAACTTAATATTTAAAAATAAAAACCATTAAATTTTATCTTTATAATCTACTATATAAAATCATCACATTAACAATTCCATAACTTATAATTTAATTGATGCAAAATTATGGTAAAAGACATGTACTTACATGAGCTCTTTTGTCTTCTTATCCTCATTCACATAAAAAAAATAGTTATATCAATACTAAGCAATAGAAAAAAAAATAAGAAAGGAAGTTGGAAAACTGGACTTGCAAACGCTATATATGGGTGGGTTCTCTAGCCAGTGATAAAAAAAAAAGTAGAGCTATAATATTTGAGCAATCTATATAATAAACTAGCTTGAGTCTATATATTGCCACATAAACCATTAATGAATATCCAAAACACATGCGAGAAGTAAGAAAGATAAACAAAAATCACTACACAAAGTTGAAATGTACCACCAAAAAGTTGCATGAAGAGAGTGATCATAATCCAAAACCAAAATGTATAGTATGATGATAATTTGTAAAGGAATATACAGGAATGTGAAATCTATTTTCTTTTACTGGATGGAGGAGTTTATATCTATTACATATTTTGTAACCGAAGATTAGGTAATTGACTATTCAACCACTATCTCTTTTAATTTATTACATATAAATTTGAGGCAATTGTATTTTATTTATTTTTTACTTAAAAACAACGATGATTCAAAGAGATATTACATATATATTTTGTAACCTAAGCTTAATTAATTAGTCTATTTAACTTCTGTAGAAAAAAAAAGTCTATTTAACTTCATTTGTTTTAATTTATTTAACGTCTAATGATTTTATTAGGTGAAAGAAGGCAATGAGTTTAAGCATAACTAAAAAGTTTATTAGTGAATGAACCATAATTATAATTATTCTTGTTATTATTATTGTAAAATATAATGAGACAATGTGTAATTTGATTTAGTTGTAAAATATAATGATAACAACCAGCATTCCACTTTTAGCTAAGGGAAATCAATTTAGCTAATAACCAGTCTGCAATCAAATTAAGTCCCGTGAGTGATAGTGTAACTTAAAATGGAATTTTCAAACAAACTCCATTAATGAGGAAGATAGTGACATTCATATTAGAAGTACTTGCTTTAAAAATAGAAATTGTTAAGTGAATATATAAGTGTGCGAACCGGTCCACATTCATCTTAGGCATTGCTCAGGAGGGAGATTAATGCACTCTCAACCAAATTTACACTGTATACCTTTTCAAGTAACATGCATGAACTAGCTAAGTCATTTTTCCTTTCTTAATACTATATGCCACCAGTTTGGTCAATAAGCAAACGAAACATATATACATGAATTACAATACGTAGCTTCGAATGTCTCTATTTTCCACTTGCTCTCAATATTCCGTCTTATATTGCATGGCTCTTAATTAGAAATATCACTTTCACAAGTATCATTTTTTTCAAATCAAAGAAACTGCCTTGTGTGCTTTCTTTGGCAAAGGTAGAGTTGAGTCACCTCAATATTTTTTTAGTGTCACATGGTTTTAAAATTTACCTATAAATAGAACCTCTATAATGTCACTCCAAAAATACAAATACTGATCAGAACTAAGATAAGCTTCTAAGAGTGATCACTAAACAAGCCTTAATTTACATTCAGCATAATGGATACAAGACTCAAATCCTCTTTCACATTCCTCACTCTTATTCTTCTTGCTTCCTTATTTATCTCTTTGCTTCCTAATGTATCAGACGCTAGGTCATTGCTCAATCCTTTACAAGGGAAAGAAAGTGTAATTGGAGAGGTAAATGGAGTGTTCAGGACATTGAAAGAAGACCCTGGTCCATCCCCTGGAGTTGGGCACAAACTTAAAAAGCTTCAAATTATTGGAGGGATGAAAGACTCTGGTCCTAGTCCAGGTGAAGGGCACAAGTACATAACCAACAACAATCACTCATAATATAAATTCCCATATACTTTTGCTTTTATTTGCACCGCACTCATATAAATACTCAATACGAAGTCTTAATGTTGTTTGTGATTAATGACAAATGATTATTATTAGCCCATATGAAATTAATTATATTATATACAGTACTTGTTACAAACTACTACAACTAATCAGTGATATAATAATATCACTAAATTATGTTATTAATTGAAGTTCATAGTGAAAAGAATGCACATTGTAATATGACTTTGATTTGATATATGCAGTTGATTGGTTACCCTTATAGATTCTTTTCTTTCTTGCTAATGCTATTGCAACTTGCAAGAAAGAAAGTTGGCAAGTTCCACAGTGAATTTGGAAAATTCCAAAAAGTCGGCATACACGTGATGCAAAGAATGAATTAATGTTGACAAGAGTTAGGACATTATTCTGATGACCCAAACTTATGGGAAGGTGCTAAGTACTACCAATGACCCCACAGAGATGGCTGCGGCTAGGCTTTAAATATACAACAATGATATTCTATAATGCAACTTAATTATCTATACATCTTTCTTCCGGATCAAAGCAAAAAGAATAAAAATAAAATTTTAAATATTTAGTAAATAAAATTATTCTCTATTAAAAAAAGACCGTAATATGACTTTTGTTGAAATTTTTTAAATCCTTTGTTTATAAAGATCTTAAAAATAAAAGTGAAAAGTTTTTCAAACAAAGCAATGTGGTAAAGAAACATTTGTGGTAAACAACATAGCAATGTTTATAAATATTTCTTAGGTGGAATTCTCTCCATTTTTCTCCATTGTTACATCTACACAATTAAATATGAAAGAGAAAAGGAGATATTAAATTATAAAGAAAAGGAGAATATTGAGTGTGTGGTTCAGATTTCACAACTATAAAAAATTGAGAAAAATACACTTAAAAATCGAGGGTTAATTAAGTTTGGGTAAATTACACTAACCTCCCCTGACGTATTGTTAAATAACACAAACATCCCCTCTAGTTTTTAACTAAACATAAACCTCCCTTATTTTGTTATTAAATTGACAAACACCTCCCTCCCACACTAACACCGCTTAATATCTGTTAATTCCTCACTTTCATTAGCACTCTAACATCGTCATGAGAGTCACACCTTACTAACCAAAACAACCATCATCAGACAATTCATGAATGCTTATTTCTGACTCGTCCACCACGACCCATTTCTGCGTCACACCCAAACCAAACCACCCATAGAAGCATTTTATTTCGTTGATGTTTGATCCTTGACAACTACTCATATGACTCCAAAAATGTTTATAATCCGAAGAAAAAAAAACAAAATCAATCATAAACCCACGTTATAGTCTTATAGAGCAAGTTCAGAAATAGCTTAAAGGATACACATTAGAAAAAGATGGCACAACCCCTTTAAACCTAAAACACGTCAAACAAACATCATATGTTGAAATTTTACCAATCATGAATGCCAAAAAAATAAAATCAGAAAAAGATTGTTTGAAATAAAGGGTTGAAAAAATAATCAACCTAGTCAAATTGGTTGTTAAGTGATAAAGGAAAGAGGAAGATCTAGAAGAAGAACGACATAAGGAGGAAAATCAGGGGTGAAACTAGTGAAAGAAATAATTAATTCAGTGTTTTTTTGACATTTTTATAAGGTTATTAGAGATTTTTTTTTTGGGGTGAGATTTCCAGGAAAAGTGCTTCCCTTCTCTTACGATTCCCTGAACTTATCGCCAACACAAATACATAGCAGCCACAAAAGATCTTCTTTTCTCTCTCGGTTCAGAGCTTGGAAACAGGAAGCTAAAGAGGACTTTGTGTTTAGTTTGACGGAAGTTTAACAGTGTTAAGTTGAGGGGAGGTTAGTGTTTTTTGAAAACTAGAGGGGGTGTTTGTGTTGTTTAAGAAAATCTCAAGGGAGATCAATGTAATTTACCCATTAAGTTTTTAGTCCCTATAAATATACCGAATTTCGTTTTTTTCAAATCAAAATAAATTGACAGATTTTGGTCTATAAAAATTTTCAGCACATAGTTTTAGTCCTTGTTAAATTAAAATTTGTTTAATTATGCTTAAAATTTTAAATGATTTTTTACATACTTGTTTAAAACATTATAAAATGTTCCGCCGCAATAAGTTAGCTCCAAATTTTATTTTTAGCTCCAAATTTTCGTTAGTTTTATCTTGAATTTTTTACGTTTAAAAAAAATTATATTTAATTTATTACATGTTAGAAATTTCTAATTTCTTATAAAAGAGATTATTATAATGTTCTTAACATGTCTGTTAAAAATCATTTAAAAAAATAAAATTTTAAGTATAATTAAACAAATTTTAGTTTAATGGGGACCAACACATACATTTAGTCCTTGTTAAATTAAAATTTTCTTAATTGAGCTTAAACTTTTAAATTTTTAACATATTTTTTACATACTTATTTAGAACATTATACAAAGTTCCTCCGCAAAAAAGTAACTCAAAATTTTTTATTAGGTCCAAATTTTCATTAATATAATCTTGAAAATTTGGCTTTTAGAAAAATTCATATTTAATTCATTACATGTTAAAAAAAACTAAAAGATTTTATAAAAGAGTGTCTTACGATGTTATGCACATGTCTTTAAAAAATCTTTCAAATTTTTTGAAGTTTAAGCATAATCAAACAAATTTTAATTTAACAGGGACTAAAAACACTAATGGAAAATTTTGTAGGGACTAAAAAATGTGATTTGTTTTTATAGGGATTAAAAACAAAACTGCAGATATTTATAGGGACCAAAAACTTAATTAACCCAAGAATCTATTTCCGTTAGTAAGACCCACAATATGAAGTTGTTGGAAGATAAAAATGGTGATTGAAAATATTTGACTCGTTTCCTCCCAAAAGTCATACAATCACTCCCATAAAAAAAGATGTAATTAGGTGATTTTTTTAGTTAGCAGTGGAAAGAACCATTTTTTAGTTAGCAGTGATTTTTTTATAAAACATGTATATTATTTGATCATTAGAAAGAGATTGATTGATAAAATATAGTCCAAACGCTTTTCATTATCAAAGTTAGGTTACAAGTTTGTTGTCGTTTACTCTGTCTACTTTCAAAACCAAACATATATATTATCGAAAAATTATAAAATTTGTTAACCGGCATAAATATGTGCTCGGAAAAAGATTTTCAAGAATCATCGCGATCACTTAATTCTTTTGTTATAGCAACTACCATGTATGATAGGTGGAACCTTTTATTTGTTTTATTTTTTTGCTACAACGGCCCGATTTTGATGCGTGAAACATTAGTGAGAAAACATTGCCGAATATCCCTCAAGTTCTTCTTGATTCGGTGAATACTGAGTTAGTACTGATCGGGAACTTCTACGGTACACCTGCAAATTAAGATGTACCGGTACTCCTACTTCAAAAAACTTTAAATTAACTATTATTTTTATGGAGTAAAGAGCTGTTTGTTGATATTTATATTTTAGAAAATGTCATTTCATAAGAAAAAACATCTTTTTATTGTTTATAAAAATCATACTAATTTTTTTTACATTTTATTGTAAAAAATAATCAAAATTCTCTATTATGAGTACTACAAATTCAGAAAAATTAAATTTTATTTCGTCAACGTTTTTGGTAAATAAGATTTAATTATTATAATTATAGGTGATTCAAAACAATTTTTCTCTTCAAAAAATAACACATTTAAATATTAATTTATTGATTTGGCGTACCAATACACTCAAATCTTTGGGTGTACCATAAAATTTGCCGTAATGATTTTGTATTTCAAAGTAAATGGTCAACTATCAAGGACCAAGTTATCCCAGTTTTTTCTCAAGAGACTACAAGTTATTTTCATTTCTTCCGGCAACTAAATTGGTTCTCGTGATTTCCTTTTATTGAATAAAACGGTCTTCACACTAGTTTTACATAATTCAGGTTAAGAATAAGAATAAAGAAAAGAAACTGAATTACACCCCTGGAAGGATGAGAAATTTACAACCCGGCGTTTTAGCTTTTTACATCCTTTACATATGCGTACTTTCTATTATCAATAGTAACGCTCTACATCCTTAAAAATAAAATAAAAAGTTAACATGTTAAATTACAATTATACAAAAGAGTAGAATCTGATCTTAAGTGTAAAGTTTCTTTGCAGAAATAAGTGTACAATTTAGTAGGAGAATAAATGCCCATTTAGATATAAACAACACGAGCACATGAATGTAACCAACTTTTAGTACAAACACTGTATATATATGTTACATAAAATCCCAGTCAAGACATTAACTTGAAAGAGACGAATAAAATACATTCATCTATAAAAAAACATACAAAAAGAAAATGACAGTGTATAGTGTATCAAACCACAAGCACAAAACATTTTTTATTTCATAAAAACGTGGTAACTTTCTTTGTTATGATCATGAATGGTTTTTTTTATTGAGTTGAGAGAGTTTCCCAGTTAATGCCCTGGTCCATCAGGGCTAGGACCAGAGTTGTCAATTTCCAGTCTCCTAATGTTTTTATTCTGTTTATGACCTTCCACAACCAAGGAGTTCTTCACAACCATATTGTGTGGTGATTTCATAAAGATACTCTCTTTTAGTTCCAAGGTGTTCAGTGGCCTTGATATCCCATATTGGATGCAAAACAAGGACAAAAAAAGAAAAATAAGGAAGAAGTTAAAGTATTGGTGTTTTCCAACCATGACTAATAGTAGTAGACTAGTAGTAGCTTCAAGAAAATGGTGGTATTTAGGTTTGAAGGTATGTATGATTTTGGTTATTGAGAATAATGTAGCATGTACCATGGTATATTTATAGTGTTGTTTGGAGAGTGTGATTTGACTTGCCCATGGAGCAATGAATTGTTCATTGATATAACAACCATCAACCATCCAAATGCAATTAGCTTGTAATTACTTCTACAATTAAATTAAGTCCCGTGGTAGTGCCAATTTAATTGGAGTTTTTAAATAAACTCCATTAATTTATCTGGAAGACAGTGACATTCATATTAGAAGTACTTACTTGAAAAATAGAAATTGTTCGAATGCAAGTGAATTAGGGTATGCACCGGCCCACATTTATCTTAGTAATTGCTCAGGAGGGACATTAATGCACTCTCAACCATATTAACACTGTATACCTTTTCCAGTAACATGCATGCATGAGCTCATCATAAGTCATTTTTCCTTTCTTCATACGACAAGCCACCGGTTTGGTCAATAAGCAAACTGAACATACATGAATTAATTAATGTACGTAACAAGGGACTTTTTGCAAATTCTTTCTCTTTACTTTTCAATTTTAGTACTATGTCTTTTTTTAGTTATCACGGAATGAGGTCATAGTATTAATTTAGTGAAATGAATTAAAGTAATAATTTAGGCATCCGCAACTATGGGAGTATATACCCAACAACTACGCAGAGGTATCCAATTTTTTTTTTTAAAAAAATAATCATATTGTGTTACAATCCGTAATTCTTCATTAGCATATGGAAACAATCCTCTCGTCACCTACCAAATGTCTGACTTAAAACACGTAATTCGACGCATCAATAGAGTGAGAGAAAAAAAAAAGGCTTTATAAAGTCTGAGCCTCACTTTTAAAATGTTAAATCTCAACTTTAGTTAATACTTGTTATAGACCCATTTTTAAGGCATGACATTTTTGAAAATGTTTTAAAGCCTACTTCACTATTTTTATGATACTTTATAGAATATAAATTTGTATGACATTCTATTTAAATACTTTTTTATTATAATAATTTTAAACGTGTAACCAAAAAAATAAGTCACATAACCAGGAATTTTTTTTTTTAAACGTGTCAAAAATTTATGTATATCAATATGTTTAAACGCATAAAGTTTTAGCATGTTTAAGATTTAACACAAAGTACATATTTAATAATATAATAGTAATAGTAAAACTCTTATATTACATCCTACTTCTCTCTTGTCTTTAAATATACAATTTTTTTTTGTTACGAGCCTAATCAAACTAAAACCGAAACAAAATACTCTTTTCAAATGAAAGGTGTGGGTCATATCATTCTTAAGAAGATCGAGGATGTCATCCAGAGGATAAGCATGAATAAGAAGGTATATATTCTCAAAAGTTAATTCATTTAACTTAACATAGTAATACTATAATATCAGCGTTTTAGGTCATAGTACTATGTTTTTTTTAGTTCTCATGGAATGAGGTCATACTATTGATAGAAGCAACCTCTACCGCTAGACCATATAAAGAATCTTAGCATATTTTAGACATATATAGTATATAGCCAATTGTTTGAGACCTAGTATATGAAAGAAAAAAATGGGTAGTAATCATGTGTAGCTATAGCCACACTTAACCCTAGAGTGGATATGCTCCTGGTTGTGTTGCTCAATGCTTGAGTTAAGTGAAACTAAGGTGGAGGTCCTGACTTCAAACTCAGGCGAATGAGTAGATATTAATGTAACAAATTAACTATTAATATTTGCGATTAAAAGAACTTGTGGATACTACTACAATCGCAAAATAGATTATGTAATTTGGTTTATAATTTAAAATCATGTACATGGCCCAAAAAGTGCAGTAGGGAAGAATTGAAAAATTAAGACATATAGCATAGCACATACAAAAGATGTAAAGAGGGTAAGATTTTTCATAAAGTATTAAAAAGTGTAAGATTGTGATAGTGAATGTTGCAAATTGCCTACCATATACTATTCTGCAATAGTATATGGTGTTAAGTTAGTGAAAGTACTTGTTCTGTGAACCTTGCTTATGAAATTTTATTGAAATCCAAAAATATTGAAATGATTTGACTTCATGCATGTAGGAGTTCCCTTCTAATTACCGGGAAGTGGATCAAACTAATAAAGGAATATAGTAATTTGGATTGATTTCCACTTTCCCAGTTAGAAATTACTATTAGCACACCACTAAAGGCAGTGATTTGTCACAAATTCATTGCATGCAGCACACCTATCTTGAATACTGATGACATTTTTGCTATATAGTCAATAGGGTTACTTGCGTTGCATGAACTAAATGAATTTAACTATAATCTACGCACTCTTTTCGTCTCTTGTGGATACCTTGGATTTGTCACTGTCTTGCATCCTCACAACCTTGGCTTCCCAATTTTAAAACCATAATAATTCTAAATCAGTAACTCAAGTAGATTGCATTATAGTTTAATTGCTTCTCTAAAGATTAATTGCATTTTCTCTTATAACAATTTGGATTATGTACCATTTCAGTCATAGTCTCTCTGCTTAAAATTTCATATTAGATTATATCATGTACTCTATATTAAACTCTGGAATACGTGCACGTTTGTAGAAAACTAGAAATAATATATACTGATGTACATATATTCATTATTGAAGAATTTAACTTGTTTAAGGAATTCACAAACCTTAACATCCAAACTTAATTCAATTGACCAGTTTCATAATCACTAATTAACTAGGCATTTGAATTGTTAGGTACAAAGCCATTTCTCGACATTTATTCATCGAGAAAAAAATCCTAAACCTGATTCCACCAAATTCAAAACGTATCTTTTGATATATGTAAATAGTAATTGAGTTTTTAATATTGGAAATTTGAGGTAGGAATTTCAGCCTAAGTTTAAGGCTGCGTGACATATTACAAATTAATCTGAATTCTACTCAAATATGTCATTTTAAGTAGTCCATATATGTTTACTTTACTAGTAACATAGTAACATCACTTTCACAAGTATATCAATTTTTCAAATAAAAAGAATCTGCCTCCTTAGCAAATGTATGAGTTGAGTTACATCATCTGGCGGAACCTCACTATTTTTTTTAGTGTCACATGGTTTTAGAATTTACCTATAAATAGAACATCTATAATACCACTTCATCAATACAAATCAAAACTAAGATACCCTTCTAAGTGTGATCACAAAATAAACCTTGATCTTTATTCAAAATGGATACAGGACTAAAGTCCTTTGTCACATTCCTCACTTTTATTCTTCTTGCTTCTTTGTTTGTCTCTTTGCTTCCTAATGCATCAGAAGCTAGGCCATTTCTTAGTCCATTACAAGGCAGAGAAGGTGTAATTGGAGAGGTAAATGGAATTTTCAGGACATTAAAAGATGCTGGTCCATCCCCTGGTGTTGGACACAAGCTCAAAAACCTTCAAAAGCTACAAAGTTTTGGAGGAATGAAGAGTTCTGGTCCAAACACTGATGGTGTTGTTAGGCACATTAAGCTTCACAATTTTGAAGACCACAAGCTTAACACAGTTCAAGTTCTTGGTGTGATTAAGTATTCTGGTCCTAGTCCTGGTGAAGGGCACAAGTATGAAACCAATAACAATAACTCATAAAGTTCCCAATCTAATTGCTTTTATTTGCATAACACTCATAAATAATACTTGAGTATTATTGTTATGTCTCATGAAAAATAATTAGTATTAGTCCATATAAAATTAATTATTACAGTATTTGTTAGCTACCACTACTGATCGGTGATATAATAATATTACTAAACCTGTTACTAATTGAAGATCATAGTGGCAAGTATGCACATTGTAATATGGTTTGATTTGATATATACATAATACACTGTTACCTTGTAGATTATATTCTTTCTTGTTGGTACTATAGCAAAGTTACTGAGATGATCATGGGAATAATACTTCGTGGATACACATTGTTAACATATTTGTTTGACATACATTTTCAGTTTCACCTCTTGTACCGAGAAGAATCAGTCCTAATAAGCAAATGGAAGAAAATTGTTTTAGTCTCGTAAATACAACTTATATGATAGTTGCAAGGATATTTGACAAGTGGGACACGGGTTTGAATTCAGGATTACCACTTCTCAACACTTGTGTTAGTAATTTTGTCGCTAAACTCTTTAGAAAGAAAAAAAAAACTTTTAGCTTAAGCAGAAAGGCTTTACAAAGTCATTATTCCACACCACTAGTGCTACCCAAAGTTTTTATATGGCTGCTATCATCAATATTTTAATAAAAAAATATTTTTTGACAGATTTTTAATAACAGTCTGGATAAAAATAAATCGTATGATAAAAGAATTAAAATGTAACCAGCACAATATGAATATGCTGCTTTTTGTCTTTTTATAAAGTATGCTAAAAAATGCGCAAACAAAATCTAACCCTTCTCTCTCAAAAAAAAAAAAAATCTAACCCTTCTACTCATTATATTATATGCAAGGTCCATCCAATGTGCAAACAACCTAAATTAGGGGTTTAGATGTTTCCTTAGTTTAGTTGGTCAATTTAGGACTTGAAATATAATTTGATTTATTTTATTGGATTAAATATAATTTTAGCCTATACAACCTTAACATTTTATGGTTTTAATCCTAGGAATTTTTTTATTTAAATTCAGTCTTTCTAAATTCAAAGATTATTATTTTTGATCTGTGATATTATATGTAGTCCAATAAAATAACGCTATGTGACCCAATAAGCTAACTTAGGGACTAAAAGCATAAAAAAAATGAATTGTAGTGACGGAATCTAAATTAAAAAAATTACAAAGATTAAAAATAAAAAAAAACGCTACAATTGAAAGGATTAAAATAAAAAACCCATATTTTCATAAGTCTTGTGTTTTTTTTTAAATTTAAAAAAATTTGATGTAAAATTTATTTTAAATCTCTGAACACGTTG
>Ga0315914_1006571_pt1 | contig 16426 bp, 8 predicted proteins | sample MpolenodulesMG_FD_203920 | JGI IMG/M metagenome (GOLD analysis project Ga0315914, IMG submission 203920) | Medicago polymorpha root nodule microbial communities from Los Angeles, California, United States - elongated nodules | ecosystem: Host-associated > Plants > Roots > Nodule | place: USA... | reverse complement strand
GGTTGTCCGATCGAGATTAATCATCTGTAAAGTCGGTGAATACTTCGCACCAATATAATTACATAATAATCCAATTTTTTTCTATTCAATATCCATAAAATATGATTTATATGCGTAAAATATCTAATTCACAATTATCAACAAAAAATCTAATTTGTCTTATGGTTCATAATCTAATTCATATTGTCTTATGGTTCATCCTTTTTTGCATTGCAGCAAGTGTTGGAATTCTTTTCTCATTTGATACGTTTATTTGGTGACAACATTCAAATTGTGGTGAAACCCACTCTTCATGACGGCATGAATGTTGGGGTCCATTGGAAATTTGGTAAATCATAAACATAACCTCTCCTCTCATGTACATAAGCATGTTACTTAAGCACAAAATTATCCTTAATCTTATAAAATGTCTTTCATGTGCAGAATGGAACACTATACACATTCCTTTAGGCAAAGGTTTCAGCTTCCACATATGCCAAACTTACCGCGGAAAGGCAGTAATAAAGTTTGTTGATAGAGAAATTAAGACATTTTTAAATTTGATTTAAATACACTTTTGACCCCTCTATTCTAGCAAAACCACAATTTTAAGTGTCTTATTTTTAATTGTGCAATTTTGGTCTGACATTTAAAAAAAAAATATTGACCAATCTATGATTTTGATCATCTAGTTTAAGAAAGTGACAATGTACTGGGTGACCTAACATGAAAACTATAGACTTAATTGTTGAGTTGCCAAAAGTAGGGTGTTAAATTAAGCCGTGGTCAAACATATACAGTTAAAAGAAGATCAATTGAAATGATGCAAGAGGTTGAGAGTGAACAATTTATTGATGCGTCATCAAATTGGATGGTCAAAATCATTGATTGATAACAATTTAAATGGAGGACCAAAATTGTGGGATTAGAAATAGGGGAAGCAAAATTGCAGTTTTCCCAAAATTGAAGGATCAAAACAACATTTAAGTCACTGATTTTTCAACTAATCAAGATTGCTTACGGTTTGATGACATACATTCTTGTGCCTAATTCAGGAATATTGATATGTTTATGGAGCCATTGCTCTTCTTGGAACCCTTCATGAGACTGGTATGCAACCATTTTTTTTAACATGAATAATAATGTTATAAAATTAATGAATACATGCTTTTGTGTACTTCCTATTTTTTTTCCCTCCCTTTTTTATGTCTTCCCTGATGCAGAAAATGAAGGCAAGTGTCCAAGAGATCATGAAGATAAGTTCATTAACGGGATCAGAATATGGGAATAAGGCAAAAAGAATTGTGCTTGCTGTGTTATCTCTGACTGCATTATTCTTCTTCTTCATGAAACTATCTTTATAGAAAGCCTTGTCATGAATCATACCATGGTCAATTTGTTAACTTTAGGTACATTTTTACATGCAAAAATAATTTTAGTAATAGAGAAAAAATAAAACCATAGAAAACAAAAACCATAGTTCATGTATAAAGTAAAATGTATCTAAAGTCACACATTTTCTACCATTATGCATGCATCGGATTAAGATCGGACGGCTAAATTTTGACATTGTAAATTGAACTCAAAATACCAAATAGAATAGTAAATGTCAGGTTTCTTAACGCAAGTTTGTGACCTAAGTAAAAACATTAAGATATTGAAAGATCCTTTGTTGTGTGCCAAAAAAATAAAAATAAAATAGTAAACCTTCTCATCTTTGAATTGACACTTGGATTTGCTTAAGAGTGGATTTACCGATTGTTGAAATTCAAGTGTAGGCGATTATAATTTTGGCCGACGAAATTTATAAAATTAGGAGACTAATTTTTGGTGAAAATTTTATAAAATTGTCATGTGGTAATCTGAAGGTAACTACTATTTTCTCCATATGAAAGTTAATAATTTTCAGGACGTGTGTGGGATTTGTGTTGTAATTCCCATCTCCACCATGGATTATTCATCTTTCAATGTAATTTCTACAATACTTTACCAAAATATCAATTTTACCATCATTTTCTTGCTATCACTGCCACGAAACTGACCTATTAGCCACTATAACCAAGTCCATGACAAAATACTATGGTATACCCTTGCTACAGCTACAGCTACAACGTTCTTGGAGAAATTTCTTGCAAGAGTATAACCAATTATATAAATTAGAATATAAGAAGTATTAAAGTTAAGCGATAATAAAATGAAAGAATCTCTCCCATAGAAAAATAAGAGCTAAAATATCATAAAACTATTTAAACTCCCATCAGAAACACTTAACTACAATTGAACAAGAGGAAGACTATGAACAGAACCCCTCAATCAACCAACCCCAAGACAAATCCGCCACAAGTCCCTATCGGTGGTAACACATAATGGGTAACACATAATGAGAAACACTTGTATGAATTCTGCTCTTTACCCAACTGTTTTTGCTCATTCCTAAGTGAAAATACCATTTTACCCTTACATAAGTTAAGTTAACTCTAGTACAAAAAGTAACGTGAGTTAACGCTAGTACAAAATTCAAATTAAGACCTACCGATTGAAATCAAATGTTGGCCAACTAATAAAATTATCGTAACCTAGGAAGAAGAAACAAACTGGAATCGTAGCATGCAAACTGAATCGATCATCAAATACCAAACCAAATATATTCCCAAACTTTTGGGATTCGACAGCGGAAGCGACTAGCGATTTAAGGCGGATCAAACCCTGCTCTTGATACCATGTTAACAATGCAGATACAAAATAGAGAAAGAGATGAGGAACAACAAAGACGGCTAGGGTTTCATAGAATATCAATAGATTGATATTACAAAAGAGATGAGGAACAACAAAGACGCCGGCTAAGGTTTCATAGAATATCAATGTATTGATATTAATGAAAAATAATTTTTTTTTAAGGAATTAATGAAAAATAACTTAAATGTCATAAATAAGCGCAACCGCGCAAATGTAAATATAATACAACCAAAATGTCAGAAAAATAGTACAAATATAAAAAAAACCCATAAAATAAGACACTACTGCTCATGTGGACTATGACTCCTAGACCTCCTCCGTGGAACCGGCTGCTGGTCAAACACACTATAATTGGTCCGGAGGCCCTCCAAAATGCTCAAAAAGAATGGATTTGAAACCACGTCTGGAATCTCCATCGCCTGCTCCACTCTGGCTCTCATGCTGCTGATGACCTGCAATGGATTGGGAGGATGTCTGACCCACTCCTGGTCAACAAGAATATCCTGGGAGACAGGTCTGGGATACCCCTGGTGAAACTGATACCGCTGGTGATATTCATACCCCTCTTGATACTGATACCCATGCTGAAATTCAGGCTGATACGCCTGCTCCTGATAATGTTGTTGCTGATACTATGTCGGGTCCAGAGTCTCGGATGGACCCATATGTGACGATGAGGCCACAACATCATCAACTATAGCAAGTCTCGTGCCCTCCACTCTCTCTCGACCTCGGCCAGCTAAAGGAGGATGGCGTAGTGCTTCCTTCTCCCTCCGTGCACTACCGATAGGGGCAGACCTCCCTAACCTAAGTATGTTAGTCCTCTTTCGGCTGAGACATATCTGCACCAAAAGCAAAAAATCATTAACACATTTTCACACGGACATTTTGTCATCTTTAATAATGCAACAACAACACTATAATTTCGACAATGTCATTTGAATCCATAAACTACCACATTGCAGTCAAATTAACTATAATCAACATTAACAAACATATTTCTAACTAATTACATCATTAACAATCCAAAAAAACAAACAAAATATCATTGAGACATTTTACCAAACATATAGTGTGCTATTTTCAAACAACTAGGTAATCTAACAATTTATAAACCCTAAACTACCACATTTTACTCTAAACAACAATTCCTAAGTTAATTCATCACTAACAATCATAAAAACTAACATGCAAGACAATTTTATAAAAACCTAAAAATGTTTTTCTTCAAAACATCTAAAATTTCAACCAAAATAATGCAAAGAAGTAGGATAATCATCACTTACTTGATATTGTGGACGAAATTGGCTTTGAATGACGCAAGAATGATGAAATTCGGATTTGAGGGTGAAATTTTTGTGTTTTGGGAAGTTTTGAAATGAGGGGTATGTGTGTTATTTGTTGCTGTTAAATGACTTAAGTAACGTAGCGTGTGTTAACTCATGTTGCGCGACTTAAGTCATGCTAAGATCATAACTGGCGTGAGTTAACATACAAAGGGGTATTTTGGTCATTTCACCTGGGAATGAGCAAAAACTTTTGGGTAAAGAGTAGAATTCCACTTGTATAGTCACTACCCTAAATATAAATTATTTGGACACATTTACACAAATTGAAAAATGTTAAATAGAAACCCTTAAACAAATTGATTAAATTGAAAAATGTTAAATAGAAACCCTTAAACAAATTGATTGGATTTAGGTTTAGGTTTTTCCCATTTCAAAATTACATGTTTACCTCTCTTTAATTAGAAACCTTTAAACGAACTGTTAAATTACACACATATTGTTTAGTTTTATTTTTAATGTGCGCCTTAAACAAGCCCTTTTCATGAAGAAAAAAATTTATAAAAGAAAAATCAACATATATTATGTATTAACTGTTAAGGTAAACGTAATTTAAAAGTTTACGTAGACAGTGTTACTTACTATGAAAAGTTATTATAAACTCGGCTTACGTGTGTACAACTTATGTAGGTGACTCGCGTGAACTCCTTATACATGTATACACGTAAATTGAGTTTACTTAATTTATCTAAACTCAGTTTACATAAATTACGTAAACTAGCTTTACGTAGTTTGAAAAACTACTATATTTCTCTCAATTTTACATATTTCTACCTTATGTTTCAAACAATTTTACATTTTTTTTCCTCTTCAATAAATGGACCTTGAAGAAGAAAAAGAAATTATTGACGTAATCAACAATAAAATCAAAGAAGAAAATGTCGTCGCAGTTACCAACCAAGTGAAACATGAAAACCCACAATTAATAGAGTCTACGATTGTATCTACCACTGTTAAAGTGTTGGCTATTGAAGAAGATACATGAACCAGAAAGAGATGAATGAGATGAGATGACGACGTTTGAAAAAGGATCAATACACGTATTGTTTCTAGCTTTGATAGAGTTTGAGAGATAAATACGTGATTTGGAGATGATGAATATGTAAACTGATTTCTGCGAGACATGCGATGAAACGGTTTTGAATTAAATTAAAAATTTTATTTTTATTTTAATTAATAAGTGTATTAGTCATTCCAAAATGTAACTTGAGTTTTTCAGAATTTGTGCAAGTCCATCTTTAATCACATGAGATATGACACAAATACTTAAAAAAAAAAAAATAGAAACAAATGTGACAAGATACTGTATAATAAGTTACAACTTCCAATATAAAGGTTAACACCTCAATAGAAAAAGATTATCCAAACGCATAAAAAACATACAAACGTTAAAGTTTTGAGTATGATACATCCAAATCAAATAACTCAATTTTTCTTTTCTAAATATTAAAAAAAACGATCTCTTTGACAAATTTTTTTTTATGAATAAGTTCATTTGACTTGAAAATATTTGTTAGTTGATTGTCACTTTCTCATAAGCTTACAGTCTAATTTTATTGTCTCCATAAATTTATAACTTATTTTTACTACCTCAATGAACTTAACTTAAAAACATTATATAATATATACAGAGTTTGAACTTTAAATATCTCATTTATTTACCGTAAAATGGTGAATTTATAATCACATGACTACTTAACTGATTTTTATATTTTATTTTTACTAAGTAACATTTTTCAGAAATTAATTCACTTATAGCTCACATATTTTATCCCGATTTCAAAAAAAGAAAATTATTAATTGATATATATTTTTTTATATCATTTTATATTTATGAGTTAGTTTAACCACTGAATTATCAAACACTACAAAATCATTCGATATATCATCTACAAATTAGTTTATCAATTATCAACTATAAATTTATCTGTCATAAATTAATTTATCAGTTAATCGCTATTTTATAGTCTATGCAACCAATAAAAATGTTTTGTGCATCATAAATCATAATAAGAAAAAGAAAAAATTCCTAAAAAAAAAAAAAAATGTTTTCCTGGAATCTTGGTCTTGTTGCAACAATATGAGAGTGACATTCACGATCTCTCCTCCACCTCTATCTTTCTCTCTCTCTCATAACATACTATATTTTCTCTTTCAAACCTCCCCTATTTCGGATCACCACACGACCGTTTCTCTCTTTGCCTTCTTGGCATCTTTTCTTCCTTTGCTTTATCTCATTTTTCTATTCTTTCATCAAAAACACAATCTTTTTTTTTCTTTTCTTTTCTTACAAACCCAAGGTACTTTTTTCTTGTTCTTTGGAAGATTCTATCAACTGGGTCGTTTTTGTTTTTGCATATTTGTCCTTTTTTCTTTGATGGGTCGTCGCTTTTGTTCTTGATATCTTTGAGTACAACCATTGAATTCTGAGAAAAAGATGGGTCTTGATGATGATAATGTGAAAAGTGATAAGGAAGAAGAGAAGAGTTCTCGTGTTGTTGAAGAAAGTGATAATGAAGGAGGTGGTGGTGGTAGCAAATACATGAGTGAGAGTTCTGTTGCTGCTACTGAGGAGGAAGATGATGATGAAGATAGGAAGATTGAGTTGGGTCCACAATGTACCTTAAAGGAACAACTTGAAAAGGATAAGGTTTTTGTTTCTTTCTTCTTGTTTTATTGTCTTTCAAATTTCAGAAATTAAAATAAAAATTTAATTTTTTTTTTTTGTGATTTTAGGATGATGAGAGCTTGAGGAGGTGGAAGGAACAGCTTCTTGGAAGTGTTGACATCAATGCTGTTGGAGGTGATTTCTTTGAAATTATATATATATATTTTTGTTAATTGTTAATTGTTGGATTCAAAATCAGCTTTTATTCATTTAGAATTATGATGAATTCTTTGAAGATTTTGAATTGTGGTTCTAAAGCATTATCTAAAACAGAACAAATGTCATTATGGTCATGGATTTTACAAAAAGAAAGTGAAATCAAACAATCTGCATCATCTTTTATTTAAGGTCTTAGGAATGTTTTTCAATTTGTAATTTCTGTATCAAATATCCTTCTAGTGTTGCTGGTTTTTCCTTTTAATTATGTTGTTTATACAGATAGGTGACAAAATTTGAACTAGGAATATTTGTTGCATGATTTCATTTTCTGAATTCCAAGTACTATGTGAATCATAAATCACAATGTTCCATGTCTTGTAACTTGACCTCATAATGAAAATCCGTTGGTTTATTTTGAAACTTTACCTAACTTGTGGGGTGTATTGAGAGAAATTTAGAAACTCTGGAGCCAGAAGTGAAGATTCTGAGCCTTGCAATAAAAGCTGCTGATAGACCTGATATAGTTCTTCCAATACCAGAAGATGGAAATCCAAAGGGTTTGTGGTTTACTTTGAAAGAAGGTAGCAAATACAGATTAATGTTCACTTTCCAGGTCAACCATAACATTGTTTCAGGTCTCAAATACACCAACACTGTGTGGAAAACTGGTATCAAAGGTAACTCATATCAATCTCTCTCTCAGGGCCTGTTTTGATTCACTTATTTGAGTTTATCTATTGATATAAGCACTTGCGAGACTGTTTTAGCGAACTTATTTAAACTGTATGTGACATGTTCACAAGTTGTCGTCAGCTTATTTCATTAAGCTCTCAAAGATATAGCTTATGTGAAAATCTTTGACTTATTTTGTTGTAGAAAAAACTTATACATAAGTTATATCATAAGCACTTATGCGATAAACGGTTCATTAAGTTGTTTATCCAATCAGGGTCATAGTTTATGTCAAACCATAAGCTGCTCTCATTGTTGAGCCTTGTTTGTTTGTTACAGTTGATAGCAGTAAAGAAATGATTGGAACCTTCAGTCCTCAAACTGAGACTTACACTCATGAGATGCCTGAAGAGACAACACCATCTGGGATGTTTGCTAGAGGGGCATATTCAGCTAGAAGTAAGGTAACAATTTTTAACATATCATGCACGCTTCCTTAACGGTGAATCAAGAGTTAGTGTATGTTTGGATTGACGGTGTGTTTGGCCACTATTATTGTTGGTTGTGTACTGTTTGAAATTGAGTTATGATAAAGGTATAAACTTGTACTATTTTTTGTGCATTTACTATCTTCATGCTTTTCATGAAACATTGTTTGAGATACTATGAATGTTGTGAAGGCCTACACCTTTCATTAGTTTCATTTGCCAGCTGCTATGAGTTAAGAAAAAGAGTTAGTGAGTCTGAGCTGGACTCTTATCTGCTTACATATTTTTACTTGTTTGGAAATCATGTGAAGCTGAATTAATGCTTACTATTTTGCATACATCACTCCATCAATAAATTCAATAAATGTTCTAATAAATTTGGTGTTAGACTTCACGTGCACATCTTCAACTACTTTTCTGATATTTGAATTACTTCTCTGAAATTCTTGGATAGAATTGTAATGAAGCCTTTGCTTTTGAATGAAGCAATTGACAGAAGCTAAAAAGTAAAAACAGACTATTTAAAACGTTATTTTAACCTATGAAGCATTGACACAGACACGACACTGGACAAATGCGTTGATTTGATGACTTCTTGTTTTGTTTCTCATTTTCATTTTCAGTTTGTTGATGATGATAACAAGTGCTACTTGGAGATCAACTACACTTTTGATATCAGAAAGGACTGGCAGTAATTAGGAGTCAGATAGCAGAATTCTCCTCCTACATTGATTCATATGTTTAATCCTTAATCATTGTTATTTGTGCTGAAATCTCCTTCAGTGTTTACTTGCTTCTTTTTCATTGTTTAATTGTTTGTTTCTAATCCTGTCTGAGACCGGTAATCTTAACAATGATGAGAGGATTTTGAAGGATGAAATTGGTATTACTATTCATTTCATAGATAGTTTTCGTCAATAAATTTGAGTTTTGCATGTTTGGGGTGGTGCAAAACCAGATATGGTCCTTATTCTTGGAATAATAGCATGTAAATACTTACTTAATCAAACTGTTCACTCTTTGGTTCATCGTTTGTACCCAAAAGAAAAAAAACTTTAGGTACATTGTATTCTAAAAAAAAAACATTAGGTACATTGATTTGATTGTTCTAAAAAAATTCAGGATATTGTTTTTTTTTCAGTAGCTATAATACTTATTTTATGAAGAAAAATAAATTAAAATTTTTATATATAAATTTGTCTTTTGTACACATTTGCCTCCCTCTCTCCATTGTTCAAGCTTATTAGCTATGTATATGTTTCCCTTGGTCTTTCCTATACCTCTAAACCTGGACCCCTAAATTCACAAACATAGTGAAAAGTACATTTTACTCTTTGTTCCTTTTAAATGTTTTTTTTTGAAGGATTCTTATATTTTTTTAAAAAAAATCATTTGCATCTCCAGTTTTCCAAAATATTTTTGAGTTATTCTAAATTAAAAATATGTTCTAGATTGCTCAAATTTGAGTCTTCGAAATTCAAAATACTCAAAATTGAGTTGTCCAAACCGTAATTGGTACTGGAATCACCCGAGGAGGAAATTGATTAAGAAATTGGGAATTTAAACAAAATTTTATGCGATTGATTAAAAATGTCAGTTATTTGATTGAGTAAAAATAATAAAATAAAAATCATTTGAATGAAAAAATTGGGAGAAAAAAGTTATTATATCAAACCATGGTATTCTTTTTATACATAGATGTAGACCGTAGATTAACGGTGTCGTGTAAGTACAACTTAACTTATAGCTGAATGGACATTGATATATCGATGTATACAACAACAATAACAACTAAGTCTTATTCCACTAAGTGGGGTCGGCTACATTGATCAAATGACGTCATAGTGTTCTATCATAAACCAAATTTGGATCCAACTCATTGACCTCTAAATCTTTTCTAATGGTTTCTCTAATAGTTTTCCTAGGTCTTCATCTACCTCTTTTAACTCGACTCTCCTCCATTTGATCTACTCTTCTTACCACAGCATCTACGGGTCTTCTCTCTACATGCCCAAACCATCTAAGCCTATTTTCTACCAACTTTTCTACTATCAATGTATGAGTTAAAAAAAAACCATAGATTAAAGATAAAACTGGAAGAAACTAGTTTCTACTATGACTTTGCTTGTAATGTCAATAAACTAGTTTATATCTTTCTTTCTTTTTTTTAGCAAAAGCAAACTTAGTGCATTTCATTCATGAATAAAGAGTACATAGTAGATGGTACATCATTGCAAGTATGGGGGCTAGAGTGAGATAAGGATGCTCTAGCAATAGTATGAGCAACCCTATTAGCTTGCCTCTTAACAAACGACACTACATAGTCGAGATTACTAGACAACAACCTACGACATTGGGATACAAGATTACCAAACTCACTAATGGAAATAGCAGGAGATGTAAGGGCATCAACAAGAGACATACAATCCGTTTCAAACAATACAGTATGTATTCCGTTTGAGATTGTCGTCTTTATAGATTCTAGTAAAGCAATAAATTCAGCTTCTAGAAACACTTTATAAGCTCAAATTAGATGTGTTTGACAAAAAAACTCATTAGCTTATAGCATTCTTAATAATAACATAGATAGATAGAAACTTAATCACGACAATTAGGTAAAATTATAGCCGCCTTTGACATAAGATGGACAAACATATAAATGACATCAAATTCTAAAGAATATTTTGTATTGTAGATCACTTTATTTAATTGTTGGAACTAAGTAGAGTAACAAAGTATTCAAGTGCTCCAATTTGTATTTTTATTCCAATTAACATTATCCCAACTATGATACACACCATCTTGCCTTGCTGACCAATAGATTTTTTGATTGCTTCCTTCTACGTTAGGATCATAGAAGTTGAATGTTGCATGTAGTGGTTGTTGACGCACCCATGTCATCTCAGCTTGTCTTGGCACAAAGTTGGAAAAGAAAACTATAGGAACTCCTCGTTTCAAAACGTTCCTTGGTTTTTCATTGATAATATGGAAGTATAACTCTCCTGAATTTTCTGGTAAATCATTTTCAACCGAGAGTAAAAGTATTTTTTCTGGTGGAGGTTCAGTGGGGAGTGAAATAGAGGCTCTACTACCGAAAGTTGAATTATTGAAACACATAATAATCACAAGTAGTAGCAAGAAGGATACATGGTTTGAAGTGGACATTTTGTTTGATTTCTCTCCTGCTCCATTCTATTCTATTTATATTTGAAATTTACAGCTATGTGCACTAAATATTAATTAAATGTAGTAAAACGTTACTAATACAAAAGTAGTAAAATTAGGCAAATCAATCGGAATTATTATGACCATATATGAGACATAATGAAAAAAGATTTGTTATAAGGAAGGATTCTATAAAATTAGTATTGGTGCTCCTCTCAACAATTGCGTTTGACTCAATTTTTTTTAACTTGAAAAGTTATTTTTAAGCTAAAGCTAAAAATAACAACTTTAATCTATAAAATTAGTATTGTGCTCCTCTCAACAATTGCGTTTGACCCGATTTTTTTTTAACTTAGAAGTTATTTTTAAGCTAAAGCTAAAAATAACAACTTTAAAAATAAAGTTAAAGTTGTTTAGTAATCATAACTTTTTAAAACTTAAAATCTACTTTGAATATGACTAGACTTTGGTCAAATATTTTTTTAATAAATGTCAATTTTTTAATGACAGAATGTATAATTTTATTATAGCATATCATCATAAATGAATAAGATTCTTTTTTAAAAAAAAATCATAAATGAATAAAATATTTAAAAATTGATATAAATATACAAATTCTAAATGATTACATTAAAGAATTCAGTCAAATATTTTAGAGAAGTTAAATGATTTAATGAGTTAAATAAAAGATTTTTGATTAAATATAATTAATATATTCCTTTAATAATAATTTTATTTTGACAAACCTTTAATAATATTATATCAATTGAACAAAAAAAAAATTATATCAATTATAAAGTGCATAATTTTTTTTAAGAAAACAACGTCATTGGTATATGTGCTCTTATAATAAAATATTATTTTGGTACTAATATACCAATCGCCAATAATGATAATTTTAATTTTTCGACAAAAACAAATGTAGCAAAAATAAATAAATCAAAAGATGGCTAGCAACAAAACATAAAATGTATGTTCACCAAGAATCGAAGAGGGATACATAAAAATTGAGCTCCGTGTTTTTCCATAAAGTAGGTTATTTTGTCTTATTTTAAAAGCCATTTTTTCTTATTTTTCTTCTATAAATCAAAGTCACTTTTTTTGCTCATAGTTATAAGAGATTTTGACGAAGTATGAGTGTTCATGTTCACGTCGTATGGAGCACTTATAACTAAGTTGCATAACACTTTGTCGTACCAATCAGAAATTGATAGCTCTTTATTTGTTGCAATCGTAGGTTATGGTGTTGAATATTCTGATTATTATTTTGCACCACTTGAACTAAGGTGTACAAAATCTCTTTTATTCACTCTGATGGTGTTGAATGATCTGTGCGACAGTTTTACCGCATGGTGGAGTAGATCACATAATAATGTTGTTGAGACAATGGTGTTGTTCTTTAGTGATGTGAAGTGTTTTTGGATTTTCGGGAGGTTTTGATCTTTAGGAGAAATAAAAAAGATGGGAAACCTAGTTTTCATGAAGTGCACCACTAATCTGGAGTGACTAGAAAGGTGGCATGTGTTGAGCATCAATTCTTCGAGATGTGAGTCAAGGGTACTTGAAAGCACTTTGACACTCAAGAGTCAAGACAATTTGATCAAAAGAAAAGAGCCGAGAGTTGAAAAAAGGATAGATAGTGTGAATCTTATGTTGGTGGTGAAAGATGGCTTTTATATGCATTGACAATGTATCGTTGTGGAGTTGATGTGAGGCCATTATGATCGGTGCTCTAACAATGAAGGATTTTAGCGTCAGTTGGAAGCTATTGAGGCGTTGCACACATGTGGAATCCAAGGCTAGGCATTGAAGCTGTTACGATATGAAGCGAACCAAAAAATTTATTGAGTCAAATCTTAATATGTTGGACTAGTGTGTTCTAGCACAATTTGAAGAGGATTACGGTCCTTGGATCAATCTAGAACAACTAGTGTGCAAAGTGTGAGTGTTGAAAAATTTGAGATACTAAGATTCATTATAACAAAAAATTTAGTGTCTATTTGTCAAAATGACAAGGCATTGAATGAAGCAAACAAGAGTAAAAGTTAACTTCGAATTTTAAAGATGTAAATTTGTATTCTATAAAACTCACATTCCATTTTATTTTTTTTGAGATTTCCTTCAAAAAAAAATTTTTTTGAGATAAAAATATATTTCAATAAATTAAAATTTCAGTTTTACAAAATAAAAAAATTACTTTCATAAAATTTTAATTTGTGTTTCACATAATATTGTTTCTAAAATTTACTTTTGTAAAGCACAATAACAAATTTTACATAAGTAAATTTTTATCATGTACAATATCTTGTATCGTCCTTATGAATTTTGCTCGTTTGATAGGGACATTGCATAATATATGCAGGGGGTTGGGGTTCAAACCCTTGACATAACACGCCTTAAAAGTGAATTTTTATCCACTAAGTTATTTGACCCAGAAAATATTGTATTCTTCAACTTCTTTGTTATCTCTCTAACTAAAACCCTCGTGTCGTCTCCTCCTTCCTCCAAAATCCAACCCTTTCTCTAGCATATAGATTCGGCCTATAGTGGTGCATGGAGCAGCAGTGAACCTCTACACCATCTTTGTTCCAAAACTCTAACGGCCTTTGAGACGGTGGTTTTGGATGGTTATGGTTTGTTTTCAATTGATGTTAGTACGTCTCGCCGCTGATGTCATTTTGCTTCATGGATCTGGGTTTATTTTGTTGTTCTCACATGCAGCTCAGTTTTGTTTGCTTCATGGTTGCGGAGGTTTTGTTTTGTTGGCTTCTCGTTTCGATCTTGTGTTTATGCGTTAGATCCTCATTCAAATCTCTTGTTTCTATGTTGGTTGTGGTTGTTATGGAGAGGTATGGTGTTTGTGATGTTGTTTTATTAGCGGGTTTGATATGTTATCATGGAGATGGATTTTGATTAAGATGAAAGTGCCAACTCATTTGTTTTTATGAATGGTGTTGGAACTCTGGAAATTTATTTTGTCTTGAAGATTGGTGTGTGTCAAGTTATGTGGTTGTTGCCTCTCTGTTTTGGAAGTGGTTGGGGAGGTTAGTGTATGGTTAGATGCTTTTGTTTAGCTTTGGGGTTGTTGTGTTGATTGCAGTTGTTATGGGGAGGTCTAGTGTTTGTGATTTAGTTGTATCGAATGACCCAGTTTTTTATCGTCTAGAGGGAGAATTGAGTAGGATGAATGCTTGTTTTATAAATGAAGTTGAAATACAAAAGTTTGTTGTGTATCAGGTGTGTTGGATGAGGTGCAGGTGTAAGTGGTTATGTTTATTGTGTCTCTATTTTGGCAAGGCTAGGGTTGGTCGTGTATGTATTGAGGCTTTAGCTTGGATTTGGGGATGTTGTTTTGGTTGTGGTTGCTTTGTGGAGGTCTAATGTTTGTATTGATATTGTTTGGAGGGTTATTCGTTTGTTTTCGGGTGTAAGATTGTGTGGGGGTATAATATTGTTGTTGCTCAGCGAATTCTTACTACTAATTTGGGTTTCATTTACTTGTTCAAATTTTTGGTGGGTGTAGTGGGTTGTAGATGTGGGCATATTTTAGTGGTCTAGTGGTATTGATGATTGGGGTTTTGCCAATTGTTATTGTCCCCATGAGTTTGTGTAGTTTGGTTGTTTTTTGAAGTTTTTTGGGTGTCATTTGTAGCTCTGTGGGGTGACAAGTTTAGCCTCTTATTTTGTGGGTCTTGTATGAGGACTTTGTTATGTCTATGTTCCTCTTTTTGGGTGGTATGCTTATATACGATGCATGTTACTTTGTAGCATTCATTTTGCTTGTTTTTCTTCGTCTTGAACAAGGACATGTTATCAATATATTTAGCATTTTAAAAAAAAAGGTTAAATGTGTTTTTGGTCCCTATAAATATGTAAACTTTCGTTTTAGTCCCTCGAAAAAAATTCTTCAACTTTTAGTGCTCCAATCTTCACTTTTGGTTTCTCATTTAAAGTAAACTCAGAATTCATATTTAATTTTTGTTTTACTAAAAAAAATCTATTTTTTTGGGATTGATTTTTACAATATTATATACATTTCTGCACAATTTCATTAAAAAGTAAAAATATTTACTTAAAAATAGGAACCAAAAGTAGTGATTGAAAATTTTATAGGGACTAAAAGTTGAATAAAAAATTTAGAGGGACTAAAACGAAAAATTGATATATTTATAGGGACTAAATACATATTTATCCCTAAAAAAAATATTAGGTACATGTTAAATTTGTTTAAAGAACATTTAATTTCTTGCATTGATTTTAATTAAGCTTGAATGGATCACCTGAGTCTAACAAAAATAATCCACTTGGGTTAGCCTGTGGTATAAGCTTGGGATTTGGGAGTGTGCTCTTTCTCAAGGTCTCTTTAGCTTCTTCAAAAAATATCATGTTTAATATTATATGGATTTTAAGATGAGAACTCAATTAAGTCCTTCAGCAATGGACCACAACATAACTAGCGTAGGATTGAATACGTGGCCCAAATTTATTAAAAAAATGAGAAGTTATGTTTATTCACCAACAATGTCATAACATTTGAGGTTGGGGCATGGTGGTATTGGCTTGAGACCTGAGAATGTGATCCTCCTTAAGGTTTCAGGTTCTATTCTCTCCGGTGTCAATTTGGATGAGTTAATTTAACTTCTTCAAAAAATAACATTTGAGGTTGGGGTCGGACTGATATAGATGAGAGAGAGAGAAGTTAGATGAGATTATATGTGAGGATATGTAGATAGTATCATTTTTAATTTTAATAAATCGAGACCATTTAATCTTATGGTATTTTTGTGTAGTGCTTCATTGGTGATTGATTGACTAACTGATCCATCTTTTTAGAATCCACCTTAATATTATTATTTTTAAAATATCTTTTAACTAATTTAATTTTTTTAAGAAAATATAAAGTTTATTTTTTAATAACTCCCACCGAGAATATATTTACAAACAAAGGATGTGAATATAACAATCATTGTGTAACATTGAAAAATAGTTGCCTTTCATATTTTTTTAATTTGAACATATTATTTAAAAACGATTGTGTGACAGAAAAACGATTGACTTTTATTAAAGCTCAAAATAAAAGTGCACAAACATTAAACTCTTTTTTATATAGAGAATGATTTAACTAAAAAAAAAAACTCTTTTTTATATATCAGATTGGAGAATAATTTTGGAGCAAAACCACATATCTGCCAACGTATTGAGACTTGATAGTT
>Ga0315914_1006570_pt1 | contig 16427 bp, 6 predicted proteins | sample MpolenodulesMG_FD_203920 | JGI IMG/M metagenome (GOLD analysis project Ga0315914, IMG submission 203920) | Medicago polymorpha root nodule microbial communities from Los Angeles, California, United States - elongated nodules | ecosystem: Host-associated > Plants > Roots > Nodule | place: USA... | reverse complement strand
TGCATTGTGACACTCGCAACATCTTCTAAATCAAAATGGGTTGTAACAAAAGGCGTGGGTTGCATTCTAGTATGGAATGATAATCTAGACTTCTCCCCACATTTTTTAATCACTTCAATCATTGTCTACTATTATCACTCTTCTTCCTGCGTTGATTACAATCTTTATTCTGATCCTTGTCATGCTTGATTACTCTATATTATTCTTTGTGTTTGTTAAATGATGAATTATATTGTATCTACACTTGTTTAATATGCAACGATGAGTAGATAAATGTTTAATTTAATTTACGTTGAAAATTTTGGTTAGTTGAATTAACCATCTTGTCAATGAATTAACTATATTTTGAACATAATTACAATGTGGTGTACCAAAAGTGGATGTTCATGTATTTTTGTTGAAATCATATGATACATTCTATGTTGAACTAACACTTCAAAGTGTGTGCTTACTGCTTAGTAATAACTTTTTTCGAAGTGTGTGCTTATAACTTTTCTTTCTTGTCTGTGTGTCAATGTTGTGTCTAGTGTTAGCGGTAGTACTATTTGTATACTCCTATGTAATGGGACGCATTTGAGCATGAATTTTAATATTTGGACAAGTTAATTTCTTTTTACTTAGGTAATAGTAATACAATATTGTTGGGAATTTTTTGTGCCTCAGGTAATGTTTTCTGGATCTAAAAGTTTGATCAGGTTTAAACTGTGTATTGTTATGAAATGAGCTATCAGGTCAGTGGGCACTACTACACTTTTAACTATCAAAAGTATATTTGTTTGTGTTTTTTTACAGGATTTCATTTGTTACTTGTACGATTATGATAAATTAATATTCAAGACTTATGAAGCCAACATGCTATTTTGATGCAATAACAATTACTTGTGCTTTCTTTAGATTCAAGATGAGATTAGTTATGTTATTGAAGAGTTATGCTATATTCCATGATCAAAATTGCCTACGAAAACTAAGAATGTATACATGTTCTTTAATTAAAAAGTGAATGACAATTAATTTGGTACTTGGTGGAATACAAAGAGGGGTATGGGTTGTAAACAGATTTGGGGAAGAAGCATTTTCTGTTATTTAATAGGCTAAATAGGTTCTTTAATTATAATAAATTAATCCTTTAAGTTATTTAATGGTAATAAATTAGTTTTTAAGTATTTTTTCGTATCACTTAGACCATCCACAACAGAACACTTAAAATTGGGTGCTTAAAGGGGTCATATGGGTCCCTATCATTAATTTTATGGTAATACTTAATAAGCACCAATTTTCTCCAACCTAGCACCTCAAAAGAAATTATTAAATAGGTCCCACAAATAATTCTATATGATTACATTTGAACAAAATTTATTTAATTTATTAATTAAGATTTATTAAATAGGATCTGCGAAAAATGAAGAGAGAGAGCGCTTCCATAGCCACTCTTCACCATAAACACCCATATATTTTACTCCACAATGGGGTGCCTATTTAATATGGTGCTAAGTAGGTTAGGCACCCACCATTGTGGATGGTCTTCTAGATTGTTTAAGTTTTTTAAGGATTCAATTTAGATCTTTTAAATTATTTAGGGACCAAATTTATAATATAGTTCACTTGAAACAAAACCACAAACTACCAGTAGAGATAAGAGATAATATAGTTCTAGGGTCCGTTAACTTATTTTAATGAAAATAAGAGATAATATAGTTTTAGGGCATGTTTGGATTATCTTATTTTTGAGCTTATGTAACATAGTTCATGTAAATAAATAAACGTTTATGTTAATTTATAAGTTTTCACTAACTTTCTCAAAAAAATAAAAAAGTTTTCCCCAAATTTTTTTTATCTTCATGAATTGTTTTATCATAAACTACATTAACAAGCTCATTAATAATAAATAAAAACCTATTTATTTATATAAGTTTGTTTGCATAAACTCAAAATAAGTTTAATCCAGGGAGAGTAAAGGGTTGGAGATTATAACAAAACAATCTTAAAATTGCAAACAAACAAGATTTAAATAAAAGAAATTGACATTAATGACGGTCATTTGGCTTGTTAATCCAAATTATTAGTGGGAATAATTATTGATTCTTACAAACCAAGCATCAAATCAAATACATGAAAAATTAAAAATAAAACAAACAGCAAACAAGCATATAGGTAGGTAGGTAGGTAGGTAATGATTATGGAAGATGAGAAAGTTTGGAGTATGTATATGGAAAAATAGGCGAGTTAGTTAGGTTTTTGATAAAACTGGGCAATTGAGTAACCAGTTTGAATAAAAGTAAGAGCAAAAAGTAAGATGGCAGCAACAAGTGACACCATAGACCAAGGGCTCCTAAAATAAGTCTGAGTGAGATTGGCACGCGATTTATTCCATGGTTTCTTGCAAAAGTCATCGATCTCACTCCTCATCTTACTTAAATCATTGACCCTCACCAAACCAAATCCTAAGCTGTAATCCACAGGGATTTCTTTGGGTAATGAGTTGAACAATTTGGCAATATCTTCATAACTCCCATAAGCGTTGATTAGTATCCCGCTTTGGCATAGAATTGAAACGTCCTTGGCACTGTTGATGATGCTGCACATGAATAATAAATACATTGTTACATCTTTACTAACTCCGGTGTAGAGACGTTCGAAGGCAGTATAGTTATGGAATATGTATTCAGTGCTTTCGTCTAATACTATGGCTGGGAGCCTAAGAACACCAGCTCGATTAAAGGAAGCATCTCCGAGGCTGCTTGTTCCGCTTTTCTCGAAAGATATTCCAGCCTCATGGAGCTCTACTGCGGATCTATAACTGGCCGATATTTCTCTATACGCCACTACATTAGGCATCCGTTTTAGCTCAGTTCGTGGTTGTATTGCATATTTTCTGAACAGGTCCAATAGATGCATGCTTTTCCCATAAGTTTGATCTGAACGTGATGATAAGGGGAAGAAAAACAGGAACTTAAAGTATAACTCCCCATAATGATCAGCCTGTAATGTTTCATATAAACTACCGTTAACAAAGAGAAAGGAGGTTAGGGATTTCATTAGAAAGGCTCGTTGCATAGTATCTTTTTTTTTTTTTTTTGATAATATCATTGCATATTATCTAACATAGGTAATATAATAATAATTATAAAAAAAAACACAACTGACATTGCAACCATCAAAAAGGAAAGCAACAATCAAAGAGAGCAGCCGCCAAAGAGAGCTACCAACATTGAGAAAGACAGTCAAACAAAAACCAATAACTATATCTATCAATCATAATAGAAAGAAGAGCCCATGGAGAGAAGTAATCAAAAGAAGAAATAGCAACCGTATAGAGAAAAAAAACCAAACCAAACAAAACTAGACTAAACCATACGAATACGAAGATTGATTTTGCTATCTAAAAAAGTCTAACGACACAGTTTATTGTCCGTTTGTCTTCTATTTAGGTGTAAGTAATCCTTGATATATATAAATGTTATCACAAAAATTACAAATCATTGGTCAAAAATATTATAACTCAACAAAATAATATAGGTACACCCATAACTGACAAAAATACCCTTAATTATTTTTCAAATTTTCACTCATTACCGTTTTTAATTTCTCTTATTATTCCTTTCATCCTCTTTCTATTTCTTTGTACCCCTCTCCCTCTCTTTTACATATTCCTTTGCATTTTTATTCATCTCATTTACAAATTGGAATTTATCTTCTCTTGCCCATTTCTCTTCATCTTAACGTTAATGTCATCAATAGATGTAGAATTTAAGAAACAATATGGCAAGAAGTTTTGAAGACTCAGCTTTACCTTTTAGTGCGAGAGGCATATCAAGAATCCAAACCATACATAGGAGTGTTGAAAACCGAACAAATTCAATATAAAAACCATAAATCAAACCAACTCAAATCAAAACCGCAAAAAACTACACTTGGTTCAAGTGTATTTGGATCATTTTTATACTCAACCATATGGTTTGGTTAGGTTTGCGGTTTTTATTTTACCAACCGAAATAAACCAAATCAAACCGTAACATAAGAAAAACACTAATTAAACATATGTCAACTAGATCAATACTCGTAGAAACTCAATGTAAACTTTTATAAAATAACATATTTTTTCTCTTGTTAAGTTTCTTCTTTGATTTTTATTTCAAAAATGTATTTATGCGCTATGTAGTTGAGAACATTGTTGGATGAAAATGATATTGTAATGTTGGATGAAATTTAAAAGATTGTTGAAAATATTGCTGGAAATATGTAAATATGTTGTGTTTTTAGCTTTTTAATTTAATTTTAGTGTTGGAAAGAAAACATTGTATTGTCTAAAAAAAACCGAACCAACCAATTCAACCAAAACTGCACTGATTTGGTTTGGTTTGGATTTTATTTTAAAAGTCAACTAAACCAAACCAAACCGTATGCTTTTTTATCTTGCGGTTTGGATGACTTTTAACCTCAAACTAGGTGTGGGAACAAGCTTGACCCAACTCATTTGATAAAAAGGTCAGACTCAAGCTTTTTATAAAACAAATTTAATTAAACAGATCAGACTAAGGCTTATAAAAAAGTTTTATTAAGCCTGTTAGGCCGGCCAATTAAGTTTTTTATATATGTAATATATCTTCCATTATTGATATTATTGAAGTTATTTTCTCGTAAACTCAAGTCTTCGTATGATTTGGCTATTTAGTAGCAGATATATTATTGGTGTGATTAGACATTCATAAGATTTCGTTATTTTGAAGCAGAACTATTCGTGTGCTTTAGGCCTTCATAAGTTTTGGCCTGTTTAGTAGTAGATTTATTGGTGTTGCTAAACTTTAGTATAAAATAAGCTTTTAAATAGACGTTCAAGCTTCACCAGACCTTTAAAAAAGGCAGGCTAGATCTTAAAAATGAGTAATATGTCAAACTCAAGTCTATAATTCAAGACGGAATGAAACCGCATAACACCCCTACATGCAGAAGATTGCACAAATTAATTAGCTGATTCAACTAGAAATTTGAAAAAATTGTCTTAACCCAAGTGGAGGTTGTCACGCTCACGTGTGAATATAACCAAAGCTAAATATGTGTAAGTCTATTTACGTTCATTTTACCTAACACACACATGTATGTGTTTGTAAATTGAGTTCAGGTACTGCCTCCTACTTTAGAATTTAAAAGCTTGCATACATGTTATTTTTTTTTTTAACGTAGATAAACTTAGACGCAGAAAATCAATTAAACGCAAAAATTCGCTTACTTATGGAATGATGTTTGTATGATAGATGAAGAAAAAACAAGAGTTTTAGAAAAATGTACGTGAATAAGGGCAATTTTGGTATCAGGCTTAAATAAATAGATTTGGGTGTAATCAAATTTAGGGTGTTCAAAACCGAACCAATCCAATAGAAAAACCACAAATCGAACCAATCCAAACCGAAACTGCAAAAAATCGCATTTGGTTTGAATGTATTCAGATAACTTTTTTCCTTAACCGCATGGTTTAGTTTGGTTTGCGGTTTTCATTTTGCCAACCGAACCGAACCAAACCAAACCAAACCGCAACACAAGAAAACACTAATTTAATCTAGGCAAAATTACTCAATTAGGCCCTTAATTTAATTTTAGGTAACACTTTCGTCCTTTATCTTTTTTTTGGTCACGGTTTAGTCCTTTATGTTATAAAATGACAATATCTTCTCATTTTTTATGAGATATTTTTCAATGAAATTTGATTTTCTAGGCTTGTATGATGAAGATTTGCGTTTGTCTATGAGTTTGATGATTTTTTTTTGGAGTTTTTGATTATTTTTTCATAAAAAAGGATAACTACGTTGTTATTTTATAACATAAAGGACTAAATCGTAACAAAAAAAGATAAAGGACGAAAGTGTTATCTAAAATTAAGTTAAGGGACTAATTGTGTAATTTTGCCTTTAATCTATGTCACCTATACCAATACTTATAAAAACTCAATGAAAACTTTTATAAAATGACATATTTTTTCTCTTGTTAAGTTTCTTCTTTGTTTTTTATTTCAAAAGTGTATTTATGTGCTACTCTAACTTTTAGAGAATGATAAAATCTTTTTTTTTGACAAACGAGAATGATAAAATCTTAGTCTTTTACCTTTCTTACATAATAGAATTACTTTTTGTCCACGTTTTTAATTTGGTTTATGTTGTTTGGTGAAAATGAAATTGTAATGTGGAATGAATTAAGAACATTGTCGAAAACATTGCTGGAAATATGTTGTGTTTTATCTTTTTAACTCGATTTTAATGTTGAAAACAAAATATTGTACTGTATCGGAAAAAACCGCATCAGCCAATCCAACCCAAACCGCATTGGTTTGGTTTGGATTTTATTTTAAAACTCAACCGAACCAAACCAAATCGCATGTTTTTTTATTTTGCGGTTCAAACGACTTTTACCCTCAAAATCGAACCAAACCGCACCGCGAACACCCCTAATCAAATTTTTTTAAGGTGTTTTTTTTAAAATAACTTTAAAGAAAACATCATTAATATTATTACCTCATCGCCTTCTGCAATCTGAAACAATGTATGAAGAACCGTCATAGGTATTTGATTTTCAAGTATAAGCATGTCACGTAAGATATATGGCATCGAATTCAGTTTCCCAATTTCACCAAAAACAGGATCATTGTAATCATATTAATTCCAAGTTCCTCCTTCCGCAATCTCCATAAGGAAACAACCATCAAGAATCATCATTTGAAGAAACTTTAATTTGTCACCTTTCCAAATTTGATCAAGTGGCACGTACGAGTCTCTTAGCTCATCGACCACTTGATCCAAACGTTGGAAGAGTAACTCAATGGGTTTTTTACATCTCTTTAGGAAATGAATAAGGGCTCTATGCTTGTGCTCTTCCATTGCCATTAAATTCTTCTCACCATGATGATAAGGACCAAACGAAATTGTTTGTGGTTTGTAGGCATTTTTGTTTTTCTCCTTCAGCTGTGAGGGTACTTTGAAAATGGAACGCTTCTTCCATTTTTCCTTCTCATCAGCTATTGAAGAACCGTTGTTCCTACTCTCCTCATTGATTTCATCTACCCACTCCTTCATTTCATCCATCCGTGCCTACGATGCAATGCCTTTCTTCATGTCTTAACATATATATATAGCAGTATACTCCCTCCATCATAAATATTAATGATATAAATTAAAAAGAAAAATAAATTAAATTAAAAAGAAATTATAAGTTATTTTACAAAATTATTCTTCATTAATGGTATAAGAAAAATAAATTAAAGAATTGAAATAAAATAGAGTAATAAATAGTTGAAGTATAATAGAAAAAGTAGCATTTAATACTTCATTGATATTGTAAAACGGTTTATAATTTATGACAAATTTTATCTTCAAAATAACTTATAATTTATATTTTTTTCATAAAAGAAATTACGGAAAGGAGACTATTATTCATTAAAATGATATTGATGATTATTTTATAAGATTTGAATTATGCCCTCTCAGGTTACAATTTAATCTCCTATATGTTTTACATATATTATTCAGAAACTTAATTATCTTATATGTACATTGAAAACAAAAATAAATCGCTCCATGAGCCGTAAGACTATCATAGTTTTGCCATGTTGCATAGTTGCAACTTATTAAGTAATCAATGTTTCATGGTGGATATCAAACTCCTTCATCTAATCAATGTAGTAGCTTTCTGAAATATCAATCCACTGTTATTTCTCATTTGTTAATGCTTGAAATTAGATGGCTACTTGGTTAAATTGACTGCTTATAATATTTTTTAGGATTTTGACTTGGAATCATGCTTCAAGGTTTAATCTTCAGTTTGAAAAGTAAAATCAACATGATTGGAGTAAAAATTTCTCTTAAAGATAATACAAAGCAGTTTATCCACATAAGGCTTCGCCAAATCAGTCAGAAAACTCGCCATCTAAATAAATTTCAATAGATCAAAGTTAGGCATATATATGTTTGTGTGTGTATTGAAAAATAAAATGGTTGATAAATGGTACATGATGACACACTTTTCATCAGAGATTTTTTTTTATTTTTTTTTTGTGTAGGAAGATTTTCTTCATTCGAAGTCAGTTTATTTGAAAATTGGTACTTAATTGATGGCAAGTTTTTCACCAAAGAAATTTGAAACAGGGAGTCCATCCAACATGTTGACTAACTGACTAATAAATCTTTTTAAAATACTTTATTGCTTATGTGTGTAATCATTTTAACTTGTTTTGTTGGTAATAGTTTGTTGCACAAGTAAGGTGTTCTGCACAAGTTAAGTTGGTTTGTGTCATACGACATCAGCTAAGTATAGGCTATGTCATTACTAAGTATTTGGCTATAACTAAATAAGAAAGATATGTATGGATGGGATGGTAGATATTGCAGTAAACTGAACATTGTTATTGTCCCTTTCTCTTTCACTTCCTTTCCTCTATTTTCTGTTTTTCAACTTATTGTTTCCGCTGCCATTACAAAAGCTAACACAATTAAGATTAAAGATTCAATCTAGATAATTAGGAGTAATAATTACTTCAATTAATGTTCTGCAGCAAAGAAAAGCTGCAGAGGCAATAACATTTACAAAATTGTTGGAGTTTGGCATAATATAGTTTTGCCATATTGTGTACAGATAGGATCCTGTAACTAATAATGTATATAGGTGCAACTTATTAAGTAATCCTTTCATAGTGGATTTCAAACTCTTTTATTTAATCAAAGTAGTAGCTTTCTAAAATATTGATGTTTTTGTAACTTAAGTCAGTATCAATCCACTGTTACTTCCTCTTTTTTTAAGGCTTGAAATTAGAGGACATTTTTTAGGATTTTGATTTGGAAGCAGGCTTCAGGTTTTAAGCTTTACTTTGAAAAGTAAAATTAAAATGGCTGAAACACAGTTTCTTACAGATAGACTATGTTTGATTCTATCCTTATCAACTCGAGTTGGTTTCTCTAGTTGATTTATAAACCCTTGTAATACTCTGAAAATTGTTAAAGTATGATTGTTTGTTACCTTAATTCCAGCAGTTTCAGAAAATTTTCAAGATCATACTCCAATATGCAGTAGCTAGCATCATCAAGATCATAATAAGGTAGTGTTAACTGCAATAACTCTGCTGTAGAAATATAATGAGATTGTTATTTAAATATTACTTTTCATAAATGCAAATATGCAATAATAAAGTTGGTTATTATGTTTGCATGTAAGAAGGAGAAGATAAGAGAGCATGATATTAAATTCGGTTTGTATGAGCATATCATTGATTGTTACCTTATTTCAGAAAATGTTCTTTCTCTAATATGCAGTAGCTAGCACCATCTCATTGTCTAAGCTTAATTTTTGTTCAACAAGTAGACGATCTTTCCAACAATTTTAGAAAACCTATTTATCTTTGTAAAGTGTGCAGTAATCAAACAAACTGTACATGAATGAATGATCAACCAAAATGATATTGTTATTTACCTGGTTTTCCAATCTGCAGTTATAAATAGTTAATTCCAATCTCCAATTCAAATTAACAGCTGTTTCTGCAATCTGCAGTAGCCAACATTAAGTGAATAAATAAGGCATTGATTGGTATTCAAGTTCTGCAGCAACATCAGACATACTTATGGTCCAAAAGAAAAGAAGAAGGGATAGGGTCCGTATAAATTAAATGTAAAATTAAATTATTGACAAACTTCACAGCTACCTAGCTAGTCAAGTCTTGTCATTGATTTAAAGCTTCATTTATTCAGTGGATCACACTTACTTAATAAAACAATAACTAAAACCAACCCATGGTCACGATTTGGTTTGAACTAAATGTTCTTGTACCCTCTTGTTTGTCTAAATTTCTAGAGTAAATAAACAATTATCCCCTCTGAAATTGTAAGTTTCGTCAATTATTTTCTGAAATTAACAAAACTTCAATCACCTCCTGAAATTGCATAATGATAATTAATTTACCCCATCCGTTAAATTCTTCTGTTAGTCAATATGACCTTTTGCAAATACCCCCTGAAGTTTTACACTTATGTGCAAAATGCCCCTAGAACTTGAAAATTTATATATATATTTTTTTATCCTTGACTCAAAAGATATTAAAAACAAACAATTAACGTTTAACTTAAAGTATGCTCTACAGTTGAACCTTGAAATTTTCAATTTTGTAAGATGTGTATACTCTCTATTGAAGTGAGAATTGTTATTTTGTTTTTTATTTCAAAATAATTGAGTTATGAACAATTAATTTCAAAACAAAAAATTATTTTATTTGAAACTAAATAACATCAATAAATGAATTCAAAGTTTGATATGATCAATTAATTTTTTGATAAGATATATTATTAAAAAGAATGGATAAAATATGTCCAGAAAATCAATAAAAAATAGTTCTGTTTTTTTTTCTTTATGAATAAATTTTATTCAATTTTAGTGTCTTTTTACTTTTAAAGAGACTATTTAGTTTGAGGGACAAAAAACACACATATTTTGCAAAAAATGGTTTCAAAACAAGGACTTAGATTGAAATGTATGTAGGGACCAAATTTAAAAAAATTATTTTATAAGGATTAAAAATATATGTAACCCTAATATAAAACAAAGAATGATTGCAAAGAAGAGATTATTGAAATACCTACATAGTTGATAATCTGCCACTTTGTAGCTTTTTTTTTGCTAAGCAGGGAGAGAGACAGACATCGGGAAACAACATCGACATCCCAACTAGGTTGGCACCCCGGGAAGCTTCCGTCCTATGCCCATCAAACTCTAGATTTAATAAAAAAGGGAAAAAGACTGTACAAAGAAAGAGGGGGGACTAGGCCAAAACCCTCAAAATGAGAAGCAACAAAAGTAAACAGAAAAGAAAGAGACTAAGGAAATCTATAATTAGGTAATCCAGTTCTGTCACGATAGAAATCCAAATGCAACTCAGTAGGAAGCGTTTCCAACCAAATAGAACCGTGAATCCCATGACCCATATTTGCTAGTTTGTCCACACAGCCGTTACCTTCGCGAAAAATATGAGAAGAAATAACCTGAGTACCTAGTCTCCGAGCGTTATGCCATCTGTTCCTAAGTAGCCATGGAACTAATGAAGAGTTCGAAAAAATCATCAAAGCACTAGTTGAGTCGCTCTCTAACCAAAGGTTCCTCCACCCATGTTGTGCCGCATGCTCCATAGCAAGGATAAAAGCAAGAATTTCCGCATGAAAAACTGAGGCAATACCTATGTTGCAAGAGAAGGCACCGAGGAATGTGCCTAAAGAGTCCCTAAAGAGACCCTCACAAGCCGCTAACCCATCAACGACTGAAACATCTGTATTAACTTTCAGCCAAGGAGAGGAAGGAGACTTCCATAGCACCAAAATAATATCCTTGTATTTACGATGATGAGATGCAATCGAGAATTTCTCAAGAAATGCCGAGTCAGAGGGTAAACATTTACCAGTCCAGGCATTGCCAGACATTGCGATCAAAGAATGGATGCGCACTTTTGCGGAGTGAATAGACTGCACTTGAGATTGAAAACGAAAAGCATTTCTGGCTAACCAAATTATGTGCACCGTGTGAAGAATTGCAGCTAAATAAATATCAGATACTTGGGATGAACAATGAGTAGGTATACAATTGAGAAGAGAGGCAATTGAGATACGATCTATCGAATAGACTGCACTTGAGATTGAAAACGAAAAGCATTTCTGGCTAACCAAATTATGTGCACCGTGTGAAGAATTGCTGCTAAATAAATATCAGATACTTGGGATGAACAATGAGTAGGTATACAATTGAGAAGAGAGGCAATCGAGATACGATCTATCGAACGATGAAGCTTTTCCCCCAGCCAAGTCCACAAGTCAGACGCAAAAGTGTAATGGAGGAATAAATGTTCTAATGTTTCAACTGAATTCAAACAAAAACAACAGACAGAGACAATAACACAACCCTTCTTCCGAAGGTTTTCATTTGTGGGCATCTTACCATGCATCAGCCGCCAATAAGAAAAGGAATGAGATGGAGGGATACAACTGTTCCATATGCGGTCTGCCCATGGTAACAAAGGGGCAGCCTGTAACGCCCTATTTTCTTATTTAATTATTTTTGGTTGAGTTTAGAGTCTTTTATATGACTTATATGATTTATGTTGATTTATGACGTGTTGTGGTGTTTTAATATTTTATTAAGTGGCTTTATGTTATTTTTTAGTAGAATATGTTGGAAATTAGAATAAATATATTTGAGGGGCTGGTTTGGATTTAGTTAGAAAATATGTGGATTTAGTTGGAAAATATGTTGAAGGTGTGAGATATAAAAGCTAAGAGCCAGCCACAAATTAGGTTTACAAGCTTTTGGAGAAAAAGAGGAGAACCTAGAGAAGAGGAGAACCAAGAGAAGGGAGAACCGGTAGAGTCTTGCAATCACCAATCTAAGGTAAGGGTGGGACTAACATTCTCTAATCTTAGGTTATGTATTTCTGAAACTGAATTTAGCATGTAGTTGTTGTTGTTGTTTTGTGAATTTGAGAATTAGGGTTTGAAATTGGAATTGATTGTAGAACATGTAGAAGTTGGTTGTTAATAGTGTAGAAAGTCCATGAATTAGTGTACAAATTGATGTTTAGGTTGTAGAATAATCCTAGGTAATGTTTCCTATCAAATTTGGGATTTGGGTAGATAAAATTTGGGTTTTTGGGTGAAAAATGGTGCAGAAATCGTAACAGCAGGGGAAATTTCGCTAGAAGTTCGGTAATGGCGAAAGCTGTCTGGAACATTTTCGCTATCAGCCAAACTTTCGCTATCAGCGAAATTGCACAGTGACAGCATACCCTTTTTCATGTTCTTGCGTCTTTTTCACACGTTTCTGTTTTGAATTAGCTTTTGGTGTAAACATGAAAGTTTGAGATAATTTTGTTAGCTTTTCAGTGGCTTTGGTTCGACGTGAAAAAGATTTTTGGTTTTTGAGTTATGATGAAAATACTCCAAGGAGGTCTTAGTGAAATTTTATGAAAATCCCGCATAACTATTTCTAAGTCAACCCAAAACTTGTGGATTGTCTCCAAACTTCAAAGCTTGTGTACTATGAGTTCAATCATAGGGTTTAAGAGTATTTAACCTATGTTGTGATGAGTCTAACTTTATTTGTCATGAATAACTTTGATTGATGAACTATTACATGAATATATATGTTGATGATTATTATATGAATAACTTTGTTAATGAATTATTACATGAAGGTATGTATATATGTTGATGATTATTATATGAATAACTTTGTTAATGAATTATTACATGAAGATATGTATATATGTTGATGATTATTATATGAATAACTTGTTGATGAATTACTATATGAATGCATATGTTGAATTAACATGATGATTATATGATGTTGCAATTAAATGATGAATATCTATGAGATTATAATATTGAAGTTGTACGTTGTTGTTGATGTTGTCGTTGTTGTCGAAGTTGTACGTTATTGTTGATGTTGTCATTGTTGTTGATGTTGTCGTTGTCATTGATGTCGTACGTTGTTATTAACTAAGTTGTTGAATCCATGCATACTCATAAAGTTGGGGGCTCATGCCCTGTTGAATGTTAATCATTCATATCACGTTGATTTGAGAGCCTATGCTCTACACGTTGATTTTAGGAGTTTATACTCCAACGTTGATTTTAGGGGTTTATGCTCCAGCGTTGCTTTGAGAGCCTATGCTCTAACACGTTGATTGGTACCACATGCATACTGCATAGTCAAGTTGTTGTTGTGTCATTGCATTGTTGTTAATGTCGAGATGTCGTCGTCGTTGTTGAATAGTTGTTGTTGTTTTAAATTCTAAATAGAAATAAATGAAGCATATGTGAAACACTATTGATGATAAGTATATGTGAACTATTATTGGTGTTAATTATTGTTGTTTAGGTTGTTAAGTTCCGTTGATGAATTATATGCTTATTATTATTGAATGTGAAATCTCACCCCTTCTGTTTGAATGTTGCCTCTACATGGGTAACGTGCAGATAACCAAGATTAGCTGCTGATGTGAGTTGACTCTCTCGTGTGTCGTCTTAGGGTCGCTCTGATACGTAACGGGATGGGGATTATTTGCTTGTTTTCCACTGTTGCGTATTAATTATGAACCATGTTGTTGAACCTTTTTGGATTAAGATTTTTAATTAAGTTGTTTACGTTGAAGCCGTAGTGCCAAGGTTGTTGAACAAAGTTGTTGAACTATGAATCTATTTTCCGCTGCGATGTTAAATGAATTTTTGACAGGGTTGTTTTAATAAATAGCGACTTTTCCCTATTTATACTTGTTTTGTAGTGTGACATTCCGTTTTACGTTGAATACTCTGATTTATTTGTATTATTTACATTGTTGGGAAAACGGGGTGTTACACTGGGCGTGGCTGGGGGACTGTCTGGGGCGCGCCCATGCACCCCTTGCCATTCCCCAACAAGCTGCTCCCCCCAAATCTGCCTCATTTTCATCAATTTGAGCCGTTTTCATCAATTTTTTTGATAAATTCGGATCTTTTTGATGAATTTGGGGGAGATTTGGTGGGAAAGAGGGGGAAATCTTGCTGTTCTTGACTTGGGCAGGCACAGGCCAAACATGCAGTGCAAGTCAATAAACATAGCCGTGTTGGTCCCTTCTCGGAAAAAATTGTGCCCTTGTAACGCTGCGGGGCAACTAGCATTTGCCTACTAGCAGTGCAGGTCAATAAACATAGCCGTGTTGGTTCCTTATCGGAAAAACTTGTGCCCTTGTAACGCTGCGGGGCGACCAGCATTTGCATACAAAACTCTTTCGTGGCATTGAATTTGTAGTAGCGATCGCTTAAGTGGTGTTTTTATAGGTGTTTTGCCTATATGTATATGCCTTGTAGTTTCTGTAAGCGCGTTATTAATATTATTTTTTTTGAATAAATTAATAAATTTTGTTGTTAAAAAAAAAAAACTGTGAAGTACACAACCCGGAAAAAAGTAACAAACATGCATGAATTTGTGTCATCTGAAAATACATCATACTTTCGGATACATCATTTTTAATATGTTACATGTGCTCTATCTTGCTTGTTCCACTCAAAAAAAAAAGTGTGCTCTATCTTTAATTTAGCTCATGACAACATAGCATTAATGAAGAAACTTTTTGGAATAATGCCAGGTAAAGGTAATAAAATTTTAAAGGAGTGAGGCTATGAAAAGGAATAATGGATCGAATGGGACAAAAGAAAATCAGAAAAAGGGCAGGTTACTACCAACTTAAATTCTCAAGATTTTTCAAAACAACTTTGGTTTGATAAATGATATTTATATATAACCTTTTTGAACAACTCTATTTCATATTCTGTGTGTCTTTACTCTTTCTCTTCCTCTCTCTTCTCTCTTGATTATTTTTGACCAATAAGAAAAAAGTAAAAGAGAGTTGTTTTAAAAATTGCCACAAAATCGTTGAACAAATATCATTGCTCTTTTGGTTATTTAGAACGGAAATTACTTTCTCCTCCGTTTCTTCGTAAAGGCTCGGCTCAATCTATGGGTGGATCTACATTGGAGCTATGTGGGACTATAGCTCCACATGTTTTTCTCACTTAGTTGATAAAGAACATGACTCATTAATATGACTTATGTGCTACTGTAGTAGATTTCATTCGAAGGCCATTTATTAGTGTTTTCCCTATTAGTTCTTTGTAACACTTATAACTTACTGTTAATTATTATGTACACTTATTCTAAATTATGATCCGTCTACTTGTAAATACTCATTATATAACCGCAACTGCAATTTTATAGCTATCATTTTAGTGATAAACAATGAGGTAATAATATTTGTCGATTAAAAAAAATAGTTTGTATTATTATTTATTTGAAATTTTAGTTCCACATGTACCTAAAGTCTGGATCCGCCCCTGGCTCAATCTAAAAGCATTTTCCAAATGTTTGATATCAATTATTTTTGCCTTTACAAAGAAATTCTACCCCCAGGTTGCAAAGTAGTTGGGTCTTTACCAAGAAATGGAGGAGAAAGTAATTTAGAACCTAACAAAATTCAGGTGTGGTCAAGAAAGAGGATTCACTCGAAAATGCTTTAATTGATTTTCTTTTAATCAGGTGTTTCCTTTCTTAGGCATGATTAGAGAATTTGTCCTTTAATTTCTAGCTTCTTTTGTCATAGGCATTCCTTCATTTATGAGTTCTTTTGCTCTCTTTGAGGAGTAGGCGTTAATTATTATTAGAAGAGAAAGCTCAGAAAAATGAAAATATGAAAATAGGAGCTAGGGTTTACAGTTAGATTAAGGCGCAACGCAAGTTATTTCATTTACTTGTAATTTCATTCACATTTGAGTTCCATTTGGTTTGTTAGGAGTTAGTTAGACTTAGTTGTCATTACTAACTTCTATATAAACTCACATTGTAACTGAATCAGATTCATTCAATGATAATCACTTTTACTT
>Ga0315914_1006567_pt1 | contig 16430 bp, 9 predicted proteins | sample MpolenodulesMG_FD_203920 | JGI IMG/M metagenome (GOLD analysis project Ga0315914, IMG submission 203920) | Medicago polymorpha root nodule microbial communities from Los Angeles, California, United States - elongated nodules | ecosystem: Host-associated > Plants > Roots > Nodule | place: USA... | reverse complement strand
CATTTCTTTCCCTTTCCTCTTCCACAAGAACCGGTTCTGGAGTAATGGCTTGTGTTGCGCCAAAAGCCAGGGAGGAGCCTATACCTGAAGGGTTGTCAGTCCTTGGAACCCATTTAGCTTTCGTTATGTTAGTTTCGTCTTTTATTGAACATCTTGGCAATTGCGATTAAAAATCTTAAATTTGAAAAATAGTCGCCTATTAGATTGGGGTATGTCAAAGCAGAGGGAGTGAGTGTCTTGTCGTGCACCAGACAAATTTTGAAGTCTTCCTAGGATATGTGTTAGGTCTTTAAACCATTAATGTTGGTTACGAGATTCATTTCCAAGGAGGTTTTCTGACTTAGAGAGGTTTTAACTCTGCGTCAACACAAATTGAGTTGGTATACAAAATACTCCTTTAGCTATTGACCGATCTCAAATTTTCAGCTAAACGCTCAACTAATAACTTCAACTTAGTGTATAGTATTTATAACTTTGGTTAAAATTGCAATGACTTATTGTGATTTTGTCAAGTCACGGCAATCCAAACATGACCAACGGAATTCGAATCCGGTTGTCAATTTTGTCGCTTTCAGAAGCCAATTTGAAGGTTTTCTTTCATTTCAATGCAACTTATGATAGAATAAAACAAACTAGTAAAGAAAAAAAATGCAAATAACACTTCAATTTGGCCCCACCCACGTTTTCTCTCTTGCTCCCGTAATTGCCTTTCTCAACTAAAAATCCTTCCTTATATTCCCATCAGTGTTTTGCACGCAAACAAGTCCTTGCCATTTTTTTCTTTTAAACCTACATATTGCCAAAATTCATTCTATCTTCTTACTTCTTGTAGCCCCGCCAATAATCTCCATCCCTTGCCCACACGCAAACAACCTCTTAATATCATCCTTTTTCATTAATTCGATGTTGGAATTGATTTTTCATATTATATTTTTTTTTTCCTTTTCAATAAGTTTTACACGTTTTCTTTCAAGAGAAAAATATTCTTTTTTTCCTTTTCAACAAGTTTTACATGTTTATCTATTTATCATCCAAAGTTAAACTGATTGAACCAATTAAATTTTGACCTAAAGGTCACCAATTAAATATCTTTTGATGTGATTTTAATTAAAATTTTGGCTTAATTTAAATCACAGTCAAACATAGTTATCACTTGAAGAGACAAGGCTAAAGCTTTTTTTTTTTTTTTTAAATAAATAATTTAACTAAAATATCATACGGATAGAAAGGAAACTTTTTAAGCCTACCAAACATATCTACCCAAGTAAACAAGATTTTTTTTTGGGTATAACTATTCTTATTAATTTAGATTGTGTGCTTTGTGTTAAACATTTTTATCTTTTCTTACGAAAAATATTTTTATTAATTTAAGCATGATATCTTATATCTAATCATACTCTCTAAATATCATGTTAAATCTTAAAATATAACTTAAATCACATTCAACTATATATTAACAAACTCATTCGTGTGAGATTAGTATTTTAAGACATTAATTGAACCAGATCTATAAATAGTCTTATACTATAGGAAATGCTTGAATTGAATTATTTCACCGGACAAGCAAAGAAACAGATCACTTGTACTTGAAAATTGCGTGTTAGTGGGATCAAATATGTGTTCGTAGGAATCAACGTTTTGTTTGGAGGCAAACCTTGCTTCATCACAATTTCAAATAAAAATGATTTCTAAATACTAGTAGGATAGGATAACCATTTCATCTCAAAAATTAATAAACTTTAAAAAATGAGTGTTAATATTTTTGTTTTAGATTAAAAAGTGATTTGATATACTTATTATATTATGAAGTATATAAATTAAAAAAAATACTTTATATTTATCTGTTCTTTTTAATTTATGTATGTACCCTGACCCTCCCTGAATACATTTTAATGAAGAGAAGTTTTCTGGAATTAAATTTCTCACACCAACATCCATCTTCCATTAATATTTAATAGTCCATCCTATAAGAATCTGAAGTACAGTGTTGATTTTCTACCAATAACACATTTTGCATGAACAAAGGAATACACGTGGAGCATATAGATAGTGTGACAAAGAAAAGAGGTTGGTTGAGAGTGTTAACCTGTGTGAAGAAGAAGTGACGGCAAAGTCCACCCAACGGTTCTCATGACGGTGCCATTTGATGATGTGTCCATCGGAAACTCCGGTATAAGGTCCTTCACCGTTAGGATCGAAGGCGATACTTTCCGGTCCAACGGCGCCGTTATCAATAGGAACCATATTTTGGTACTGCCAAACATCGGAAACTCCGAAGGTTGATGTTTCTGTGACATCCTTGGATGGTGTAACTCCATGGTTGTATGCTAACCATGCAGTCATGAAAACTGCCACGACGGCCGCCGTAAGGTGCAGTTGTGGCCTCATATCCACGATTGAAGATAGAGTTATAGGGGAGAATTTTGAACCACTGATATATATGTGCACCAAACTCTCTTGTTTTGTGCTGCTGATAGAGTTATAAGTTTTTCTTTTAATAACAAAAGATAGTATATACGTTGGTCATATGATGTGGGTAGAAAAAAAATGGAATACTCGATTTCCAGGGTAAAGTATTAACTGTTATTTAATTTTAAGGATACATTATTTCAAAATAAATAATGCCAAGCAAAATGGATATTTTGAAACTAAGACTATGTTTGGTAAAATCAATAAATTAGCTTATAGCTTATTAACTAGCTAGTTATAAGTTTGTTTATTAAAAGTTAAATGTGGTTGGTAACAAGCTTCTTTCACTAGTTTATAGTTTCTTATTTTAACTAGCTTTTGACTTTTATACATTATTTTATAGGGAAATGCTAACCGGTGCCCGGGGCACTGGTTAAGGATACTAAAAAAGGAATTTATATAGTAATTATTGCATTGAAAACTGTGTAATTAATCCATAAATAAGTTAACAAAGTTTCCTTTTATGGTAATAAATTCCTTTTTTTGTATGCTTAACCAGTGCCCCGGGGACACCGGTTAGCATGACCCTATTTTATAATTTAAAATAAAGAAAGGTAAAAAAGAGATTTGCAATCATAACAAAAAGATTTGGAGAGGTTTAAATGAGCATTGATTGGTTATTTAATTATGTAAGTTTTCACTAAATAATTGTATTTACCATTTCTTTCATTATTAATTGTTCTACAAATTGTTTATAAATTGTCATCTTATTTTTTTTTCAATTCTTTATTAATATCAACTACTCCCACTAATAGTGTTTCAACCGTACTCAGTTTGGAGTTTTATTTATTTAATTTTTGAAGGATTTTTATTTTTATTATTATTTATTAGAATCCCTTATGTTTTTTCTAATAATGTGATACCATTGACATGTAATACTATATTAATAATTGTGAAAATCAGTGTTAAAAAATCATCTTAATCAGTGTTTTGTTGTAGTAGAGATCATATAATTAATCATAAGAATCTATAAAATTTAAACAGGATTAGTATAGTGTTTGAGGGTAAAATGGATGTTGTATAAAATTAATAAATATGTAGATTTTTTTTAATGATAAATGTTAGTATGTTAATTGTTATGTTAATCTGGACATTTAACACATAAATTTCTTTAATCTCTTAGCGTGTGTTTGGTTATGCGGTGACGAAAATTGAGTTTAGGTGAATTGATTTTACAAAATTGATTTTGGTTAAAAGTGAGTTGAATGAAAAGTGATTTATGTTTGCATACCTTTATAATAGAAGTGATTTGTGTGAAAGATATTGTTTGGATATTTTGTGTCAAAATTGCTTTTCTTTGTGTAAATGACCAAAATGGGTCTCTCATATGATGCATTAAAAACAAATTTAATTTATTGAAAGAGATTTCACCATATTTTTAGTTAGTTATTAAATTTTACGTTTCATTATTAATTATACAATTATATAGATTTTTTTTAAAAAACTATTGGGCCACTAAGTTAGACTTTTTTATGGGCCTGGAGCAATCCAAAAACCACTCGTTTTCTTCCAAAATAGTGTCTTCTTCAACCTTGTTTATTAAGATCTCTGCAACATGAAAAAAGAACTACACAGCAACAAAAAAAATCATGCGGACAACAATCGGCAGTGAAATTTCGCACAGATTTTGCAGGTAGATGAAGGATTGTCAAATATAAAAAAGGATCTGAAATGAGTGATGAGACTTAAGCAAGGGCAAAAGAGACAAATCAGTACTATGTACTTCCGCGGTTGAGAAACTCGATTTCAAGAAACAATTAGGAAATGCAGAATACATGATTAACTTACCAATATTTTTGTTAAGTCGTAGACTTCTATAGTTGTTAAGTTCACACGTTTTCTTTTAGCAAAGAAAAGTTCACACATTATCCTTTACCACTTTTTAAATGTCTTTCTCTAATTAGTTTGAAAGGACACTCTTTTATTCTCTAGTACCAATCAATTGGTTAGTTGGTAACAAATTCTTGTACAAAGTATCGTTTATTATTTTCCTTAACATCTTGTGTTTGTCTCAGACCTCATGCTAATAACAATAATTCAAGTTTATTTTCCAATATCTCAGGCTTAATTCAATAGATTGTTTTTTTTTTTATATAAAAAAAACCATATATTGAATTCAACAATGATATTTAAAGAACTCAATTCTCATACAATAGGTTCCAATCTATAAGAACAAAGGGTATACAAAATTGCGCGAATTATAGGGAAATTAAGCTAATGAGTCATACTATGAAGTTATGAGAAATGGTGATTGAACGAAGGCTAAGAAAGGAGACTCAAGTGACGGATAACCAATTTGGTTTTATGCCTGGAAGGTCGACTATGGAAGCGATCTACTTACTTCGACGCGTGATGGAACGATAACGGACGGATAAAAAAGACTTACACTTAGTTTTCATTGATTTGGAGAAGGCGTATGATAGAGTTCCTAGAGAGATTTTGTGGAAAGCCCTCGAGAAGAAAGGGGTTAGGATTGCCTATATTAGAGTTATCAAAGATATGTATGAGGGAGCTTCGACTAGTGTGACGACGTAGGAAGAGGCTACCGAAGATTTTTCCATAACAAAATGACGGAGAAATATAAGCAGATGTAAACCATCGTATTCAAGCTGGGTGGTTGAAATGGAGAAGAGCCTCAGGTGTTATGTGCGACAAGAAAGTACCACTTAAGTTGAAAGAAAAGTTCTATCAGACAACAATCAGACCGTCGATGTTTTATGGTACAAAATGTTGGCGGTTAAGAGTCAACACGAGAATCAAGTAAGTGTAGCAGAGATGAGGATGTTGCGTTGGATGAGTGATAAGACTAGACATGATAGGATTATGAATGACACCATTAGAGAGAGTAGGGGTAGCAACTATAATAGAAAAGTTGGTAGAAAATAGGCTTAGATGGTTTGGGCATGTAGAGAGAAGACGAAGGCCATCGTAAGAAGGGTATATCAAATGGAGGAGAGTCAAGTTAGAAGAGGTAGAAGAAAATCTAGGAAAACTATTAGAGAAACCATTAGAAAAGATTTAGAGGTCAACGAGTTGGATCCAAATTTGGTTTATGATAGAACACTATAGCGTCATTTGATCCATGTAGCCGAACCCACTTTGTGGAATAAGGTTTGGTTGTTGATGTGTATTGTAAATCAGTGATGTATTTTTTTTTTGGAGAGAAATCAGTGATGTATTTAGATTATATTATATTCTAGATACATTAGTTATTTAATGAACCTAAAAAAGCAAAAGTTGTTTATAAATGTAATTGGAATGAGTACAATTTTTCCGTTTTTTTACAATAACTAATTTTGCAAACAAACTTTTCTTACAACTTTATAAGTTAAAATGAACTTCCATATCTCGGTTACTTCCGTAGGTCTCTCAATTAGATCCTCCATAAACATCAATAATCTTTATTACCAATTTTTCGTAAGACAAGAACTAGAAACTTAATTAACTCTCGTAAGTTAAAAGTTAATCCAAATAACTCTAAAGATAATTCAAAATGATTGCTAGCAATACTAATATAATATTTGCATTCTCATAAACTATAAACACCAATGTAAGGCATTAACACTGATGCCATCCAAAGTTTTCCATCTTTCTCTTCAATTTCACTGATGAACTTCAAGCTCTTCCCTTCACAATCTTCAAGGCTTTCTAATATTTCCCCTTCATCACTAAGCTTTATAGCTACAGCATGAGGCTTCGTCGCCAACAACGCTTGCAACCACTTGAAGTTTCTACGCTTTAACAATGCTTCACGAGCCCATAGATTAGAGGATATCCACTTAGTAAAAGGAGTTCTTTTGGAATGCAAAGCAACCCAAAACTGCCCTTCAGAATTTCTCCTTATATTGTCGGGAAAACCTGGAAGAACAGCAAAAGTATCGACTTGGCCAACATTAGGTCCATGAAGCCAAAGCCTCAAAATCCTGCAAATCGAGGTTTCAGCTACCAGAAGAAATGAACCATCTTTGCTTAAAGCAACACCATTGGGGAAAAAAAGGTCTCTTAATAAGACTTTTACTTCTTTTGTCGACTTATCGTATTTCATTAACCGTCCAGTCTTGTCTCCACTAAGAGTTACAAGCATATGTTGCCTGCAGACAAAAGTGACCAACAAAAGTGATCAAAATTGAAAGCAGTATAAAGTGTTCGTACTCAATAATAATGTTTTACAAAATGCAGACTGCGTTGATTATAGAAAAGAGGTGATGTTTAGTGGTGAAGTTACCTTCTCTGGTAAACTGAGCTTGAATCAGTAAAGTAAATCACATCTTCACTGATATCCATGTCATTGGTGAAGTGAAAGGGCAGGCCTTCAGCTTCTGTTGCTAACTGAGTGGCCAAACCCCCTGCAGGTCCTACTACATTGAGGCCAAGGTAGGCATCAGCAATATACAGATCTCCATTTTTCTTATCAAACTTTAGTCCTAGTGGCCTCCCACAAACATGCTCCAGCTCCGGTGCGAATGGACGCACACAGTCCGACCTTGCAAATCATACAACAAAATTTATTAAACTCATAAGAAAATCCTAATGTAGCTATGAGTTAGAGTAATGTCATGGCATTCAAACAAAATAATCAGTATACGACCTTTCTGCACATCATGCAAAACCTACCAGGCTGGATTTCCATCAAGGCATAATGATCAGTTTGAAATTAAGTGAAAAATCAGAAGGGTAATAATGGAGCATAATGATCAGTTTGTTAGAGAAAGTCTCTAGTTTTCACAACATAGAATCAGAAGGTTTGAAATGTTAATAATGCTTTGTAAAGTACAATTCCCCTCCATCTCCATGCCCTCGTGTTCAGATTAGTTGAAAAATATCATTTAGTTTCACAACCCAGTGTAATTTTATATCATTCTTCATAAACTGCATATTTGTTAGTTAATCACTCAACAATTAATGCTGCAAAGTGCAAATTACCTTTCTTCAAGGGAATATTTAGCTCACAACATTGGTCCTAACTCTTTAGTATCTTAAAATACGACAAGTGAAGTAAAAAAAAGTAAAATTAAGCATGAACCCATGTATCCACGATCTATACTATAGTTAGAGACTAACTCGTCAAAGTATTTAAGGGGTTGACATTTCTCGAGAGATGTTCTTCGATACCTAGGACCCTCCCCTTGCCACATAGGAGACCTAGCTATCTACCAACCGTATCATACCATGTTGTTTAGAGTGAAATTAAGTTTACATTTATTAATTTACTAATATACATACATTATAGATAACCCTATAGTCAAGAGGAATTGTAGATAACTGAACATAATAAGCATGTATAAGTTCCAACTCCTGCGACAAGAAATCCCTATAGTATAAATTTCAAAAACTAAACTCATTGTGAAAGAGAGCGGGTAATATTACCTATTGGAACTTGTGACAGCAAATTCAGTCCAACCACGTTCCTTCCCTTCCCACTTCAAAATCCGACCATCGGCCACACCGGTGTATGGACCTTCACCATGACTATCGAAAACAAGACTCTCCGGCCCAACGGCTCCGGTGACGTTTAGTAACTTAGCAGCATGGAGGTTATTCTTCGATCCAGGAATGGGAACTGGTGAAAAGAAATTTTGTGGATTGAATGAGGTGAAGATAATGGCGAAGAGTGCCAGAAAAGTTGCAGAAGCAATTATCTTAGAATTCATGTTTGTTTAGATGAGTGGAGGAAAAGTGGAAGTGGTGAAGTCAGCAAATGAAGAGTGTAAGTTTGTTTCTGGATTTATTTGAAACATGCGTGCACGAGGGTGCACCATGAGGGTCCTACGGAGAAAAATTCAATAACGCCATCAACAACTTTATAGGATATGATCCCTTCAAAAACAAAAAAAAATTCTAAGATAATATGTGGCATCAAATGATTAAATTTCATGTGATGTTGTTAACTTGTGCTTTAAGTCACAAGGTTTTTCTTTTTTGACCAAACTTTAACTCATAAATTGAGAAACTTAAAAAATAAGAATTATAAGAGAGAAAGTTTGTATTGAAAAAAAATAAATTTTAACTTTCAAAATATGATGAATATACAATTTTTTAAAAACACGATGAATATACAATTTTTTAAAAACACTAGTAGATAAATTCGTAGATATCTCGTGGTTTGGTTGAGTATAAGTGTCTTGTAGGTATAATTTGTCTAACTTTTAAATATGACATGACATTGAATGATTGGGTGAAGAGTACATATTCAACTAAACTTGATGGATACAAACATGTTCACTAAAAGACATTGAATATCAGATTTTTTTTTTATTCAATTGAATATGAGATATCTGAGTGACAATTAATTTATTAATTTTTTTGAAAATGTTTTTTGTACACTTCTTCATGTGGGTGTATACACCTTTAAATTAAGAGAAAGACATAGAAAAAACGATAATACCATAGTTTAATAACGTGACAAGAAGAGAGAAATGTAGGAAAAATGAAGTTCTGAATTGATGTAGAAAAAGTTGCACTGTTCAAATATCATTGGTGTTGGGGAGTTCGGGGAGCGCCGGCAACGTGAACGAGTTAAACATCTAGGATCCCTAAGAGACTTTGACACCACACCTTCATCTAAGATTTTAAGGCTTTAGATATAAGAGACTTGAATTCCAACGATCTTCCCCTCATGTTTGAGTCACCCACGTCACTAGCCTTATCCACACTAGGATCTCTCTTCCGCTTTCCCATCGAAAGCAGCAATGAGTTAAACGTTCATAATCACTAAGAGACTTTGATGTCAGTTTTACAATTTTTCCCTTAGTAACAAAAAAAACATTTATGATGACTAATTTTTCAAACAATAATTTCCTTATCGATCACTTTACAAGTTAATATTAATTTCTAAATCTCAATTACTTCCGAATGCCTCTAATTTAACTCTCCCATAAACATCAATAAACTTTATTAGCACTTTTTTCGTAAGACAAAAACTAGAAACTTGTAATAAAGAAGAAAAAAAAAACAAGAAACTTAATTAACTCTACTAAGTTAAAACTTAATCCAAACTAAGTTTAAAGATAATTCAAAGATAAGTGCTAGCAACACCAGTATAAACACTAATATAGTATATTGCATTCTCATAAACTATAAACACCAATATAAGGCATTAACACTGATGCCATCCAAAGTTTTCCATCTTTCTCTTCAATTTCACTGATGAACTTCAAGGTCTTCCCTTCACAATCTTCCAGGACTTCTAATATTTCCCCTTCATCACTCAACTTTATAGCTGCAGCATGAGGCTTCATCGCCAACGACGCATGCAACCACTTGAAGTTTCCAAGCTTTGACAATGCTTTACCAGCCCACAGATTGGAAGACATCCACTTTGCAAAAGGAGTTTCTTTGGCATGCAAAGCAACCCAAAATTGCCCTTCTGAATTTCTCCTTACATTGTCTGGAAAACCTGGAAGAATGGCAAAAGTATCGACTTGGCCAGCTTTTGGTCCATGAAGCCAAAGCCTCAGAATCCTGCAAGTCGAAGTTTCAGCTACCAGAAGAAATGAATCATCTTTGTTTAAAGCAACGCCATTGGGAAAAGCAAGGCCACTTAATAAGACCTTCACCTCTTTTGTCGACTTATCATATTTCATTAACCTCCCACTCTTGTCTCCACTGAGAAGTACAAGCATAAATTGCCTGCAAATAAAAGTAACCAACATATAGGTCAAAAAATTTCTCAACAAATAGAACAGCAAAAGATATCTACAAATGTCCAAGAGAAAAACAAAGTTTTCTCTTAAACAAGTGATTAAGTTTTGATTTTGACATAAACAAGTGATTCCTACTCTGAAAAATTTCACTCTCACCACATGGTTGATCATTCAAAAAACGGAAAACCAGAATATCTTAACAAAGGAATATCAATTTCAGTGAACTAAGATGCAAGAATCAATTTTTAAATTCAGTTCATACTCTGAAGTGACAGTGTAACATCATAAGGATTGTTTGTTTAGGAAAAATGCTGAAGTCTACAAATCACACTTTGCACACAAGCAACAAATGATGTCCTGAAGCGTATTTTGTCCAAAAATTTCGTGCACAATAGCAATGTTGTTTTACAAAATGTAGAGACACAAAAAAGGAGGTAAGGTTTAGTGGTGAAGTTACCTTCTCCGGTAGACTGTGCTTGAATCAGTGAAGTAAATCACATCTTCATCTTCACTGATGTCCATGTCATTGGTGAAATGAAAAGGCTGGCCTTCAGCTTCTGTAGCTACCTGGGTGGCCAAACCCCCCGCAGGTCCTACAACTTTGAGGCCGAGGTAGGCATCGGCTATGTACAGATCTCCACTTTTTTTATCAAACTTCAGTCCTAGTGGCCTCCCACAAACATGCTCCAATTCTGGTGCGAATGGACGCACACAGTTTGACCTTGAAAATCATACAGCTAAACTTATAAAATTAAGAGAAAAAAATCCTAATATTGTTTGAGTAATATAATGACATTCAAACAAGTTACTCAGCATAAGACCTAGTTGCACATTTCCTAAGGACAAAAAATAGCCACTAAAACTAATATTCAATGAAAAAAATAACTAAGATTGTTTATCATTATTTCATCAAAATACTAACTGGAAGAACTAACAAGTAAAACCATTCTTGCACAATTTAGTGTATCAATGTCTGGAAGCAGGCAGAGAGTTACGTCTTCATGCTTGCTTGCATTCTCAAACAATGTTGTGACCATTTGAAACTAGTTTGCTTCCCTCTTGCTTTGTAAGATATGAGCCTATTTGGATTGATTTATTTGAGCTTATCTACTGACATAAGCTGTATTCAGTTCATAAGCTTATATGAAAATAGCTTATTTTCATAAGCTGTTTTCAGCTTATTTTTATTAGCACTCCAGGATAGCTTATGAAAACAGTTTATAGCTTATATTAAAACAATTTAAATATATTTTATCTTTTGTAATGGAAATAACTAATACATAAACATTTATATGATAAGCCATTGTGCTATAACCGTTTGGTTAAGTTGTTTATCAAAACAGGGTCTAAGGGTGCATTTGATCTGCTAAAAGGTAAGTAGTGGACAGAACAGAACATCAAAAACTTTGAAGATATTGAACAATGTTTTGTCTTGTTTGATGTTTGGTAGGCAAAATGTTATTTTGGTATTTTAGACAATTTGTATTTAGGACAAAAGTTGTGTTGTGGTTTAATGAGAGACAAGAATTTCAATTTTTGTCGAGTCTCATGCTCCCCAATTCGTCTAGTCCCAAGTAGAGTTTTAAAATCAAACACAATACAACCGGAGTTGTCCTATCTAGTACCTTACTTTTTAGGATATCAGACCCCAAGTCTTTATAATGCAATCCTGCAAAACTTACCAGGCAGAGTTTCAATCAAAGCATTTGGGACTAACATAATGATCAGTTAGTTGAAACAAATCATTGCTGCAACTACAACCCAGTGTGCTAAATATCAAATACAAACACAATTTAAAGGTAAATTAATACTGTTACCTATTGGAACTTGTGAAAGCAAATTGGGTCCAACCACGTTCCTCTCCTTCCCACTTCAAAATCCGACCATCTGCCACACCGGTGTACGGCCCATCACCGTTACTATCAAAAACAAGACTCTCCGGCCCAACGGCTCCGGTGACGTGGAGTAACTTAGAAGCATGGAGGGTGTTCTTCGATCCAGGAATGGGAACCGGTGAAAAAGGGTTTTGTAAGTTGAATGAGGTGAAGATGATGGCGGAGAGTGCGAGAAAAGTTGCAGAAAGAATTATGTTGGAGTTCATGTTTATGTTTCAAGATAAGCGGAGGAAAAAATGTGAAAAGTGTCGTTTGTTCCAGTTTTTTATTTCAAACATGCGTGCACGTGCACGTGCACGAGTACAATTAAACTGCATTGCTGGTTATAATTAGATCAATTTTTTTATGGTAAGAATAATCATATAGTTGTATTGATCTACACGTCATATAGTTGCAAACCTTCAAATTTATCTGTTAAAAATTATAGTTTATGACTTATTGATTTAAATCAGTTAGAGTCCTCCAAACAAATTATGGTAGAAATCTGGTGTATTTTACTATCATTCTTAATCGATCTATTTTCTAGGTAATGATCATAAGTAAGTTAGCAGGGTTTCATTTTCTTTTGTAGGGACCCACAAAGAATCTGGATTGGTAGGGTGTGTATTATTAGCTGTTAATTCTACAAAGTATGATAACTAACTTTTTTTTTCCATTTCCCTTTCGTTGAAATGCATAAGTAGATGTTATTATGCAATAACTTACATTAAGCCACTCATTTTAATCTAACAAACGTTATGATCACCGTTAATAAAAAAAATAAAATAGTGTCTCCGTGAGCTTAGCTCAGTTGGTAAGGACAAATGCATGTGAGCTTCAGCCACTACACTATCTGACCAAAAAAAATAAAAAAAAATAGTAATTGCATTTCTCTCATTAATAACTTACATGACACATGCCTCACAAAAAGCGAAAGGGACACTAATTAATCAAACAAAAACCAATTTTCACTCTCTCTCTCATAAGTAGCTTAAGAGCTTTATATGGAAATTGAATATTTATATCTTCAAGTTAATATATTGGTTTAATCCAATTTTCATTTTGAAGCCTCAACATCAATAGATGAGAAATGATCACAGCCCTTTGTTTTTTTGCCGCACCTTGGTGTAAGCAGTTAGGTAATTCACTGTTATCACAATCTCATTTATCTTCATTATATGGTTTCTAGATTCTCTCTGCTTTGTGAAATTTGAAATTATATGTAGCCTATTTATGATTATATTCATTTTGTTTTTAGATTTTGCCTATTGTTCTTATATTTGGTTGTGTACTATTTGGGTTGTATAATCTTCACTTTTTAAACTTTCATGAACTGATTAAACATGCGATAGTATCCAACATTGATCCAAAACTTTAAAAAAAAAAAGGTGAAGGTTAAGTTTAATACCAATAACATCAACCAAATTTTCATTTGATTGTAAATAATCTGTGAGCATTTCATATGCTTATGAATCTCTTTCTTAGGTGAAAATAATTTATAATTTATATTGAATTTAACAATTTCTCCAATAATTCAAGATGAATTGAAGTTCTTCACCGATTCATTGTGGTTTTTTTGTTCAAAACTGATATCTATTTTACACTTACCTCTACATCATGGAATAAACTTTAGAATGATACCTACTTCACTGTGGTTTTTCTTTTTGTATAAGGCTTATGATGTTCTGAATTTTCTTTTCATAAGTGAGGTTTAGTCCATGGAGCAGTTTGAAGAAATCTAATATGAGATTTCTTTAATGAAATTATTACATCATTGCATCAACCCCACCTTTTTTTTTTCACATTTCATTTATTTTTTAAATAGAAGTTTACTTTAATCTGAGTTGGTGCAAATGGATGAATGATTTGGAGCAATCTAAAAAGGTTTAGTAGTATATAATAGTCCAAATGTTTGCCAACTTATTTTGGTTCTACTTTACTTGATCTCTCTTGATGAAATAAATCGTTGTCATGTTTTGTGTATATGAATAAGTATCAATCTACTTCTTAGTCTCATGAACTAGAAATTTTCCTATCTAATTATGGATTGAATAGTTGCTAGCTCTTTGTTCTTTATTGTTTATCCTACTTTGATTTCCCAGCCATGTTATAAAAACATTAATTCATGTATGTTTTTTCAAATTGTAGCTATAAAACAACTTATGGGGTCTCTTAAGAGGAAGCATGCTCCTTCATATGATTCTTCCCTGAAAAGGATGAGTAGTTCAAGTGGTGCATGGAGAAACACATGAGTAAATGCAAAAATAAACTTTCATGAACTATCTCATTGATTGGTGATACAGTCTTCTATGAGAATTATTTTGGTTTTTTCTTTTCTACTTTGCTTTTTTATTTTTTACGTTGTTCTATAGTTTTACATTGTTTATCCATTATGTATGATTGTTTCTAAATCCGCCCTAAGAACACGGGAGGCTTACCAGAATTGTGTTTTTTTAATCCTTATTTCAATTATTTAAATAGCAAACACTATAATAGACACGGGAGGCTTTAATAATCTTCCTCCTCATAGTGTAACTTGAATCATTACTAATGATAGAGAGACAACTTTTCTTATGGGTAAACAAATAAGGATGACCTCAATTTGGGTAACCAAAATTACTTGGCTTAAGACTCTCTTTGTTTACTCATTCATTAGGATACTTTCAAACATGCTCCGAAAATCACGGGAGGCTTCCGGAACCTTATAACTTATGTAGTCGTTTAATCATTATTGGCCAATATTGTGTAATCACTTTAAATTAAACCGAACGATACATCGGTGGATGACATCTTTATTTTCATGAAGACAATAACATTTGATTTGTCTAAGAATTGCATTATATGTTTTTAATTTTGTAATATGTTCAGAGGAAACTTTTGTTAACACCACAATAAATCTCTTTTTGCCCATGCGTTGCACGGGTGTAAATCCTAGTGAGTTAAACTCATGGGCATTGGTTTGGATGACTTTATACAAAACAAAATGGTTTAAAAAAATGAGTAAACATTTATATATTATTTATAAGTTTCTGAAAATGATTTATTTACCAGTGAGAACTTATGAATTAAATTAAATTAAAATTTTATTTATTTACATAAATGAGCTATTTTTCATAAGTTTAAAATCAAACAATGCAGACAGACCTTAGATCAATATTTCAAAGGTTAATTGGGAGGTGTGAATATTAAAAAAAAATTAATCTTATAAAAAATTTGTTTGATTTTTAATCCTTTAAATTTTTTCTATCACCGCTTTTAATCATTACTTTTTAAAACAACTTATGTGTATAATAACTTCAAAGGCTTGGTCTAGTGGTAAAATGACAGGTCTTGAATCCGAGAGAACCTGGGTTTGAGCTCCGCTAGTGCCTTTGGAGGGAGGTAAATGTAAATACTTTTGTAAGTGCTTTTTGAGTCCGAAGGTCTTCCCTGCCTTGGACTGGGGCATCATCCCCTCACCCTAAAATTGAAATTTTAATTGAAATTAATTGAAATTTTAATTTTTTGTTTAAAGTCATGTTTAGTATATTATAAAATTCTCTCCCGCAAAAGTTAATTTTTTTTTAACAAGAGTTGAAATAAATACAAATTTTTAATTTATGTTTTGTTAAAAAACTCTATTTTTTTTAAAGATTGTCATAATATTCTAAATATTTGTGCAAAAACTTATTCGAATATATGAACATCACACGTGATCTAACTTAAAAGCAAGGACCAAAGTGTGCACTGAAAACTTTTGGGGCATTAAAAGCCGATAAAATTTTTTAAAGGGACTAAAATAAAAAAAATTGATGTATTAATAGGGGAAAAAATATTGAACCAATATTTTAGAAACAGAAAATTCCTTTATTTTATTTTTATTTTATTTATTGATAGCTAGACGAAATGTCAATAATTATTGAAAACTATCACATATAAATGGAAGAGCTGAATTCCGATCAAAATGCCAAACACAGTAATTTCAACATATTTATCGTTTCAGATAGAACTTGTTGACCAAATGAAAAATTCTTTGATGCCCATGAAAATGGTGTGTTCTTTTTTGGTTACATATGGGTTAAGTAAGCTTGTGAAATGTTAAAGAGTATCTTGGGATACTAGTTAAGAAAACTAATAAATAAATGTTGTATTAGGAAATGATAACAACTTTTCGAAAGTAAAAATACTGCTGTTGTCAAAAGTTTATATATTTTACATTCTTAACTAGTATTTTGGGGGAATTAATTAACATGACACAATAAGCTTTTGATCCCTATAAATATATCAAATATTGTTTTTAGTCATAATAAAAAAGGGACATCAGGGTCGGCCTAAGGGAAATGCCACTAAAGTAAGGGCTTTAGGCCCCCGATTTTTTTAGGCCTCATATTCCTATCAATCTAATTCAATGTTGGTTGTTTTAAATATATTAAGACAAGTAGTGTGTAATCAAAGTTTGTAAAAG
>Ga0315914_1006565_pt1 | contig 16434 bp, 10 predicted proteins | sample MpolenodulesMG_FD_203920 | JGI IMG/M metagenome (GOLD analysis project Ga0315914, IMG submission 203920) | Medicago polymorpha root nodule microbial communities from Los Angeles, California, United States - elongated nodules | ecosystem: Host-associated > Plants > Roots > Nodule | place: USA... | reverse complement strand
GTGGGCAAATATCATAATAATAATTATATTAGCTATTTATCAATTGTGAGTCTTAATTGATTAGTGATCAAATTAAGTAATAAGGCTATTAGATTTCTAATTGGATAATTAATTAAATATTTAATTAATTGATATGGACTCAATGAGTGGATGTCCAGATGGCCCATTAACGGAATAATGGGAAACCCTAATGGCCATCCAATATAAAAGAGGCTATGGTCCCCAATACACCGTACACGGCGAACTCTCTCTTCTCCCCATCTGAAGAGAACTTGAAGCATGAAGGTACCGGTTGAGGAAGAACCAAATCAGCCGCCGCTAACCCTTGCTGTTTGTTTCAGATCTCCTCCTCTGTTTATCGTTGTTGTTGACATGGTTGTCATCAAAGCTTTGTCCAGGTATTCCTAATACCCTGGTTTTTAATATTCTTGATAAATCGAACATGTCGCAGATCCAATCATAATCATGTTCAATGTTTTGTTTGCTTCCGCAATTGATTAATAATTATTGAACATGTTTTATGAAATCTATTTTGTTTAAGACCTAAATTTTCCAACATTGATTTGTTACCTTCGATTCAGTATAATCCTTATTCATGAAAGGAGTAGGTTCATCTAATTTTTCCAAGGCAATTTCATTAGGTTCAAATGTGAATGGAACGAAATTATGTAGTGTGTACACATCTTCTAAGATATTGAAGTTTTCAAACAATTCTGGAGAATCTTTACCTGTTTTTACACCCTGAAGATGTTTTTTTATTAAGTTTGTTTCCAAAAAAAGTAACATCCATTTTTACAAACATTTTCTTTTTCCTGGGGTCAAAACGTTTGTAACCCGCTTACAATGTCGTGCATAGAAATATTTTAGTGATACATAGCTAGAATTCAAACAATAGGAAAATATTTCAAGAAACTTTGCAAAGGAGTTTGAAATTTATAAACACGGAATGACATACTGTTTATTAAATGTGCAGCTTTCTGGACAATATTTAGGGACATTGGTGAAGAAGAGTAGTGGTCGTTCCATCTCAAGAAGGTGTCTATTTTTCTTCTCTACAATCTCATTTTCAGGAGGGTGTAATGTTTCTATTTCCACAATTTGTGGCAAAGGTCTCTCTATGTGACACTGATAGTGCTGAGAAGACTGGTGTATATTATGTTGCATGAAGGTCGATGATCAATTAGGATCCATTGGACGTCATACTTAGCAATCAAGAATTGAACAACCAATAGAACAGTATTGTCGGGTTCCCCATTGACGTACTTGTATTTTTGAAGGATAAGGGTGGTTGTTTCCTTTTGTGTAGAAGCTACAATGTCTTAATTTGGTAAAGTCATCATTTCCTTCAGCTTTCCATTCAGAGAGTTCATCAATGGACCCCCGTATATCCTTCGGTGGTAGAAATGGAAATTAGGGGCCAATCGTGATGGAAGGTGAAAATTGATGAAGGGTCCTGAACTCGTAAATGGGTGTTTGGTGAATGGCTCCTCCATTGAAACGGTATTTGATGAAGAAATATTCTGTTTGTTCTTGGTTTTGTTCTCAGTAGTAAGAGTTTTGTTTTGTTACTCCAAAGTACATTTGTTCAAATCCTAGAGTAGTTAAACTGTTCAGCAAATAGTGCTACTTTAATTAATACAAATTTCTCCTTACCGGAAATAAAAACAATTACTCCTTTTTGGACCTACTAGGTGTTTCATGTATAATCTTCAATCCAACATTTAAAATAGAACATAAATTGACGGTTGTATCTCAAATATAGTATTCACTGCGATGGTAAATGGCGAACAAGGCATGTTATTGTTGTAACCAATGTGCAGCTATCGCCATTGTTTTGTAGGCACCTCTTTTTGAGTAATTGTCTTCAAGTTTAACTTATGGCAAAAAAAATGTGACTCGGCTTGACCATAGCGGTAATGGTGATGGATTGAAGACCTTCCCATGATTTCATCGCAATTTCTATTTCATCTTTGGACAGTTTGCCTATGAACGGAAATACTAATCTTTTTAGATTTGGTGTCCTACAAAATAGAAAAGGCACATATTAAATTACCATAAGACTAATAAAGAGTGATATATATATATATATAGTTGATTTGAGGAAGAAACATTAGGGTTGCAGATAAATGCTGTTGAAAAATAATGCAATTGATACAATACACTTCTTAAACACTTCGACTAGTACTGTAATAGGTTGAAGTACCCTTGTACTTCATTTTTCTTTATATCTTTTGCTATTTTTTGCATAAAAAAAATAGAGCGTGATTAAATCAGAGAGATGTTTTTATCTAAAAAAGTAAAAACTTAGTCCCAAAGAGTAATGGATTATATATTCGTCAGTTATAAAAAAAAAATCATCAAAAATAAATTCTAAGAATTATTATGTTATCATGAAGTCCAAAAATTTAAGGAGATGAACAAAATGAGATAGGAAAAGGAGAAATATACTATCCTACATGACATTCTTCATCGTTAACGTTTCAGACATTAATAAATATTGTTGTTGTAACTAATGTGCAACAGCTACCACTACACTTTCATGGTATGATGTGGAGAAATAGTTAATTCACGTTGGATGTTAGTGTAAATCATTAATTAATTAATACTCATAGAAAAATAAAATCATATTTCCATCGATTCAAATTTTTGTCTCATCCTTTAATTTTAGATTCCCTGTGAATTTTTACCAAAACAAATTCCTTAGGTGGAAAAGGTAAATAATAAAATAAAAATTAGTAAAAAAAAAACCTAGGTAATCGTCATTATATATAATATCATTCACTATTCATTAGCCGCAGCAGAGTGAGTGAGACGTCACTTAACATTTTTCATTTTCATTTTTCATAAAATTTCCCATCCACTCCACTTCATCACTCCCATGGTCCCGAATTCATTTCTCTCTGCATGAATTTTCCCCTCAATTGCTTTGAAGGTAGTATATTATTATTTACATCTGTTCCCTTCATGTTACATAAATTCTCTGAAATTTTTGCTACAGAGAGAAATGAATTTGGGACCATGGGAGTGATAAAGTAGAGTGGAAGGGAAATTTTATGAAAAATGTAAAGTGACGTCTCACTCACTCTGCTGCGGCTAATGAATAGTGAATGAGATTATATATAATGACAATTACCTAGGTTTTTTCTTTACTAATTTTTATTTTATTATTTATCTTTTTTACCTAAGGAATTTGTTTTGGTAAAAATTCACTAGGGAATCTAAAATTAAAGGATGAGACAAAAATTTGAATCGATGGAAATATGATTTTATTTTTCTATGAGTATTAATTAATTAATAATTTACACTAATTTCCAATGTGAATTAATTATTTCTCTACAAAGTGTAGTATAGTGGGGTGATTTGACAGAATATAGTGTTCAACATATAGTGCTACTTTAATTAATATAAATTTCTCCCTACCTCAAATAAAAACAATTACTCCTTTTTGGATCTTATATCCAATATATAAAATGGAAGATAGAGTTTACAGTTGTACCTCAAATATAGTATTCACTGAATTGAATCTCACATTTATGAATGGTGATGGTAACGGCGAACAAGGCATGTTATTGTTGTAACCATTGTGCAGCTATCGTCATTGTTTTGAAGGCACGTTTTTTTGAGTAATTATCTTCAAATGGCATGAAAAATGCCACTCGGCTTGACCATGGTGGTAATGGTGATGGATTCAAGGCCTTCCTATGATTTCATTGCAATTTTTATTGCATTCTGATATATTTTCGTTTGGTTATAATCAAAATCTTAATTTATTCCAAAAATTAAAGACAGAAAAAGGATAAATACATTGTCCTAAATGACATACAAATTGTAAGTAAGAGATAATACCTTTCAGCAATGGTGATTAATTCTACATCTGTCAAGTATATGAAGAAATTGAATTCTAAGCAACTTGTATTATAATTGCTCAAACGTAGAGCATACTTCAAGCATATGATCAATTTATTTTTTTGAAATTAAATCATCCCACCAAGCTCAGTCGAGATAGGTCGAGGTTAGCCCAGAGCAAGGGTTTACGATAAATTGCATTCCATGATTTGCAAACCATGGAGACAGCTGAAAGTTTCACAACGTTAAGTTTTAAGAAAATTCTAATCAGGATATCATAAAACAGATCTTCAATTGAGATTCTACTAGCTGAATTGCTTTTTTAACAAACTTATTTCCCCTTGCAAAAAACATACGTCATTATCTTAAGGGTTAATTAAGTAAATGGTCCCAATAAATATTCAACATTTACATAAATAATATCACTTTTGATAGGGACTAAAATTGCAATTTTTTGGGACAAAAACCGAATTCTAAATATTTAATAGGGGTCATTTACTTAATTAACTATACTCTTAAAGTTGATTATATTTTAATAAAAATAAATAAAGTAATTTATTTTGTACAAAAAGTTTAATAAACATCCTCTAGATTGAAATTTCAAAATCTATATTAATTTTCTAAGATGCCTCATATATTCGTAGAAAATAATTATGAACAATCTGTCGAAAAAATAAAATAAAATAAGTATGAACAACATAAAAAATTAACTTAAATGATGAAAAACACATACGAAAAAAAATATGATATGCATATTAATTTATATAATGAAAAATTATAAATGAGATTGGAGATTTAGTATTGATGGCATACCTTTGGTATTTCGTTGATTTGATGATAAAAATTTAGGCTTATTTTCATAAAATCACCGTCAATGTCATGTTCCCTTTCATCTTCATCCACTATTATCAAAACCAAGGTTGACTGAGAGATCAAATTTGCCTGACTATAAATCAAACACATCGTTAGATTGGTCAAGTCATCAAATCGAGAGTGTCATAAGCCAATTAGATGTTTGAATTAAAGATCTAGTTTGCTTATGAAATTGCTACTATAATAATATAGTAATAACTATTGGAGTGATTGAGAAAATTATATGTTGCAAGATTTCTAAAAAAACAAAGAATACTGATGATAACAAGTAATAGAAAATAGAGAAGAAAAGAAGGATGAGGAAGGAGAAGAAGGAATTGGGAAAAATGAGATTCAGCGGCGTCTAATATGAATGAGTAACAAGAGGCAAGAGTGACTTTTGGGTTAGCAGCTGGTATGGGCTTGGGTTTAGCAAACTCGATTTAACTAAAACGACTAAAAATATATGAGCTTAAAATTGGGCCTAGCAAATTAGGTTTATATAAAAGGGTATCTAATATAAACTTATTTTGTAGGGGGATTTTTTTATTTTCTCCTTCTAGATTTCACTAAAAATACCAATTTTATTAATTAAAAAATTGAATTGTTTATAGCAGTTGTATATGGGTGTCCCTCTTTTGTAGATGAAGTGTATTGTATTTCAAAACAGGGAAACATCAACATTTAGTTATATGAAGTTATAACGCCCATACTAAACGTATCTAGAAAGTTTAGCATGAGCATTAACTTGATACTGGATACATTAAAATTTACAACACAAATTCTTCAAATGAATATTTTATACAACAATACGCGTTCGTACAATCAATCAATACAATGATACTTCATCCAAAACATAGAAAATACAACCTTAAAATCCATTACGTCCTGCAGCGGGTACGACCGAGGACTTGCTGATTATCCATTCGGCTACAAGCTTGCTACACCAACCTGCTAATCTAAAACAAAGAGGATTGGGATGAGACATAATGTTTCAGTGAGTTCTACCTAATCCTAGGCTATAGGTAACCTCGCGGAAACCTAGGGTCACCACGTGTCTACAATACAACCTGTCGGTTGATTATATGTGTGTGGGTCTTGCTTGCCTAGACGGTCGTGCATACTAGATCCGTCGTAGGTTCTTCGTATCTTAGCTCATAGGTCTTGTATGTAACGCCCTATTTCTATTAAAGCGATAAAACACGCGAATAAAACATGCATTCAAGAAATTGACATCATGTCTCTAAAAATTCACCAAGATATAACATGCATAAAATTTCAAACAAATATGCAGCGGACATATAGCATACATCTCCAAAATATACATGTCAAAAGATCAATATACATCATCATATAAAATCTCCAAATCCCGTGAAATGGGTAAAATCTCAACAACATAAACCAACATCAAAATAAAAGACCAGACGACATCCTAATCAGAGGCCTAAGCTAAGACTCCAAAAACAGATAGACGAGGTAGCTCCGCTATCCTCAAGCACTCACCAATCAAGCAACAAAACTAATCCTACACGCCGTCTACCCATTCATACAAATAGGTAGGCGGTCCACCACAGACCACTGGGGGTTAGCTTCACATCAATCATAATCAACATAAACAAACATAGGCATTCAAGGATTTCATGTATAACACATATACATACCCATCCCTCCTAGAATACTAACATCACATAACCTCATTCCTTACACCTTAAGCTATCACATAACTAACACAACATAGCAAGCATATTCAATCTCTAATCAAGTCATCGACACAAGCTCATCATTTATCAACATCAATCAATGAAAGGATTACTCACCTTATTCTTCATTTAACATACTTAACTCAACAAGTACAATTCATCATTTCAAGGTATAAGCAACAATTATCATTATTAAAGGAATCACCACATCATACATATATACATACTTATACAAATCTCACCTCATTACTATTACCAAAATAATCATCATCAAATATATTCACCAAGTGTATAAGCACAAGCAAGTAAGACACGCAATTAGAGCCTAGTTCAAATATTCACAATCATCAACAAAATCCACCAATGTACATATACACCAATCCACATAATCACGACATTCACCAAATTTCACCAATGCACAAATTCACCAAGTCACATATTCAATTATGACATGACTCTTCAACTATTCAAATACAATGTCACAAGTATGTGCTTATCAAACATACTCATCATCAAACAATCATCATTCACATGTAAACAATTAAGACTCATGCCAATTATGCTATGCCCCTATTCACGACACATATATGCATGTGGTACCAATCACCAACAAAGGTCATCACTTCAAGATGCCAACAGAACATCTTATGTAAGATTTCATGCCCATCTTACATTATCGCCGAAGTAAAAGAGTAACCCTCTTTTACAACATCAACAACTCAACATGACTATGATGCATGGACATACAAGCAAAGACTCGACAATGCAAAATCACCTCATATATTCAACAACAATTGCATTATCAAGTATTTACGTCCACACAATCAATCAAGTCATAATTCAATTAAGAGTCGTCACCACATCATCATCATTCATTTAGCATATATGCAATCACCAACAACATCACCATCACTTAACATATATGCATTCACCGACAATATCATAATTAATTAAGATATATGTATTCATTAACAATATCACAATCAATCAACATATATGTATTTACCAACATCGACTTTATCATATAATTCAACAACATCATACTATTTCTCACAATTCAAGTGAGGAGAAAATACACCACACTATGATAAACATATATGCATTCACATATCTTTATATAATCATATCAAACTATCCACAAAAGATTTGCCAAGTATTTGATTTTAAAGATCATTTTCAACAAAGTTCGTCTCTCATTTTACAACTTTAAAATGATTGAGACAAATGAACCAAAACCAAGTAAAACAACATTAATGCCTCGACTATGCATACTCTTAGACCACATATAAGTGAAGTTGAGTATACATGTACGTTTCACCGGCCAATTACGACAAAATCATAAAAATCACAAAATTTGTTTCTCTTATCATTTTTCCAAAAAGAATTCCATTTTCAAAGCAAAACAAGTTAAAACTCATTGAAACCAATCACAACCATTTTTAGAAATCATATAATCAGTATACAACCTTAACCCTACCCTTTTTCCTCGAGAGAAACGAGTTTCGGGAAAATGGACGTTCTTGGACATTTTCCAAAAATTTAGTTCAAAATCAAGTCCAATCCAATCCATAAGATGTTCCAGTAGATTAAAGAGTGAAAACAGTAGTTAAACATGTTGGAAGAAGCATTTTAGAAAGTTCGGATCAGCCCCCAAATGCTCAAAACAACAAAAACAGGGTTTGCTGTTTCTGGCAATCCTACCGGGCACGCATCTGAAGCCCATGTTTTTAGCCCAATTTATGTAGAAACTTTCCATATAAATACCGCCTTCCTCAATCACAATTCCTCGTTCAAAACTGGAGCGGTTCAAGAGAAAGGCGATTGTTGGAGCCAAGGAGGAGTTCTATCTTCTCCTATCTTTTATAGGGTATGTTTTTATATTTTTGTATTTTGTCTTAGTTATCATGTGCAACTAGAATTTTATAGGCTATGGTTCTAAAATGAACCTCTTTTGTTGGATAATTATTTAATTTAATGTCATTTATTTTAGTATATTTTCTGTTCGTTATTAAGTTTTATTAGGATTAATTTATTTCAACGAAGTTTAACCCTAGGTTAGGTATTTAGGTTGTGACATGGCCTAATATTGTTATTATTATCTAGATGCTTATATCTTGTTATTTATATCCTTATACTAATAACTATCTATCTAGGAAGTAAGTGATTAATACCTAGACAAAAGATATTGAAAGCGAGTTGCCTTAGTAGTAAGTACTTAGGAGGTGACATTACTAATACTGAGTTAAATATGTTGAACCTAAGATGTAACTAGTTATTAAATAGGGAATCAAGCACCAAGGGAAGCGAACCTAGTAAGACCATTATCCTCGACCTCTAGGTTAGGTAGACCTTGACAGCGCTACCCGTTTTGTAGAATTACCTACCAAAGAAGGATAGTATGCTATGAGTGTCCTAAGATTCATACATGGGAAAACCTTCGAGAATATTTACCTTCATGGGAAGACCTTAGAGCATGTTTGGCCTTGCTTATTTTCCAATTCTCTTCTACTTGTAAGGAGAAGTGGGGCCAAACACAATTTTAATACAGCTCTTAATAAAACAAGTGTCTTTTTTATAATGAAGGAAATCCAATAAAAGTCACTTTGAAAATAAGATATGAAAGTGTACTTTGAAACAACTTTTCAGAGGTGAAATTTGCTTATGCAGTTTCGATTCCCGCACAGGCCACCATATTCTTTTTTTTTTTTTGGTAAAATCCCGACTATCCTTTTTTCCATTTTCAGTTCAGGAAACCGCCTAAACTACGTAAACCCAGGGATATATATCTGTTCCATTTCAGTGCTTTCTGCCACACCTTTCTTGCTGCCGCCGCTGACCTTGTGCAGGTACATTATTTCTATGTTTTATTCTTTTTATTTAAATAAATCTTAGTTTATTTTTGTCCTTTTGTTGCTTTCCTTTCCTTATGCCTTTTATATGATATATGTACTGTATGTACATAGAGTTTTTATACTTTTGTTGCTTTCCTTTCCTTTCCTTATGCCTTTTATCTTAGTTTATTTTATGTCGTTTTGTTCTTTAGTGATAAATTAATCTTTTTATGCCAACAAGAAACGTTTCATCATTTCTCTCACAAGGGATGCAACATTTTGCATGACATATATTTGATGATCTGAGACTAATTAGGTATTGATCTCATCTTTAACAGTTCTGGAATTCAATAATATATTATATCATTTTGCTTATTAGTACTAGCTTGTTTATTGTTTATTATATCGTTTGATTACATTTGATCATATGGATCTTTATTTCAGTGGATACATTCAGTTTGGTTACCTATTCGTTTTGTTGGATCTATTTTTCTTTCGTTTAGAATGATAGTCAGTTTGCTTACCCAATGAAAATAGTAGTCTACGCTTAATTATTTATAATTTTAAAAATACATTGTAGCTATGGCTACAAAAGAAATTCCTCCCGGTAAAACTGAAAATTGTGAAAATAGAATGGAAACTTTGAGAACTGATTGGACGACATGGAAACAAGTAATCGGTAAAGAAACAGGTTTGGGATGGAATCACCAGATAGGAAATATTGATGCTAATGCTTCATGGTGGGATGCTAAGATAAGAGTGAGTATTATAAATATTAAATTTTTATCCCGTGAAAATTGAATAAAAGAATTTGGTTTGTCTAAATATTATTTCTTGTTATTGGTTATGCACAAGAATGTAAAATATGCAAAATTTCTCTATCAAGGTTTAGATTTCGTGATGAACTGGAATTCATATTTGGGGATGCAGTGGCAACAAGTGAACGCCAATGGTCACCTGCTTTGGGTGTGCCATTTGAATGTAGTGGCAAAAATACTACTACAGATGTGCCACAAGAAATAATTGACTCTGATCATGGTGAAGTTGATATTGGTGACCACTTTAGCCTGTGGAAAATACTCAACCCAAAAAGAAAAGAAAGGTTTCACCAGCTATTGGAGAGAAAGTGACAAAGGGAAAGGCAAAGGTTGGGACGGCAACAACTATGAGAAAAACATTTGAGTAGTTAGTTAAAGCAGCCGAAGGTCATAATGAAGTTGAGAAGAATCAAATTTCAGCCACCTCTCATGTCCATGGAGAGTACTCTATTTCTGATTGCGTTAAACTATTGAAAAGTGCAAAGGATGATGGTTTTATAAATGGTCAACAATTTAGTTATGCTTTAGAAATGCTTAAAGATGAACAAAATCGAGTTTTGCTAATAACCTTAAAAGATTCGAAGGAAGATTTGGTAGAGTGGATTCTATACAACTATGTTGATAAGAAACCAACTAATATTTAGGTTAAGATTGGTGTTGGGTTTTCTAGTTATATTTACATTCATACTTTATGTTTAGATTTTGCCTTATGATTTATCTTTAGTACTTTTGTTATTTGGCATTTGGTATTTTGCTTTTGGTTGAGAATTTTGCATTGATATTTATGAAATATTTGAGCAACTTTACTTTATATTTATTTTCATTTGGTAATGTCATTGTTTACAGATGTCTTCTAATCAGATCAATGAGCATGCAAGAAAAGATAAAAAAAGAAAATGCATGTTTTATAAAAAAAAATGTCTTTTATTTTATTTATTATAATTTGTAATAAAATCTCAAAGCTCTTTTTAAAATATTTTGCCAAACAAATTTTAACTTAAAATTACTAATTAAGTTGAAAAAAAAACAACAGATACCAAACAACTTTAACTTCAACTTCATAGTTTTAATTTTCAACTTTATTCTAAAAGTGACTTTTAGACCTAAAAAAAGTAGGGTCAAACGCACCCCTAGGAACACAAATTTAAGTTTATGTTTCAATTACCTTTGAATTAGCAAGACCCCACACGTAAGGATCACCGTGGAATCAGTTGGTGCAGTTAGCCATCGGAGGGATATACCTAGATCAACCGAGATAGTATAAACCCCGCATGTAAGCATCACCGTTCGATCAGCAGGTTCAACTTGACAACTGATGGGGTAAAATCCGCAAGTGCACGGTTTACCGATGTAGTAATAAAGAGTATCGTTTCGACAGGGAGTTATTAATTTGATTCACTTTTAACATTGATTAGAAGAAAGTTCGAGGTTAAAAAGTTTGGATTTTTAATTGATTGAAAGTAATAATCATAAAAACGCCTTGGGAATATTGGTTCATCTTGATGAGAAATCCTTCACAAACCAAACCCTAAACCTAGAATCTTACGTTGGACCTATTTTCTAAAGAAAAGTTTCTCTTTGGCTTTTCATATCTCCTTTCGGTCTCAATGAATGTATTTCAATAGCAACCACGCCTATTCTCATGGTTGACTTCTATTGAAACCCTTTAAGAACGAAACTTTGTTGTCTCAAGGTTTGCTAGACTATTCTCATGTTTCGCAATCCTTGTCTAATTTCACTTGTTCCAATATCAAAACTTCATCTTTCGATCCTTTGCTTGATATTTGTCATGATGAAATAACAACTATTAAACTTCACCTTTCGGTCCTTCGATTAATACTTGTTATTCCATTAGAAAAACGGTGAATTAGATTAGAAAATAGATTTACATAAGATTAGGGTTCTAGGCTTGGTTTAATAGCGATTAGGTCATTAGACTCATCCAACAATCCCAAGACAAAGAAGTCTACTCACTCATGTTCATTGTAGACATAAAGAAGAAGAAGAAACACAACATAAAAGTAATAACAAGAAAATAAAGATGAACTTTTATTCAAAGAAGCAATTGTCACTTATTATTCCCAAGAACAAAAGATGATTGTATATGTTTGCTAACTGCTCTATTTATAGTCTAAGACTAACTTAAGCTCCAATAAATACATCAATAGAATGTTTCACAAGGAACCATGGGCTTTAGGTCAGAAATAACCTAAAAGAGGCAGCTTGGCAAAATGTGTGGCTGGAGACATGGGTTGTGTCTGTATTTTTGCATAAGAACTTCATATTTATGGCCTAAATCAACTCCAAATCTCCTTTCTTTTGCTCCAAGACTCAATCTTTCATATATTTGTTCCTGAAATTAAATAACTTGCAATTGAAGTATAGTAGTTCTAGAAAGTAAATAAAAACACATAAAATCTATATAAAATAAACTCATATAAGTTATTAAAAACACTAACTATTGACTCATCAAACTCCCCCTTACTTGAATCTTTGCTTGTCCTCAAGCAAAAGGCATAAACATTAGCAGCATAAATGAAATTTAACATTATTTCCAAATCATCCACTTGAATCACATGAGACGCATCATACACATACTTCCGCAACTGAGACACATGAAACACATCATGAAGATTCGACAAAGACGGTGGTAACGCAATCTGATACGCTACAACCCCAATCATCTCAATAATCTCAAACGTTCCAACAAAACGAGGAGTCAACTTCTGACACTTCAAAGCACGACCAACACCGGTTACAGGATTCACTCTCAAAAACACATGATCACTAACCTGAAACTCAATGTCCTTTCTCCTCTTATCATGATAACTCTTCTGCCGACTCTGAGACGCTCTCATCTTCTCTTGAATCATCTTAACCCTTTCCGTAGTCTCTTGGACAACTTCTGGTCCTAACAAGCACTTTCACATGACTCATACCAACACAATGACGTTCAACACCTCATACCATACAAAGCACACGCATCGTAAAGAGATTCCCTATCTTTTTGAGTGAATCGTCTGATTTGATCCCTCAATTGAGCAGTTTTAGAAGGGAGAAGAATCGGGCAAGGAATGCTTGCCTCGTTTGGTCCCATGAAATGATAGAACCAACTTGCAATGAATGAAACCATGCACTAGCTTTATCCCTCAAAGAGAAAGGAATGAGGTTCAGCCTTACGGCCTCTTAGAAAAGTATAAATATGAAGATTCGGATCCTCAGTGGGTGATCCGGAAAATTGATTTTGCTACACTAAGTAAATAAGTGCAGGTTTTATTTCAAAATTATTTCCTTCAACCATTGGGTACACAATAATAGCATGTGGATCTTTCGTAGAAGGGATTGCATACTCCTTAAGAGTGTGTTCCTCAGCCATATCGTTATTATTTCGTGCTTTTCTCCTTCTTTCATGGAAGAATCTTTCGATCTCGGGAACGAATTCACCAAGACTTTTGCTTCTTCGCATAGAAGAATAAGAAATCCAAGAAGTTGAAGGTAAAAAGAAAAAGAAAATCAGTCTAACCGCTATTAAAAAGTTAATCAAATTACTTAACTCCCCGGCAGCGGCGCCAAAAACTTGATGGGGTAAATCTGCAAGTGCACGGTTTACCGATATAGTAATAAAAAGTATTATTCCGACAGGGAGTTATTAATTTGATTCACTTTTAACAATGATTAGAAGAAAGTTCGAGGTTAAAAAGTTTGGATTTTTAATTGATTGAAAGTAATAATCATAAAAACGCCTTGTGATTATTGGTTCATCTTGGTGAGAAATCCTTCACAAACCAAACCCTAAACTTAGAATCTTACGTTGGACCTATTTTCTAAATACAAGTTTAGAACGAAACTTTATTGTCTCAAGGTTTGCTAGACTATTCTCATGTTTCGCAATCCTTGTCTAATTTCACTTGTTCCAATATCTAAACTTCATCTTTCGATCCTTCGCTTGATAGTTGTGATGATGAAATAACAACTATTAAGCTTCACATTTCGGTCCTTCGATTAATACTTGTTATTCCATTAGAAAAACGGTGAATTAGATTAGAAAATAGATTTACATAAGATTAGGGTTCTAGGCTTGGTTTGATAGGGATTAGGTCATTAGACTCATCCAACAATCCCAAGACAAAGAAGACTAATCACTCATGTTCATTGTAGACATAAAGAAGAAGAAGAACATAAAAGTAATAACAAAAAAATAAAGATGAACTTTTATTCAAAGAAGCAATTGTCACTTATTATTCCCAAGAACAAAAGATGATTGTATATGTTTGCTAACTGCTCTATTTATAGGCTAAGACTAACTTAAGCTCCAATAAATACATCAATAGAATGTTCCACAAGAAACCATGGGCTTTATGTCAGAAATAAACTAAAAGAGGCGGCTTGATCAGGAAGCAAAAGCAGCAAAAGGAGTGCTATCACTCGCACACGCCCGTGTGGCTAGAGACACGGGCCGTGTGCAGCTCTCTGGTCCTTGGCAAAATTTGAAACTTTGCAGACACGGGTTGTGTGGCTGGAGACATGGGCTGTGTTTGTATTTTTGCATAAGATCTTCATATTTTTGGCCTAAAGCAGATCCAAATCTCCTTTCTTTCTCTCCACGACTCAATCTTTTATATATTTGTTCCTGAAATTAAATAACTTGCAATTGAAGTAAAATAGTTCTAGAAAGTAAATAAAAACACATAAAATGTAAATAAAATAAACTCAAATAACCTATTAAAAACACTAATTATTGACTCATCAACAACTATATAGGTTAGTACGTCCCAACGACGTCATCACTTGTATAATCTACTTAAGATAACTAAACGCGACATGACTATTATTTAAATCCAACAACAAAATAAATGGGGGAGGAGGGGGGGATTCAAAGAATCCTATCTGTAACACCCTAAACCCCACATATTATTTTCTAAGAAAAATACAATAATTAATTTAACATGCAAGGGTGTCACAAATCTTCTTCAATTCAAAAATACTTCATTTAAATTAAAAATATAGTAGCGGAATAGATTTTTCAAAACATCAAAGTAACTTTTACATCATTTGTATCAACATCAAAACTGAATTCAAAAGAATTCTAAAACCTAATCTAAAATAGAATAAATACCCAATTCCTAGTGTCACAGATCAGAGTTTCGACTCGATAAAAACTCTCAAAAGCGATAAGTAAACGAGTAGACTCCAAAGCCATCCTCAGAGACTCACTGTTACTAGACTTCTTCTTCCTGCAAATCTACACCACAAGGGTGTAGGCACCCAACCTGCCACTAGAGGGTGAGAATATATCCAACACAAGAGATGCATAATCATAATGAATAGAAACAGGGCATAAAACACATAAGCATCATTAATCATACATTCATATATAAATTATTCACACATCTAATAATCATCTTTCATCATTTGATTAACACAATCATATCACCATCATTAAATAAACTCATCTGCAAATATAAATTTATATATATAGATACTACGTCTTTAAATATACTACATCTTCAAATATACTTGACAATGAATGCAATGTCCCTAACTCGACTCTATATGCATGTGGTATCAAATCTACTCATCGTCAACTAATTTGGATATCAGAGGTATGTTACTGAATTATCCCCCATCGTTAAATCTCATCGTTAAATAGACTTGACCATGAATGCATGAACACCAAGTAATGACTCAACAATGCACATCTGTATATGACTTGACATTTACACATCTATAGATAACACATCTTTATATAGCACATCTTTATATAACACATATTTAAATCACACATCTTCAAATAGCACATCCTTATATAACACATCTTTAAATCACACATCTTCAAATAGCACATCTTTATAAAACACATATTTAAATCACACATCTTCAAATAACACATCTTTATATATCACATATTTAAATAATTCATCATTAAATAACACATCATCACATATTAAAATTCGGATAGCATGTGATTCAATTTTAAAATTCAAAGCCAATTGCTCCGATGTCAAAGCAAAATAGAGAAACCAAATATCTTTAAATTTTAGAGTGACCATAAATTTAGAAACAACTTGACCAATGATAGTGTGGAGTGAAAATCTGCTTTGGATTACAGGGTATGGTGAACATGATAAACCATTGAAGTTTCCCTCTTTAATACCTACTTGTTATAAAAATAGTGTAAATCTGAAAACAATATATTTGCTAAATCATTAAGGTTAATTATTGGGTGGCGTTTGTGATGGGAAAGTAGAAAGTTTTCCCACCATGGGAAAGTTGTGTTGTAACCCACAGGTGGCAGTTTAACAGGTTGAAAGTAGCTTTTGTTTGGTTTTTCTAAGGGACAAACAAATTATATTGGAATATTAAACTAAATTTGGTATTATACCCCCC
>Ga0315914_1006564_pt1 | contig 16435 bp, 14 predicted proteins | sample MpolenodulesMG_FD_203920 | JGI IMG/M metagenome (GOLD analysis project Ga0315914, IMG submission 203920) | Medicago polymorpha root nodule microbial communities from Los Angeles, California, United States - elongated nodules | ecosystem: Host-associated > Plants > Roots > Nodule | place: USA... | reverse complement strand
ACAAAACATTCCACAAAATTTATGGTAAGTGCTGAGCAAAGTCTGTTCCCAAACATAGAAGTAAAGTCTCCGAGTTTTTATAAGTATGGTCCAAATCCAACATTAGTTTTACTTGCATTATACAGAGAAAAAAAACTGCAAAAATTGTGAATTTCTGACAGTGTTTCTTGGGAAACATTTTTGTTGCACAAAACTTTATATATGTGTTCCAAGTAGAGGCACTTTTGCATAGACTTTTCTTGACATTCATGCTACATTCCACACTTCCCTGTACATTTTAGAGAAATTGGTATATTAAAAGTCACGACCAACACATACAAATTTTGACTAAAAAATCATTATGAAAGATAAGTGACTTATGCACCCTTAAATTTAATGAATTATACTAAAATGATTTCAATTTTTTAGAGACCGGATTAATGTTATTTTATAAGACTAAAAAATAATGTAACAAGACTTATGAAATTGTTAGCACAGGCCCAACTGATACAACAACCCACTCCATCATGAAGCCCAAAAGGCTTATCAAGAAACCTGCTCATCTAAAGGACTGTGACATCAGGAAAGTGATGTATCTAGCATAAGGAATGGAATGCTTTAGAACCTCATGACTAATCATTTGTATTGGGTTCCTTTGTTTGTACTAGACCTTATCTTTATTTTGCTGGCACTAAGCCGTTAGTAGTTTTCCTTCAAACAAGGCTTCCCCTTAGATTAATTTTGTAATAGCCATTAGATCTTTGCACTATGGCTATAAAAGCTGAATTTACTCATGGAATGGATATCAGAAAAATTATCCCAACTTCTTTATCTTAAATTATCAGGAGGATCCCTTGTCCTACTAATTCAAGGAACAGAAACCTAACAAATTGGTGCTTTCATTTGCCCTGATTTTCACCTCCCATGGCTCCAACCAATTCTGAACGCCTAGATGAACTCTCCATTAAGGTTGATTCTATCCTCACCCAACTAGCCACTCTCACCACCACCGCCAACACCACCACCACCTCCTATACTTCCACCACGCATGAAACTGGATGTACCAAAATTCAATGGTCGACGCGATGGGTTGGATTTTTAAAACTCCCAGTTTTTTGATTTTCACCAAACACCGAAAGAAGATAGACTGACCTTCGCTTCCTTCTACATGGAAGGCCAAGCCCTCAGTTGGTATCAATGGATGCATCGAAACCAACAGATCACATCCTGGTTTGGATTGCTCCAAGCTCTCGAAACTCGTTTTGCCCCCTCATACTACGACGACCCCTAAAGCTCCCTGTTCAAACTCACACAACGCTCCTCCGTCAACCAATACCTCACATAGTTTGAACGCCTCGCCAACCAGATTGTGGGACTCCCACAACCCTTTCTCCTTAGCTCTCCGGTCTCACACCGGAAATTCGCCGGGAAGTTTAAGCACTCCGACCCATGACCCTCTGTCAAGCAACCGCACTTGCAAAGCTTCAAGAGGACAAAATCGACGATCGACGCCGTCAGTTTAAAGGTAAACAACAAAACTCAACTACTCCCAACCCTCCTTCCCATTCGACACTACCCCCTTTACTAACAGCACCCCCCCAATCCCGTGTTAATTTCAGAAAACTATCCACTGAAGAAATGGCATCTCGCCGTGAAAAATGTTTATGCTATAACTGTGATGAAACTTTCATCCCCCAACACAAATGCAAAGGTTGTTTCTTTCTTTTAATTCTGATGATGAGTTTGACCTAGATGACCAAAACCCACCAGATACAAACACAGCCACCCCAGAAACAGAACAACACCCCATCATCACTAAACCCCATGACCCATATGCCCAGATAAGTTTACATGCCATGTGTGGTAGCACCGACCCAGCCACAATTCGTATCCAAGGTCATCTCGCCAACCACCAGGTCACTGTCCTCACCGACTCACAAAGTTTCTGGAGCTGCCTTCACATCCAACAAACACACTCAAGGTAATGGTAGGGAACAAAAGCATTCTAGAATGCAATAACCTATGTTATGCAGTCCCTTTAACCTTACAAAAAGAAACTTATAATATTGCTTTTTACCCCCTCCCTCTATGCGGTGCTGATATAGTATTAGGAGTCCCTTGGCTTTAGTCCATTGGGCCAGTCCTTATGGACTATTCCTTACTCACATTATCATACACCAAAGATAACAGAACTATTACCCTTACTAGAACCAAAACACCTAAGCCCAATCCAATTTCGGCCCAACAATTAAAATGCCGCGTTCAGACAAATGCAGCCTCTGAACTTTTCCACATCCAAGCCATACACCAATTACCCACCACTGACCCTTCACAAACCACAACTCATCCAATTCCCCAGATACAAATTCTCCTCCATCGTTTCCCCACCATTTTCAAAGAACTAACCTCTCTTCCCCCCTCCCGTCTTATCGACCATCGCATTAACCTACTCCTAAACTCCAACCCAATTAACGTTCGTCCTTACAGATACCCTTATTTCCAAAAAAATGAAATCGAGAGACAAATCCAAGCCATGTTGACTTCAAACCTCATCCAACCCACCCGCAGTTCCTTTTCTTCACAAGTACTCCTGGTTAAAAAGAAGGATGGATCATGGCGCTTCTGCGTCAATTACCGAGCACTCAACAACATCACCGTCCATGACCGCTTTCCTATGCCCACAATCGACGAACTTCTAAATGAACTTGGCGGAGCTTCCTGGTTTTCAAAGCTTGATCTCCGACAAGGATTTCACCAGATACGTATGAGTGATGAAGACATCCCAAAAACAGCCTTCCGAACACACCAGGGACACTATGAGTTCAACGCCATGCCCTTCGGGCTCTACAACACCCCATCAACCTTCCAAGCGCAAATGAATGACCTTTTCAAACCCTTCCTTCGCCGCTTCGTCATCGTCTTCTTCGATGACATATTGGTATACAACCCATCACTTCAAGAACACCTTCATCATCTGGAACAAGTTTTCAAAACATTGGTATCAGGACAGTTCTTCCTCAAGCTCTCAAAATGCATGTTTGCCTAGCAACAACTTGAATATTTAGGCCACATGGTCTCTTCTAAAGGCGTTTTTCCAGAACCGGCAAAGATACAAGTTATACTGGATTGGTCACAACCAAAAACAATTACGGAACTCAGAGGATTCTTAGGATTAACCGGGTTTTACCGCAAATTTTTCAAAAACTATGCCACCATTGCCCTGCCCCTGACCTCCCTCCTGCACAAAGATTCATTCATATCCCTACCTAACTTCACTAAACCTATTGTCCTCGAAACGGACACGTCTGGGCTTGCTATGGGAGCAGTATTGATGCAGGATTCCCACCTTATAGCGTTCTTTAGTAAACCATTTTATCCTCGTTTGCAGAGATCTTCTACCTACATCAGTGAGCTTCATGCCATCACTACAACTGTTAAGAAGTGGCGCCAATACCTTCTTGGTCACCCATTCGTCATCTTCAGGGACCACCAAAGCCTTAAAGATTTACTCACCCAAGTTATTCAAACACCGGAGCAGTAACTGTACTTAGCCAAACTTATGGGGTATGACTATTCAATTCAACATAAACCGGTAAAACCAATGTTGTAGCCGATGCATTATCTCGCCTTCCAGAGACAACCTCAGGTACGATCTTCTCTCTCTCTATGCCTAATTTTACTTTCTTAGAGCACCTCAAACTAGCATTGGCTGCTAGCCCGACCTTCAAAAACCTTTTCACACAAATACAACAAAATCCTCACTCTCTCACACTACAAAATCCACAATGACCTCATACTCTACCAAAACCGAATCTGGCTGGACCCTTCCACTCCACTGCGTCTAACCATTCTCCATGAGTATCACTCAACCCCCTTAGGCGGTCACATGGGAATAGCCAAAACACTAGCACGTTTACAAGCCAATTTTTGGTGGGAAGGTATGCGTAATGATGTCAAAAAATTCATTATGGAATGCTCCATCTGTCAACAAATGAAATATGAAACCAAGAGAACCCCTGGCCTGCTTCAACCATTACCAATCCCCACTGCCATATGGGAAGACTTGTCCCTAGACTTTATCACCGGATTACCACCATCACACAACTTCACCGCAATCTTAGTTGTAGTAAACTGTTTTCCCAAAGGAGTACACTTAGCTTCACTTCATCCCAATTTCACTGCCCACCGTGTCGCATCTGTTTTCTTCAACACAGTTTGCAAAATTCATGGCATCCCTCGAAGCTTAGTGTCAGACCGAGACCCACTCTTCATTAGCAAATTTTGGCGCAACTTATTCTCCTTATGCGGCACCAAATTGCAAATGAGCACATCTTATCACCCGGAAACTGATGGCCAAATCGAGGTTTTCAATAGAGTCCTAGAGCAATATCTACGCTCCTTTGTACACACCAAACCTTCACAATGGTCCAATTTCCTCCCCTTAGCTGAATGGTCATACAACACATCTGTGCACTCTTCAACCAGATTCTCACCATACCAGATCACCTTCGGCAAGGAACCTCCATCCATTCCCCGTTACTTGCAGGGGTCATCCTCAATTGAAGCTGTTGATACTATGATGGACTATCGCCAACAACTCATTGACAAATTGCGTCGCAACCTGCTCAAAACCCAAGAAAAAATGAAGTATTTTGCTGATCAGAAACACAGGGATGTCAGTTTTCATACCGACCAATTTGTCTACGTTCGCATGCGCCCTTACCGGCAAAAGAGTATTACCAACGCCTACACCAAACTCTCCAAGCATTTCTACGGACCATTTCACATCATAGAACGCATTGGACAGGTTGCATACCGACTTGAATTACCACCTCACTCGAAAATTCACCCAGTTTTTCACTGCTCCCTCCTTAAACCACATCACGGCCCTGTCACCAGCTCTTCTGAACTACCACCTTCTGCAGTAGACAATCATCCCTTAACCGAACCTCTTGTTATCATTGATCGGAAAATGGACAACTCTACAGACCCCTCCACTCCAATGGTTTTGGTTCAATGGAAGGGACTAGCTCTTGAAGATACAAGTTGGGAAGAATGGAAATCCCTGCATCTGAATTATCACCTTGAGGACAAGGTGATTTTCCAAGACCCAGGAGATGTTAGCATAGGCCCAACTGATACAACATCCCACTCCATCATGAAGCCCAAAAGGCTTATCAAGAAAGCTTCTCATCTAAAGGACTATGTGACATCAGGAAAGTGACGTATCAAGCATAAGGAATGGAATGCTCTAGAACCTCATGACTAATCATTTGTATTGGATTCCTTTGTTTCTACTAGACCTTATCTTTATTTTGCTGGCACTAAGCCGTTAGTAGTTGTCCTTCAGATAAGGCTAGCCCTTAGATTAATTTTGTAATAGCCATTAGATCTTTGCACTATGGCTATAAAAGCTGAATTTACTCATGGAATGGATATCAGAAAAATTATCCCAACTTCTTTATCTTAAATTCTCAAGAGGATCCCTTGTCCTACTAATTCAAGGAACATAAACCTAACACAAACCCACTTGTCAAAAGAGACCTATGGAAAAACATCACCTATGGAACCAAAGATACTAATGATACAAGATACAATATGACCAATATACGTTATTCAAATATTAAATTTAAAGTTAATTAATATATAAATGCACAATATATAAACATAGCTAAAATTGATAAATATGATGTGGACAAACCCTTCTTTCAAAATAAAAATGATGTGGACAAACCCTAGGTTTTGATTTTATGTGTGTTTGAGCGCCGCTATTTATTATATATTTTTATTTTTATTTAAAAGGAAAAAAATAAGATGTGGACAAAAAAAGGAAAAAAAGGGAAAGGATAAGCAAATGTATTGGGAGTACGTACCAGACTAGCAAGCCGTATCTGGAGTACAAACCAGTTGTATCGCAAACGTATCGAACAATTTTTTTTCGAAAAAGTAAAAATTAATCATCTGATACTTTCTCAATACATATCGAGCGCATATCGGTATCGGATATGCGTCCGATATGATACTTCGCCATTTTTCAAGTATAGGGGCTTATGAGAACAAGTCTAATTCTTAACTAATCTTTACTACTTTAGTCATGTTAGAGAAAATTACAATAGCTTAAAGTTGCCATGTTTTTAGATTGTACTATTAATGTCTAGATCAAGTTGCAGCCTCGAATCATCTATAATATAATGTAAGGTAGAAAAGGAAAACAAAAGCTTAATTATGTTTGTTCTAGAAATAGACTTATATGAGTGCAATTGTACTAAAGCCTTCAAGATGTAATGTCAATAATATTTAAGGTTATATCATACTACATCCTCTCCTCCTACAATGAGGAGCTACAATGAGCTAATTATTAATGTGTTGCCTCTTGTTCATATTACTAAATACTCCACCACTGCTAGGCTCTCACACCATTATAATTTTTTATCAAACATACAAATTACATCACATGCATATGATAATTTTCTTTCTGTACAAGGAAAACGAATCAAGTTGTAGAGTCTTGTGTTGCTTCATTTTTATCACACAGAATGGATTTTTCCTCCTCGTCATCCACCGTGATCCACTCTTCTTTGTATCCCTTATCATCGTATATATCGATCTTATGGCTGGACAAATTATCCATATCTTTTATTTACCTCTAAAATTAGCGGCCATTCTGTTTCAAATGAATTAAAATTATAAAATCACTTTCCAAAATAATTATTAGAGACAAATCTCATAAATACATCTCAAAAGTGTGCAGTAAAATCAAAATCAACCTAGGTCATGTAGAAAATATTTTTGATCTGTCACTTAAATTATTACTCAGATCTATAAAAAAAACGAAGTAAAAGAAGGTTAACATCAATATATAACGAGTAAAAAAAAAATACTAACATCAAGAATTAAATTTTTTAAAAAGGGCTAATTGATTTTCTATTATTAATGTTGTAGCTTTTCTTTTAGGACAGACTGTAGAATCTGTAGGCTCATAGCCCATAATTTAAGAATAATATGTGCGAACTGATATGATCGCGAGGCTGCACAGCTGTAGGAGAGATGAACCGGCGAGAACCATGGCTTAACGATGTGGTTGTTGGGATGTTTGGACGACTTCCACGGTGGAGAGCCTCAATGGAGGAGCAAACTCTTGCCAATTAGGTCCTAAGAAAACAAAAAGAAAGGCAACGACACAATTGAAGAAAGAAAAAATTGAGATAAAGGCGATTCTTTTCTAGTAGTAGAAAGGTGTACGCGTACCAGTTTCCAACTGTTTTCTAGGTTTAGAACAATTGCTCAATTATTTATAGTGACAACCCATCAACATACTAGGGTTTCTAAAATAGTTATCAATTTTCTACACAATCACCCAATATTAGTTTCATTTTTATTTTGTAACTGTTACTAAAATAATTATATCCTTCAAAAAAATAAATTCTACACAATCACCCAATACTAGTTTCATTTTTATTTGTAACTAAATCCTTTTTCAAAAGCTAAAAAGGAATTTCATTTTTATTATTTTGTAACTAAATCCTTTTTCTAATAAAAACATACTGATTTTTATTTTAAAAACATACTACTTTAAATGGGACAAAATTTATTTATTTTTTTGGTTATATGTTATAATAAGCACAAAGTTTTCATTTCCTTTTAGTGATGATGAATCTCCAATCAGAAGATCTAATGGTATGTGTCCTTCCAGACGAGCTTGTTTGGGTGCACTTTAGACGGCAATTTTTCAGCCAAGCAAGTTTTGGAGTTTCTTCACTCTCATCCGCCTCCTTTGGCCTGGGCAGCCTTTATTTGGCGAGCTTGCATCCCTCCATCTTCCACCTTTACTGTTTGACGCCTCCTTCATAACAAGCTTTCTACTAACGAGAACTTGCGCTCGAGAGGTTGTACAATGGTGTCCGTTTGCGTGTTGTGCTTTGATTCCGAGGAGTCTTCTTCCCATCTTTTCTTGACCTGCCCGTATGCTAGGCATATTTGGCAATGGCTGGCTATTCAGCTCCACTGCTCGCTTGACACTTCTTATGTGGTGGTGTTTAATTGTGTTCCGGCGAATTGTAGTTCCCAGGTTCGTGATGTATTTCTTGCTGCTTTGGTTCATACGTTTCACACTATCTGGTTAGCTCAAAATATGATTAGATTTGGCCGAGGCTTTCCTCACTTGTATGCGGCAAAATCTAAGATTGCATCGTCCATTGCTTTAAGCGGTAACATTTCCAAAGGTGATTGCACAACTTCTGATAATTGGTTAATGGAAAACTTTATGATTGCACCTTCCTTCCAGCGCTTTAAGGATATTATTCCAGTTTTTTGGAAGCCTCCTACCCCTCCGTTTATTAAGGTGAACACAAATGGGTCAGTGCTTGGTTGCCATGCTGCTTGTGGAGGAATTTTCAGGGACCACAGAGGCACTTTTTTGGCCTGCTTTCCGAGTAACTTAGGAATATCTTCGGTGTTGGAAGCGGAATTGCATGGCATGATATTAGCCATGGAGCATGGGCTGCCAACAATGGGACGCAGGTTTGGATTGAGAGTGTTTCTTCAACAGCTGTTCAAGCATTCAAGAATCCCCACATTGTCCCTGTCTGTTTACGTAACCGTATGTTGGCATAATTGGTTTCAGCTCGGCATTCAAGCTATCTGTTCTCATATTTTTTGAGAAGGCAATTGTTGTGCGGATAAATTAGCAACTCATGGTCACTCAGTTTCAGGCACTGTGTGGTTGTCTTCTATTCATCAGGCTTTCCTTGGGATCGTAATGGATTGCCGAACTTTTGTTTCTCCAAGTTGGCTGTTGCAATTCATATTTATTGCTTCGTTCTGTCTTTTAGAGGGTTTTGGTTTGGTCCTCCCTCTTTGTATATATTTCTCCTTTTTTGTAATAATATTTATTGAGTAGGTGGTATAGGACGGAGGTGTCAGCGAGATGCCAACCTAGTTGGGATGTCCTTGATTCCCCTTAATACCCTCCCTACTTTGGGCTTATAAAAAAAAAACTTCATTTCTCAAATTGTTATCGGTACAGCTGGGTGTACTGCAGTTACTCTATCGGTTATGGAGATATTTGAGAGAAAGGTTTTTTGATGAACCATCCGAAGAAGAAAAATCAACGGTTGATAAAAACACAAAGGTAGAAAAATATATTCTACTCAATTAAAGAACCATGCTTTTAATATGTCAATATATGTGGAGGTGCCTGATCTTGAAAACAATTTCATACTACAACAACAAAGGAGGCATGGAAATTTATGCTCAGAACATAAGAAGGAGCAGATCTAATTCAACGGACAGTTTGAGCTGATTGAACAATGCAAAGATGAAAGTATTCACGGATATTTTTCAAGAATGGATAAGTTGGTTAATGAAATGAAAATGAAGAATAACTTTGATAATAAAACAGAAAGAAGTCATGGAGAAAATTATGTGCACACTTACAAGACAATTCGATTACACTGTATCAACAATTCAAGAGTAAAAAGATCTTAACACAGCAACCTTGAATGACTTGCGAATGAGCGAAAGGTCAAGTGACACAATCAACCAGGCTTTAAAAGCTCCAGCAAATCTGACAAATGAGGGATTTGTGCAAAGGATGGTAGTCCCGCAACCAAAGATGGCAGAACTACAAATTTGTGTATTGATGCTTAAGTTACAGTATTCCCTTCTATTATACTATGTCTCCCTTTTAGTTGTTGTCAAAGGGCGAGAAATTGTAAGTTTTTATGTTTGAAATGTGGCTAAGTTTCACGGGAGCTTGTGCATATGGTAATATTGACTACACTACTCAAAAGTACTAATTAAAGAGATTACAAGGGAGCTAAATAAGTAATCTACTAATCATCTGCTAATTGCTATTGTTGTTCCTAATTTTTATTGTTAATTTAACTGTATCAATACAACTATTGATTAATTACAAAGTAACAACAAATAATAATCGACCAAATTAAGGAATTAAAGAAAGGAAACAATTAAGCTCAACATGTTTCCACTAAAGTATTCCAAGATGCAAAATAAGTACTCAACATGTTTCCACTCTTGAAAAATCAGTACTCAATATATTAAACTCAATCATTTTCTGCCTTTCAAGATCCTATTTTTTATTTTTAACCCATAAAGGATTTTAAGTTTATATCTATCTTCAAACTTCCATAAGATTCATAAGTTTCTAAGCATTTGCTTTTCAGATCCCAGTTTCTCGCATACCACTGAATACACTATCAAAAAGAATCAATACAATGCAATCAATCTTTTTTCATATTGTAAAATTGTCATCGGTCATCATTTTTACTGATCAAAGATCCCATTATTTTTAATAGAAATGAGAGGATAAAAATTGGGAAACTACACATGTGAGCGCCCGCACGTGAAAATACAAGAAGGATAGAAGGAGTAAAAATGCTGCAAAAGACATACATCTGGGGGAGGTTGGAGTTACATCAATATTTTAATAGTAAAAAATAAGAATGTTAAAGAACCATTCATTTCAAGAAAATTTTGAAACATTATATTAAAAAAGCAGAAGAATAAACCTGCAAGCACCAGACAAGCAATGCTACCCACTTCAAGTAGCAAAAAAAGATAAAGTACCTTTATATGGCTATCAATTTTCAATACTGGACATTACAGTACTATAAACATGACTATGTAAAGCTGCATGCAAATTAACCTCAAAATATTAGGCTTGTGATGTGTTTGTAAACATAATCGGCATTAAACTAACTTCGTTTACTAATGAAGATAACCAGAAGATTATAAGTTGCTTATGGAAACATTGACCATGAGTTAAATTTTAAAGATGCTCAAGAGTAAAATTTGATGGGCACAATATAATTTATAGAATTCTAAGACCAATATCAACAATATGGATGCACTTAATGATGAACTTGTTGCATTTTCGTTCCCAAACCAAAAATTAAAAAGGCGTTATAATGAAAAAATAACAAAACCATGTGACTAGGAAAACATAAAAATATAGTCTTCAATTAGATTGTATATAAAGATTTAAATTAGATTCATAACAAAACATAAATATGACTAGGAAAATTAAAAATTAATCCATAAAAAATAAAATTGCATCGTTCTTTGGTGAATATGTATTCATTATGATAGAGTCTGCAAATTTAGAAAATCAAATAACATCAAACCTTATAAACCATCATAAAATCATAACAGGAAAAAGAAAATTCATAGATCATCAAGCCATTAGTAAGCAAACAGTACTACCATATTGCTTGGCGGTTAACGAACATTGAAGGGTCCAGAAGGATCAAGTTGTTGGCATAATTCAAAATATGTCAAATAAAGAACTCTATTCTTGGCACCTGTTCGATGATGATTGTTATACTTGCAAAAATACTTCAGATGTTCAAGCTTGCAACAACCAAGCATTTGTCCCAGCAACAGAAACAGCCAATTGATATTCTTTTTCTTCTCAGCAATTACTGGCTTCACACTGTTTTCTTGATTGCAATGCACACATTTAGGCAATCTTGGGTTCATCAAATTCTCTGGTGCCCTATCATGCATGTTGTTCATGTTTGTAACCAAATATCGAGAGATTACATCAAATTTTGCCTGCAAATCGAACGACATTTGGAACTTTGTTCGGCAACTCTTGCATTGAACGTCACCGGTGATATTAAAGATTTTGTTTTGTAAGAGATGATTTAGGCTGTGGATTTTTGCACGGGTATCAGTTGCCCATATGAAAGGAATAGGGATTGGTCCGCTACGTGGTGCAGCTCGTCGGCGAGCACGAACAGGAGGATGATTAGCGTCGATATCTTGAGCTTGAGAAGGACTTGATATCTCTGATGTTAGAGTGATGTTCATCATTTTCTTGGGTGGACTGCAAAAGAATTAAGAAGAATAGTGACTAAGAGGAGAAAGAAAGTTAGGGTTAAAGAATGAGTAAAAGGGAATTAATTTGAATTTAAGAGTGAGATTTTCATAAAAAAATATATTATAGAGTGATATTTAAATTTGAAGAACTGGAAAGTAGGTTCAATGTAACAGAGACATATTGAATTCTGTTCAAAAATAAATTGCTTCTTGTTTCCGTCCAGGATCAACTAACTAATTGATTCTCCTAATAAAACTGCCACTCAAATAACCAAGTAAAATCCTTAAAAAAAACGAAGCAAAAAAAAAAAGAAAAACTAAGCAAAATAATTAAAATAAAATAAAGAATCAAACAACTAACTGAACTCTCCGGATACAAATTGCCTTTGAATTGTAATTTGGTCAAATCAAACTAACTATCCTCAATTATGTGTGTGTCCTATTAATCAAATTCTTATCCATCTATAATTAATAATTTTAATTATTCTTTATAATAAAAAGAATTTAATTATTATTTGGTTTAAATAAGGTTTTATTTCATATAATTAAATTATAAATTATCTATAATTGTTTTGTCTAATGTGCACAAGTAAAATTGTCTTGGACCATGTATAAGTATATTTTCTACTATAGGGTCAATAAGTCACATCATATCACTTTTAATTCAATAGTAAGATTTATTGATATGATACTTAGTTAAACTATAGGGGAATTTTCACAATAAAAAAATATCATAAGGATACAAGGTTGGAGTGTAAAAGAAAAACATCATAAAGATATAAGATTGATTTTGTGACTCAAGTGAGAGGCTATAGGGTATAGTGACGACGGTGGTCTCAAGATCGAGTTCACCTCAAACATAAACTAAGAAAATTAATGACCAACATACTAAAATTTTAAAATAAAAATCTCCATTGAAATTTGTGTCTGAAAATCGACTATATAGCATATGGAAACGACAAGAAGAAAAAAAAAAGAAGTAATAGTAGTATAAAAAAAAATAAAGACACCGACTTAATGGAAGAATTTTTTTTCAAAAACGCGTACCTCTGCGAAGTTTTCCAGGGTTCTTTCTTTCTATGTTTTTTTTTTCTTGCGGTAACCTTTTGATTTTCAGGGAAAAAGGTCTTAGTAATTTAGAGTTAAGCTGACAGGTAAATAAAGTTTTGCAAAAATATTGCTTTTGGTGGAACTCATGAATCACATTTGAGTTCAATTGTGAATTAAGAAACAAATTTTCTTCACAATCACCCAATATTAGATTCATTTTTATTTTAAAAACATTCTATTACATATTTTATTATATTACATTCAAAATATGTTAACCAAATATGGGACATATTTTATTTTATGACATTCAAACTATGTTACCGAAATATTTTTAAGCTGTTATGGAAGAAGGAAGTGCCTTTGAAGGTTTCGGTGTTCGCTTGGCATTTGTTTCACAACCGATTGCCTTCAAAATTAAATTTGTTTCGTAGAGGTATCATTCTTCCTTAGGCGCGGAACTGTGTTAGTGGGTGCGGTTTTCATGAATCCGAATGCCATTTATTCCTATCTTGTGCTTTTTTTCTGTCATCTTTGGCAGCTAGTTAGAAATTGGCTTTGTGTTCACTCAATGGATCCTCCCCATATTTTGGATCATTTCATTCAGTTCGGTTCTTCTACAGGTTACGGTAAATCTAGATGCTCTTTTATGCATTTGATTTGGTTTGCTACAACTTGGGTAATTTGGAAGGAAAGAAATGCTAGAATTTTCAGAGGCACTCAGATTCCCATTTACAACTTCCGGAGAATGTCCAACATCTTTCCTTCTGGTGGTTTAAAGTTAGTGTTGTATCTTTTCATTATAATTTTTACAACTGGTGCCAAAACCCTTTGTTATGTGCAGGAATTGGCTAATTTTTTCACTATTGTTGTACTCAAACTGTATTTTGTGAGAACTTTTTGAGGTACACTTTGTACCTGAAAGTTGGCTCTCAGTTTCAATATATCATTTTGATTTCTTAAAAAAAAATAGAGTTAATATTACCAATAGTGGTCCCTAAAAAAATATACCAACAGTGGTATTGTTTTAATCTATGAAAACTCATGTGCTTTGAAATTTATTTATTTGTAAAATATGTAAATATTTGGTCTTATTTAAATTTGAGAGTTCAATATTATTTTAAATCATATATTCCTTATTTGAGAAATTAAATCATATATTCTTTTTTTAAATAAAATCATATATTCTTAAGGTTTGGATCTTTAGTAAAATGTCTTTTAGAGCAGTAAGACCATTGTAATTTTTAAGTGTTACGATTGTGAAATAATTTTAAATTCAATTTTGTCTATTCAGACATTAAATATCGTATACCATGAATTGATAATTATTTTATAATATTTTTATATAATTAATGAGATGTAATATGAGAAATTGAGAATGTATATAATTTTAAATCACGTATTTTCAAGATTTGAACCTAAAATATGATTGTGAAATTCTCTTTTATAAAATAGTAACACTAAAGTAAATTATTTGGATAGATGATCTATATCTTCCGGAAAACCGCAATCACCAAAACAAGTATTATCAAATACATCCAAAACCTGACGCCTCACCAAGAGATCCTTGGTTGGGAGCTGATTCAACAATAATCTCCAAATAAAAATATTAAATTTAAGCGAAATCATTTTCGGCCACAACACATGATTGAAACCCACATTAAAACCAACATCAACTTAAGTCAAATTTTTATAAGCATTTTTTTATTGTATAACATTTGGATAAACGAAGCTTCAAAATCCATCGGTCGTCCATGTCAACCTGCAGAGTAACAATAGCCAATCTCTCCACACATTCCCTCACCAACTCCTCCTCCCATGCAAACAACTTTCTATGCCATTTCCAAGCCTCCCCACCTACTTCCCACCCCATCATCTTCATGTCTGCGATGGTAACTAGCTTATTCTCCGCTAACTCAAACAATCTATGACAACTAACTTCTAGGGGGACGCCATCAAGCCACGAATCTCTCCAAAATAAAGTTTACAACCCGTTCCTCACCTCACGGTTTATATTATCAACTAACTACCCTTCATTCACCAAACCATCCCCCATCTTACTTTTCTACCAATTATCCCACCAAACCGACCCTCTTCTCCCATCAAAACACAACTGACCTCCTTCCTCACCATACCGCGCAACCAACACTTTGTACCACAAATTCTCCATCTCGTTCAACACCCTCCAAACCCACTTCCCTAGTAACAAAATATTAAACTCCTTTAACCTCCTAAGACCCAAACTTCCATTCTCCCTTTCCAAACACAAAGTATCTCATTTGATCCAAGACATTTTTCTAACATCCTCACCCCCTCCCCAATTTTATTTTTTTTACTGAAAATAGAATCAACGGAAGAAATGATACCTTAGGAAGCCTTGAAGAGGAAAGAAAATAAACCGGTATATAGGATAGAACAGACTTAAGCAAGATCAGCCAACCCCCCAAAGATAGATTCTTACTTTTCCAGCCCGACAAACGACTTCTAATACGCTCAACCAACAGATGCCAAAAGTTAAGCTTTCTAGGATCCCCCACCAATGGGAAATCCCAAATAAACAAACGTAAGTCGACCATGTTTTTAATCCAACCCCAATGTCGCTTCATGTAACCAGGAACCCGCCACATTGACACCAATCAAATCAAATAACTATGTTCAAATATGGTTCGCATAATGAAAATGTGACAAGGGGCCCGTTTGTTTTGGATTTTTTTGAAAAAATATCTATTTTTTTTAACTAAAAAATCACTTTTCTTATTTTTGTAGTGTTTGTTTTAGATTTTCAAAAAATGTATTTTGTTAAAAAAAAAATCATTTTTATCCTCAAAATGAAAAGCTATTCCAAGTAGCTTTTCCAAAATCTATTTTTTTCTAAATAGAAGGAACTCAAGTGTAAGAGTTTCAAATTTTAATAAAATGATTTTTATGATAGTAAACAAACAGAAATAACTTTAGATTTCTTTAAAAAAATCTCTAGATTCTTTTAATTTAAAATCTATTTTTTTAAAAGCTGAAACAAACGGACCCAAGATATGATCAGCAGAATCATAGTGATTAAGGCAGAAGCTGCAAGCTGACACTATAATGCAACACTTTTATTCTAAAGGTTGTTTTTAGAAAGGAGTGTAAGGGGGAATAAAATTGAACCAAATCATCTAAGCCCAATTCTTGGGATTTTGCTGGTGCTTGAGGTGCAAGTAAGGTATATATTTGCAGATAGTGCCCCATCACCACTCTTTCTTTCCAGACAAGTTGATCACTGTATTCTAAAGAAATAGGAACCGTAGGGATATCTAATGGAAACATAATTTTGAAACTTAGTGGAAATATAAATTGGAATTGCTCATCTTACATCTTCAATCATATAAGAGAAAGCTCATCAAAGCCTAAAAAACATAAAGCAAAAAACAGCCAACACCCAACAACAAAACTTCAAGACTGTGTTGGAACAAAGGGTGTTTCACAAAATCACCTCTTGAGTTTTGATGATAACAAGGTATTAAAAATTATCAATTGGATATGCTAAACATTTGTTCAAGTGTACAGGATCATAATCAAAGTACTATTC
>Ga0315914_1006563_pt1 | contig 16440 bp, 8 predicted proteins | sample MpolenodulesMG_FD_203920 | JGI IMG/M metagenome (GOLD analysis project Ga0315914, IMG submission 203920) | Medicago polymorpha root nodule microbial communities from Los Angeles, California, United States - elongated nodules | ecosystem: Host-associated > Plants > Roots > Nodule | place: USA... | reverse complement strand
TTATCAAGCAAATCTGGATTAAACAATCTATGTTCCGGTGAAGCAAAGGAAAGCAAGTTGACAATACCCTTAACGAGACAAGTTTTCACAATCATCTCTTCAGAGGTATCTACGTCAGTGTAATCCTCTACCTCTTATTTGTAAAGACGAACAAAAATTTCATGAAGCATCTTCAACTTACGAATAACTAGTTTGTTGGTTGGACCTTCCTTTAGTTTATCGATACGACTTTTTTTTCGGTCAGAAGTCAAACTGGAATTTAGGTTTTCCATGTTAACATCTTCTTTGTTAAGATTAAGAAGAATTCCAAGAAGAATCTTCACCTCACTAATAACTTGTTTCAGGTTAGTTGGAAATACCTTTAGTTCATGGATACGACTTTTGAGTATGTATATGATGTCGCACTCTAAAAATTCAACCATTGTCAAACTGGAATTAGGAGGTTTTATAAGAAGAATTTCACGAAGACTCTTCATCTCGTCAATGCGAGCGAGTTGTTCATTGTTGGTTGGATCTCTCTCTAGTTCATCGATGCGACTTTCGATTAGGTATAAGGCGTTGTGATTTGTTGAATCATCCATTAACGGCAGCGGCTGTGGAGGAGAGGGGGCGTTGGTTAGGTTTTGCGTGATTCTGCATTTCATGATATACCTTTTTTTAGGGACTTTAAAACTCTATATTTTTCACTTTTTTTTTACCAACACTTATTTTATTTTTATTATTTTATTTTATATATTTTTATTGACGCGAAACATATGACAAGCACTATAGATGATTAAGCCACCAACAATGGTAGTAAAAAAGGAACGTTGTGTATTTCACTTTCAACCATTAGTAAGACTTGAGCTTAATTTTTTTTTACATCGAGACTTTAAACCTTTCTCTTTATGCTGAAAAATGCACATGTTTATTTCTTTCCAAAGGACCCAAACGCAAGAAAGCCAAACTATGTTTAAAGGCAAACAAGATTGCTTTGTTTAACCACCTAAATAACCAAAATGCAAAAATTTATCTAAAAGGGATCTCGTAGTAACAATAACAAAGCCGAACCAATCTGAAATCAAGTACTAAATTCTGCCAAAAAACTCGCACCTGGCGAATAAGTGATCCACACCTTCATTTATGTCGCAACTTCCTACACATTTATGATCATTACTATTAAGCACTCCCCTTATGAGCATATTATCTTTGGTTGGAATATGAATGAGAAGAAACTGCCAAGTGAGAAGATTAACTTTGAGAGACACTACTTTTAGCCAATAGTGACAAGCGTTACCCACATAATAGCCTTTGGACGGATGTCATTGCCACAGCCATTTATCTCTCACACCATCCTGTAAGAGAATATAATGTAACATAAAAAAGAAAGAATATAATGTAACAACTCACTGCACTTTTCACCTTATCCTCCTCCCAAGCTAACAACCTCCTTCCACAAATACATGCTTCACAACCTACTCCCCAGCCTATGGAATTCATCTTAGTTACCGTCACTAATTTATTATCAGATAAATCATACAACCTTATGAGCCTAACATTCAACGAGCCTCATTCCAACCAAGGATCCCTCCAAAACAACGTAGATGACCCATCACCCACTTTCCTCACTGTATTGTTGACAAACCAACTCCCCACACCCACACCCACACCCACTCCCTCTCGAACCATGTTGAAATTCTTCCATCAAACTGAAACTACTACCCCTCCATAACATAAGTCTCACTCCTATCCATAACGGACAAGACACACCTTATACCATAATTTATCCCTTTCCTCCAAAAACCCTCCAACACCATTTACCAAGAAAATCCAAATTAAACTCTCTCATCCTCCTAACCACCTTTCTCCTTGTTCAAACAAATTATATCCCATTTAATCCAAGAGATTTTCCCAAAATTCTCACTTCCCCTCGGCCTAAAAGAAACAATTAAATAAAGATTCAATATGAAATGATAGACGCGGAAGCCTTTAAGAAGGAAAGAAAGTAGATCGGAATAGAGGGCATGACATATTTCAAGAGAACCAAACAACCCCCTATAGAAATGTTATGACTCTTCCAACCCGACAATCTATTTTTTATACGATCAATCAAAGGATACCATAAATTCAACTTGCCAGAAATCATATATTAAACTCTTATGTCGAACTGCCGTTAACTAAAACCGACGCCGTTACCGTAGATACACATTCCATAACCTAATTACGCCACAAAGTTGGGAATTTTATTTGAACCTTACATCATTAAGGTACTTCCAATCCACAAAATCAGACGTTTTCAAAATCCACTTTGAATAATAATTAGTCTTTTTTGAGGCGACGCACTTCATCCACCACCTCATTAGCTATAAGAATTCCATCAAGAATTTGCATGTCCTTGATGAATGATGATCGAGAGTCAGAAACAACACTTCCAATGACATTTCACAACCGATTAGTCAACACCTTATACAAGCATCCAACCAATGATATAGGCAAAAAATCAAATAATATTTGAGGACTCTCGACTTAAGGAATGATGAGAACTATAAATGTATTGTTAATCTCTTTTGTCAATTTGTCATTTATATGAAACTCGATAAAAAAAACACATCAAATCATATTTTATATCAACTTATATAAATTATCATTTATTAACTGAAATACTTTGAAACTCTCACACCTTGAAACACCTATGCATGGTGCTAGTTGCATTATCCTCTCCTCTCCCAGGTAGGGGGAACCTGTTCTCCTCCTTACCACCCAACAACCCTCCTCCTCTTCCTCATCCGCCACCACCACCACCACCAAACCCAAATCCCGCCCTCAAACACCACCGCAACTCCAAATACTACAAACCCATCACCCACCCCACCACCATCCCTTCCTCCGACGACCGCTCCGTCAACATCGGCGAGTCCGGCCTCTCCTACCTTCTCCCTGGAGCTCCCTTCGAGTTTCAGTTCAGTTACTCCGAAACTCCAAAAGTAAAACCAATTGCTATCCGTGAACCTGCTTTCTTACCGTTTGAACCTCCCACAATGCCGAGGCCGTGGACAGGGAAAGCACCGTTGAAGAAGTCGAAGAAGAATATTCCGCTGTTTGATTCGTTTAATCCTCCTCCGGAAGGGATGAAAGGTGTTAAGAAAGTTGAAATGCCGGGGCCGTTTCCGGTTGGGAAGTTTCCTGAAGAAGGGGTGAGTAGAAAGGAGATACTTGGTGAGCCGCTTAAAAAGTGGGAGGTGCAAATGCTTGTTAAGCCTATGATGGCCGATAATCGCCAAGTTAATCTCGGTGAGTTCGAGTTTAAGGTAGTTTTGTTTGCGATATTTGATATTTTCGATAATTGTTGTCAAATGTAGCTGCTTATGATGCACTGACACGTTTGACACTAGGTAGTAATTTGAGAAAATGACATAATTGAATGTAATCATATGTGTCAGTGTTGGAAACAGACAAATGTTGGACACCAGACACACCTTCGATCAGAAGTCTCAATTGTTACAAAGTATTAGACACACGTGATTGCATTAAATTATTTCCATTTCTCAAATTAGTATTGGTGTCTGTGTCAATGTCGTGTTTGATGGATGTTAGTGTGAGTGCTTCATAGGTCAAAGCAGCTTCAATTGCAGTGTATTCTGTTTATCGCTATATAATGGTTCAGGTTGTGGTCGTAGGACTTTATTCAAAACCTTGGAACTGGTAAAGATCTCGTGCAAGTGCAAGATTGCACACGTCATTCTGGAATACCGTTTTAGAATAGATAGATATATTGTGAATTGTGGAAGGTGAAGGGTTGGACTGTGTTAATGGTGTTTGTTTTGATTTGATGATGGTAGGAAGGGATGGATTAACGCATAACATGTTGGAGTTGATACATTCACATTGGAAGCGTCGCCGCGTCTGTAAAATTCGTTGTAAAGGCGTTCCTACCGTTGATATGGATAATGTTTGCCGCCATATTGAGGTTTGAAATTAATCCCGGGTCTTGTTTACTTCCTCATTAATTTAATACCAACATAACAACACGTGCATAATATTATTATTGGTTTAGTATAGATTGTGCACAATGGGTTATGATCTTCAAATGAAAATAAAATTATGTCAACTAGAGTAGTTTGTGCTGAAACTGTTTTTAGTGGATTCCTTCTGATAATCCTGTACAGGAAGTCCTATTCATGCAAATGCATGAGGTTCCATCTTTGTAAGGCTTGATAACAACATATACCAACCCTTCACAAATGGATAATTGACCTTGTTTCTTGACAACAAAGTGACCCCCTCTCATTGTGGATCTCTGCTTGAGAAAGACATTATTACTTCACTCAAAATCCTATAGTCTCAAACAACCAAAGCTCGACTAGACACCATCCTTCATTTCAACATGCCTAACACTCCATATCATAACAAAATGACTAACATCTATAAAACTACTTTCATCAACTACTATTTGATGGCACTGGAAAGTCCAATAATTTTAGTCATAAAAATGACTAAAATTACTGCCATCGACCACTATGTAAAACTTTGTAGGACAGTTGTGTATTTCATCATGCAGGACAGAAGTGTAGCATTTATGTATATAATCATGTTGAACAGTTATGTATCAAATTAGGCAGAACAGTTTATAGCAATTTATCCGTAGTATATGACATAAGTAGGGGGCTAAGAGGTTCTTACGATGTGTATTCAGTAGTTTTGGACAGATTATATTCTCTTTAGGATAGTTTTGGACAAAGTATAGTCTCTGTAGGAGTTCATCATCTCTGGAACAGCATCTTTTCTGTAGTTTTTGTAATTTATATGTATAACTATAATTAACATCCATTTGGAAGGTATACTCCAGAAGGATGTACAACATAGGATGTACAACTTTGTCAAACACCAGCCATAACTACTTCCTAACCTCCTACTTGCATCATAAACTAGAAATTCATTACTGGTACTAATGGTCTGCATAATTAGTTAAATAAGAGCTACGTTACTGTCCTATTTCACTACCGCATAACAGAGTTATACATCCTACACGCCCGTCTGAAATATTCCTTCCTAGTAGATGGTTTATTAGACTTTCAAGTCTCATCAGAGTACATGTCAGCCTTGACCAATTTTTCACTTTGACCATTCTTCCTAAAATCTGAATTCAGAGTCCAAGTCGGATTTGTAACATTACACAACATTCACAAACCTTGTCAGCCCATGAAGTCATTAATTCAGATTTGAAAATGACAACCATTTTGTCCCAAGCACAGATACCCATTGCCTAAAAAAAGTATGCAAATTATGGTCTAGGCAAAAAATGAACAAAAAATGGAGAGATTATCAAAATCCAAAGGGAAGAGGAATGGTTGGGAGATGATCAACAGGAAGTCTCTCAAAATGGGAGTCCCCAAATCCCACCTTGAGGGCAAGGAGGAACTTCAAGTTAAATGTATTGTTAGGGTATCTCATTTAAGGTCAAACAATGACAGCTGGCAGTCTGTCAGTTCATTAGTTAGGTAAATAGCGGAAATCAGATTATGGGGACCGACCCGTATAATTTATAGCTTGTGAGTGAAAGGAAAGATCCATTGTGAAGGAAAAAACCCTTGGGGGGATTCTATTCTCCATTTTCTGTTTAGACTTTGTAGTTCATTGTTCAATAGTACCATTCCCATCCTTTAGTTCTTTCTATCTGGGTTTCAATCTCATTTTGTGAGTTCCTAACAGGTATAGATTTCTTTGATGCTTTTACTTTTCTTTTTCTTCTCTTGAATCAATCACTGAGCCGTGCATGAAAGTTTATTGTTGCATATGATAACTTTTTTTGCTTTGAAGTCAAATGTTTATACTGTCATGACAGGAGAAAGCAGGGGGGAAAATAATTCATCGAGCTGGCGGTGTAGTTTATCTTTTCCGTGGCAGAAATTACAATTACCGGACTCGTCCACAGTATCCAGTGATGCTCTGGAAGCCAGCTGCTCCTGTTTATCCAAAACTTATACAAGATGCCCCAGAAGGATTAACAAAAGCTGAAGCAGATGAATTACGGATGAAAGGGAAAAGCCTGTTGCCAATATGTAAATTAGGTAACCATCTATTAACTTTTAGATCTCCCTTTCTAATTTCGAGGCAGCACACTGCATGAAGAAATTTGAAAAATTGTCTAGACTAGAGTAATTGCAGTTGCAAGGTGAGGCTAGAGTTTCCTTAGATTCAAATCTTTAGGTTTAGTGTTTAAAAAGGTTGGATGAATTACAATTTGATGCAATTAATAGCTGTCAGTCTGGTAATATACATGTCATTAGACTTACGTATCAAGCACCATTGCCCAAATAAAAAGATTTGACCATATGAGATGCTTTTGACTTCTTAAGGGGATTGTCAAGAAGGAACATCTCTTGGTTAGTAGAGTAAGGTATTGAAAATAGAATATTCAATGCAAGTAAACCAGCAGAAGATTTGAGTACAAAATCTTAGTTGGAGGAAAGATAATCAAAATCAAGTAAAACGGGCTTGTCATTATGTTTTTTAATTTTTTATTGATTGCATATTTATTCCGTAAAGTACTCTTATAATGTTGATATTGCATTCTACTTTAGGGGTAATCACCCTGTTTTTTTGTTGCTTTTGTTTCTTAATTTAAACATCTCATTTACTTGTGTTGTGTTGCAGCCAAAAATGGAGTATACACAACACTTGTAAAGGATGTCAGAGATGCTTTTGAAGGAAGCCATTTGGTGAAGATTGACTGCAAGGGATTGGATCCTAGTGATTATAAGAAATTAGGTGCCAAGCTTAAGGTACTAGATAACTAGCTTTCTTCGTCTTCTTGTACATTGCTTCTTTTATCTTTACTCTTTTTGCCTGAAGTAAATAATTTTGATATCTGTACTTTGTATTAAGTTAATAGAATTAATTCTAAGTGTGGAGGGAACCTACATTATGCTCAAAGGATGTAGAAAAAATGTACATGCTTAGGCTTGGCAGCTGAAAACATTATGTGTAATCCAAGTGTTTGTTATCTATCCAATATAAACGTTAAACTCATTATGTAAAGGGGGTTCTGTAGTTGATTAGTTTGGTACAAGCTAGCATAGTTCACATGAAGGGTATGATTGAGGATTCATTGGTTTGATTTTTTTCTTCACGTTTTCATCTCTCTGGTTATGCTAAAATTGATCATTAGGTCTATCTTTAAATTTCAAGGTACCCTTACCAAGGAATGATTATTTCACTATAAATTCTTCTGGTTTCCACTACCAAAATATTTCATTTTCTATATATGAGTGTTGAGACAACACTCGTGTTTCAGGGTTGTACTCTGGCGTGATAATTAGTATGGTATCAGCTTACTTTTGTTGTCAGGCTTTTCTATATTTCAGCTTTAGGGAGGAGGGACTTGTTACAATTTATCACTGCAACAAAATATGCTTTGGACTTTGTAATTGATATGTCGATGATGAATCTGTTTCATAGAACATAATAATAATAAAACAGGTCATGTGCAGTGTACAATAGCATGCATCATGTTTGTGTCCTTAAGTATTGCTGCAATTATTATCTAGTAGTATTGTACAGCATGCAATTTGATCTTTTTGCTTTGGCAGGACTTGGTTCCTTGTGTGCTTTTGTCTTTCGATGATGAACAGGTATTGATTTGGAGGGGCAAAGATTGGAAATCAATGTACCCTCAAGCTCCAGTTTTTCCTCCTGCTGAAGCTACCATTACAAGGGATTTAGAAAATAAAGGTATGTGTTGGAGTAAGAAAAAAAATTGGTTGCATCATTTTTGTATCGAAAGTCTTGTCTGAACTGAATTCTTCTACAGTATACATGCATATGAGTGTCTATATTGTGAAATATTCTTAGTGAAGAGTAGACCAAGTAGAGGACTAGAATGAGAATTCCCAATGTATCTTCAAAAAGAGAAAAGAATAACAGAAAACTAAATAAAAAAGTAAAATTCGAAGATACAAATAATTCATATATTTTGTTTACAATGAGGCGATTATAAGCAATCCCGTATCTAGGTAAGAAATGGTTTGTGCTTAAAACAGAATAGGGGTTTAGAACATATTTTGACGCATTTCTCAAGCTGATAATATAAAGTCAATTTTTATATTTTTCTTTGTATGGATTTCTTCTACGGTGACCATGAATAGAAAGATTTATTCTAGAAATGCATTTGTGCATTGAGGTTTTGGTGAATTTTCTCTAGCTAGTTGGAAGTATAGAATGGCTGAATTAGATTATGTAGAGGCTGGTTATACATACGATGACAATTGTTTGGGAACCTTTATAACGTGTTGATGGGGAGGAAATGAGGAAAAGAAGTTTCCCAGACAGGGAGTTGCAGTGAATGAAGTTTCCTCGAAATTTCTTCGACATAGGGAAGCTCTCTTGGAATCGATATATTCCCTCCAATGTCATATATGATCATGTATAATAGCCTATTTGTTTGTGTTATAATTGATTTCTATTTTATATCATATATGGTAAATTATATAATTGGTTGATAACATTGGTTATACAACATCATCATGACTTTACAATGTTAATCAGGCGAGGTGGATGATAATCAATCTAAGCACATCAGCGAAATGGTCAGCACAAGCCCAAAAATGTTATCTCTGTGGAAGAGTGCAATTGAGTCAAACAAAGCCTTATTGCTAGAAGAATTTAATATTGGTCCTGATGCTCTCCTGGAGAAGGTAGAAGAATTTGAGGGTATTTCACATGCCACAGAGCACTCCTATCCAGCATTTACTTCTTCAAGTGAAGATGCTTTTGAAGGTTCAAATCTATACCTTCAAGATGGTACAGAAAACAACTATTCAAGTGATGGCCTAGATGATGTCGATGATTATGGTAATAACAGTGATGACAAAGATGATTATGATTACTACAGTGACGAAGACGATGAGTTTAATGATATAGTGGATACATCAGCTGAACCCGGATCGTTACCAGTTGATTTGCTTGTTGGTAAGCTCAAACTAAGACAAAAGGAGTAAGACTTAAAAAAAAAAAAAACTATAATAACTTTTGAAGAGCTTGTGTAAATTAGCAAATAGCTGGTATAAAATGTAAACTTGCTAATGATGAAAGAAAATAGTTAGTTGTATATAATTAACTGGTCATTTTTTCTCAAGAAAAATAATTACGTGCTTTGGTAATTTCATGAGTCATGAAATATTTGTTATAAAATTTTGTTTTGTCTCAATATGTAGTTTTTTAATTTTAAGAAAATACTATTTACATTTTTAGTAATACTCTTTTTGTTTCAGAACTTTGATTTTTTAAAGCATTTCTTCATTTTGTCATAAAAAAATGTATTTATAGACATAGAATAATAAATCATTGAAATTTTAACATTAAACATTTTTAAAAATTCACATATTTATGTGCTCCCCGTTTTAATTGCAATTTTATTAAAAAAAAGCTTAATTATGGAAATGATTCTGCAAATATAACAAATTTGAGTTTTGGTCAATGTAATTACTAATCCTTTTAATTTTATCATGTAAATATAATCACTTTTAATTTGGTCCTTGTTGGAACACTGGTTGAAATTGAAAGAGTAAACAGAAGTCCCATTATAGAATTAGTGTTTGTGTGAATTGAAAAAGTGTACCACTTAAGGAGAGGACAAACACACCAGCAGTGTTTATATAAGTGGGTTGAGTGGAAGTTGAAAGAGTAAACACAAAGTTTCATTTGATAGAAGTAGTGTTCGTGTGAATTGAAAAAATGTTTGGCCGGATTTGGACTTAGATAAAAAAAAAAGAAAATTTATAACATGGAAACGTTAAATGAATTTTTATCATTGTAAATTTCGTTAAAATCTAATAAAAAAATCTGGATATCTGCTCGTGAAACAGGTTGCTTAATTTTTAAGTTTGTTTAATTATTAAGTTTGTTGCTAATTAAGTGACTCCAGGTTTGTTACGAACTCTCTCTATAAAAGGAGAGCTCGGCTAACTCATCTAGTACACCGAAAAATATTATGAAACTTTGAGTATTTTTCTTCTCTCTACCTTTTCGACGAGCCCTTCTTTTCTTCTACTCCTTCTGTCCCTTCGGTTTCGACTGGTATTCGTACCATATCATACTGATTTTATACCTATTGAAGGTGTTTATTCTCAAACGATTATCTACGGCGCAATAGCTAATCGCACCATTTGAACTGAGTTGTTTTATCTTGGAGGCGGCGTTATTGATAATGTCGCAAAACATCTTAAAAAAAGTGACCTGATCGTGACTCAACCCAATAATCTAGCGTTATTGATAGTGCCGCAAAACATCTTAAAAAAAGTAACCTGATCGTAACTCAATCCAATAATATATATGTTGTAAATTCTCTTTTTAAACGGTATGTTTTCTAAATCGAAAAACCAATGGTCCCTCATTCTATTTTTTTACTGAAGGGGCATGTTTATACTGACGTGTCAATGCATATTGAATTTCATTGATGCTGACTCATATAATTTTGATATGGATAGATAAAAATCCCCTTTATTATTTTTTTACCGAAATAAAAATGCCTTGGATCTTCATCGCCACTTCTCTCTCTGTTTTCCTCTAGATTGAAAAAGTGGGTGTAGCATAAAACAACATTTAAACCAAGGAAATACTTTAAAAAATGGCTTGGTTAATAAGAGCTGTATTTGGGGATTTAGATTCTGATAATGTGTTGCAAGTCGAAGAAGAATAACTAGATTGAGGAGTATAATTGAAAAATCAAAATTAATATTTTATTGATTTTGTAAAATGACATAATTTAATTCTATTTAAAACAACTTAAATTTTGAAGGAGTTATGTAGATTTTTTTAGAGAAATATGAATCTGACATGTACAATAGTGACAATGTATATAATAGTGACAAACATGTGAGAACCAAAGAATACAAACCCTTGAAACCGATAGGAAAAACAAATAAATGAGCATATTGTTCTTTTGAGACCATAAATAAGCATATATATATATATTGTTAGGAAAATCATGTTTCTGTGCCTTTTGTGGTTATGAATATTCTATTCTTCACCTAAGGGTGTTTCCAATAAGGTGAAAATTTTGATCACCCCACAAATCCAAAAGGCATCTTATGCCATTTATCTTTCTCTAAATTCCTTGTGCTGGAAGTTATACTCTTCACACAAATTATACTCTCTCTCTCTCTCTCTCTCTCTCTCTCTCTCTCTCTCTCTCTCTCTAACCATAAAATGATGAAGCAAAGCATATATGCTCTCTGAACTTCACTTGTCAACAGTGAATGCCAAACTTTTCTTTCCTATTTTTTTTCTTATATAAATTTTTTTATTTATTTCATTTGAATGAAGTATTCAACTTTATGTGTTTTTGTCTAAGCTCATCTCAAGCAAGGAATATAAGTGTGAGTGTCTTAAAAAATTGATGAATAAGCTCAGTTTTTTATGGCTCATTTTTGGCTCATACCAAAATTCTCTTCTTCAATCAACAATCTTTAGCATTTTAGTTTGAAAATTTTCTTATACATACTTTTTTTTTGGTTACTATAGGAATTCATACAATTTGCACATTAAGGTAATCTTTGTGATGTCTCACCATCATTCTTTTTTTTCCATTGTGTTAGAAATGAATGAATAGAGAATTTTGAACACTCTTGATTAATTTTCATTAAAAGGGTAACCATTACATCAAGAATATTAGCATATACATTACACATGGGTTTCATAACATGGTCACCAAGCCATACATGGCAACCAACAATGACAACAGATACAACTGCATCAAGTTATTGGTTGAACTGGAGATTCTTCTTTTGTGCACTATGGATTTTCATCTCAATGACTCTAGCATCTTATTTAATATTCAAGTATGAAGGATTCAATAAATCAAGATCTTCTGAGAGAGATGAAAATCAGCAAGAAGCAGAAGGATTGTTATATGAAGATGAAGCTTGGAACACTTGTCTTAAGGGAATTGACCCTTCATGGTTACTTGTTTATAGAATCATTTCTTTTGTTGTTCTTTTGGCTTTGATCATTGCCAATGTTGCTACTGAAGGAGCTGGCATATTATACTATTACACTCAGTAAGTTAATTACATTAAGCATATTTGAATAATTTAGTCTTAATTTAGTCTTTTGTTTGTAATTAATCTAATTTCGTTGTCCTTTTTTCTTATGTTGAACAGATTGACCTTCACTTTGGTCACTATTTACTTTGGGGTAAGGCTTTGAATTTCAGAATCTTGTACATTATGGTAAAATAACAAATTAACATGAAAATGTGCTATATATCTCACTAATAAAAAACTTAAATTATTGAGGGAAATATAGAAAAGGAAAACGTGAAATCCTTCTCTGATTCCGTCACTAAATTTTGTGACGAGGAAATTAGAGAGGAGTTTTATTTTTTCCGCAGCTAATTTTAGTTTTTCTAGTAGTAGTGTCTATTTTTTTAAAATATTTTAAGTTCATATATTATTTAAGTGACATATGCTCTCAATTTTACTTTCAGCTTGCATCATCTTTCTCACTATATGGATGTTTATTTAAACACAAAAAATTTGGAGGAAGAACAGTCAATGGTGCTTCATTAGATGCAGTAAGCACTTATATGGCTCCAGCTCTTGAAAGGGTTTTAGATATTCCTGAACTGACTAAAAGTCCTGATCAGGAATTTCATACCAGGGAAATTGCTGGTGTATGTGGTTACATTTTCCAAATAATTTATCAGGTAATTTAATTTAGTGATTCAATTAGTGTATATTATCTTCGGGATTTTAAGTAAAGATCTGTGATCGCAATCTGTAACGGTTTTCGATGTTTCCAAAACCGCCACTACATTGGTTATCGAGTGTAACTTAAAAGTGGTTTTTTGTTTACAATAGTGACCGGAGGAAGTACTAATCATCTCGCACCTTTTAATAGATGTCACACATTTAATTTGGATTTCATTATTTGATTAACTTGATTAACAAGTTTCAACTGTTTCTCATCAAATTCAGGAGACAATCTATTGATATAGTTATTTTTTCTCATTTTCATTATAGACTTGTGCAGGTGCTGTATTTCTCACTGATTTTGTATTTTGGTTTGTCCTTTATCCAGTGAGAACATCCAATCATTACAGTCTTGATTTTGTAAGTATCATCAACATTGTCACTGGTCCCTATTGTTTGATAATTCCACCAAGTTTCTTACTTTTATTTCTATAAAAAGTAAAGTAATTTGAGATTTGCATTGAATATATATATCAATGTCATAAGATGCTTTTCTTTCAATTGAAAGTATTTGCACTTTTCAATTTTTGCAGTTGATTTTTTGCATGCACACCATTAATGCTGTTTTTCTCCTTGGTGACACATCATTGAATTGTATGGTGAGTTTTTTTTTATAGCAGTTAATAGTTTATAATATTTTTTTTTATTTTGTATCAAACATGAAGCATGTTTTTAATTGGAAAAAAAAATTATGCTAAGAATCTAGTTCAAAGCTTTAAAATTAACAATTATTTACTCCTAAACATGCAGAGATTTCCAGTGTTTAGATTTGCATATTTTGTATTGTGGACAGCTGCATTTGTGATTATTCAGTGGATAATCCATGCTTGTGTTTCAATTTGGTAAAACCTAACACCCTCTTTTTTTTTATCATTACTTTTTTTTTTTTATATAAAATATATAATACATGAATGATTTTCTTCATTTGTAATTTGATAACCCTCATTTGTCACAGGTGGCCTTACCCTTTCCTTGACTTGTCATCTTCATATGCACCCTTATGGTATGTTCTCAATTTTACTTTCTCACCATTGATCAAATAATTGTCATCTCATTGAAGAGAATTTGATGAGGTTTTAAAAGAATAGAACCATTATAACTATAAATCTATTTTATCACTGATTTACAAGTGCTTAAGCTTATCCTTTCTAAGTGAGCATATTGTTATTTACTTGGCATGTGTTTGGTTTCCCGTTTGCAACACATAAAAGTACGTTTGCACGCTTCCTGATGTATTTTTGTCGTGATTTCCAGAAGCTCCAAATACTAGCTTCTACGCTAAGAAGCAATGTGTGTTTTTTTTTTATGGTCTATAAAAGAAGTGGCAAACACAACCTAAAACTTACATACACACAACTACGAAGTCTTAGATTCAAACTCAGAAGCCTAATAATATCGGTTGAGCTGGGTCTTACAAACAATTTGTTTAAGTATTTGAGTCACATTTTATAATGCAATTTCAATAAATTTTCTGCGATAGTTTATGAAAACAATTCACAGCTTATATGAAAATAATTTAGTCACATTTTGTAGTTGAATAAATACTTAACTAATTTCTAATGATCATACACATCTCTTGACATTTTTGACTTTCAGGTACTTGGCTGTGGCTCTCATGCATTTTCCATGCTATGGCTTATTTATTTTGATAGTGAAGTTGAAGCATTTTTGGTTATCTAGATCATTTCCTGGATCATCAAGAATTGTACATTGATTACACATTCCAAAAATATCAATCACTGAATGAAGGCTACCCTTTAGATAGCCTAACAAAATCATTTTGAAGATTAGATTTAGATCATTGTTTGTGTATGTAATACATATTCATCTTTTCCACATCTCTTATTACATATCCTCAACTTTTTCAAAACTAGAATCTTTTAGAAAGAATGCATTATAAATAAACTTAGTCAAATACTTATACATGTCATAGCTTAGTGTTTGATGTGATTAGTTCACAAACTATAGCTCGTATTATGAGGGAAATGGATTCCAACAGTTACATGTCTCATCCATCCGATATTAATTACTAGTCGAGATCGTTTAAAATTAACTTAACAGTTTTGTAATTTGAGTTGTCTGATCTAAAATTATTGACGGAGATTCATTACCATGTGTAACCACATGGAACTTCTACTGCAGGGAATCCAAATCGGTATTATGAATACTATGTATGCATACATCTCTTTGTATAAGAACTTCATAATCAGTTTTATGAATCATGGTCAGTTCTTTTAATTCTCTTATTTTGTTGGAAATAATTTAAAAAATTAATGAGAAATTAATGGTAATTTGTTATAACTACTCAAATTCGAACTTGGGGATCTTATTTAAGGGGCTCCTCACTCACATGTATTGATATACACAATTGAATGTAGAAAACCGCTCTTCTCACTTTTGATTTTGCTCACTCTCTTAATTCAGCGTGGGTTAACTCACGCTCGACATTTTTCAACGAGAGTTAACTCACGTTAGCTCTTTTAAAATCGGTTCAATCACTTTTTAAGTCAGCCCGTTCCCTTAATACATGCATCTTAATAAAATGGGAGATACTATTAATCGCAGGGCAAAATATAGCAAAATCATCACAAATTCATTGCAGCCTTTAGATTTGTCAATTGAGTCAATAATAGATGAAAGTTATAGGGGAGCCACTACCACTACATGTTTTCCCATCGTGATAATCTTGTGATCATATTCGTCGCTACATATATCATTATCCTAAAAAATTTGTCTTTAAATTTTTTTTTATTGTGTTTTTTATTTTAAAAATATCTCTAATTAATGCTATTCATTTATTTTATCCCCTAAAAAAATTACTAATTTATTTTATATCGCTAGAGTTTACTATAACTTAAGGAGAATTGCTTATAGATATCTATGGTTTGCTCTCAGACACCCTAAGCAAATCATTTTACTTTCAACGACAGATTGTTCGCTGATGTGCGGTAGTTAACTGTCGTTTCAGATAAAGAAAAAAAAGAACCATTCTTATTGTAAACAAGAAATCGATCTAAAAAGTAGTGACTAGAAATTCCCAAGCACAAGCAAATGGAAACTAGGATCCAGTAGAAGCTTTTTCGGCATTTTGTAATGCCTGTAAACAATTAAATATGCTTTAAGAGTAATTTTCAAACATCACCAACATTGTTTCGATAACACTATAACTAATACAAGTATTATTTTCCTACGATAAAATTTCAGTACTCTATTGTTTAACTTTAACATTAGTTGAGAGGCTTATTAATTGCATTGTTTGACCTATAAAATAACTGTTTGACCTTTAAATCTATTCATTGACATATATCATTGTTTGACCTTTAAAACTTTGTAGCGGTTTTAAATGCATACTAGGCTTATTAATTGAAATCCATAACTGTTTGGTGGTGGTAAATAATTGATAACAGTTTCAATTTTTTACACTTTCTCATACACCATTTGGTTTCGTCCCCACAAGCTAGTATTCTAACAACCATTGTTTTTCATGGGTGAATGTCAATGGATAAAAAAATAGAACATTGTCTCTCGGATCGAAAGAAAGGGCAATTCCATCTAAACTTTGAATTAACTAGCTGATGGGTGTGAATTGTAAATTCATATCTTCAAAACAAACAATAAATTGGCAATACATATCGATTCACTCCATGGAAGAAGAAATCTTTTTTTAACAATTGTGTCTTTTTGTTTCATCTCTTTCATAAACAGATCCAAG
>Ga0315914_1006562_pt1 | contig 16440 bp, 15 predicted proteins | sample MpolenodulesMG_FD_203920 | JGI IMG/M metagenome (GOLD analysis project Ga0315914, IMG submission 203920) | Medicago polymorpha root nodule microbial communities from Los Angeles, California, United States - elongated nodules | ecosystem: Host-associated > Plants > Roots > Nodule | place: USA... | reverse complement strand
GTAATAGAAAAAGAAAGAAATAAAAAGAAAAAGTTTTTTTTCCAGTCTAATTGTTAAAAAAAATTAATCAAATTACAATAACTCCCCGGCAGCGGCGCCAAAAACTTGATGAGTAAAACCGCAAGTGCACAGCTTATCGATGTAGTAATAAAAGATATCGTTCCGACAGGGAGTTTTGAATTCAATTAACTTTCAATAAGGATTAGAAGAAGATTAAATTATAAAGTTGTAATTTTTAATGGTTTAGAAAATAACAATAATAATAAAAAGCGCATTGGGGTTATTGGTTCATCATAATAACAAACCCTTCATAAACAAACCCTAAACCTAAACTCTATATTTGACCTACTTTCTAAAGACAAGTTTCTCTTAAGCGTATCAAAGCTTCTTTCGAAGTCATTGAGTGTGTTCCTCTAGCAACCACGCCTATTCTCATGGTTGATTGCTATTAGAATCCTTGAAGAACGAAACTTTATATGTCTCAAGGTTTTCTAGACTATTCTCATGTTTCGCAACCCTTGTCTAATTTCAGTTGTTCCAATATCAAAGCTCCGTTGTCGCATTATGAATTGATATTTGTGATGTTGAATTAACAAATACTAACTCTCCGCTGTCGCATTATGAGTTTGGTATTTGTTAATTCATTATAAAAACGGTGAAATTTGATTAGAAAGTAGATTTATATAAAATTAGGGTTCGAGGCTTGGTTTGATTAGGATTAGGTCATTAGACTCATCCAACAATCCCAAGACAAGAAGAGTCTACTCACTCACGTTCATTGTAGAAATAGAAGAGAAGAAGAAGAAGAAGAACATAGAAGTAAATAACAATAAAATAAAGGTGAACTTTTACTCCAAGAACAAAATATGGTTTTACAAACTAGATTGCTGCTCTATTTATAGTCTAACATTGACTTGAGCCCCAAGAATTAAATCATTAAAGTGTTTCACAAGAAACCATGGGCTCTAGGTCAGAAATACTAAAATAGGCAGCTTTGTCGAAGAAATAAAAACAGCAAAAGGGTAAAAGGGGCGCGCCACTTGTTATATTTTTGCACAAGATCTTCAAATTCTTTGCACAAGATATTTTTGTATGAGATCTTCATATTTTTGGCATGAATCCTTGCACAATATATTTTTGCATGAGATCTTCATATTTTTGGCATGAATAAGCTGGAATTCTCCTTTCTTTTGCTCCAAGACTCCAACTTTCAAATATTTGTTCCTAAAATAAAATAACTTGTAATTGAAGTAAAATAGTTCTAGAAGAAAATAAAAACATATTAAATCTAAATAAAATAAACTTAAATATTAAATAAAAGACACTAATTAATGACTCATTATTGATTCATCACCTACCTGCACCTTAAGCAAAGAAGATACTGAATCAAAGGTAGATCAGAAGCTGTATAGAGGTATGTTTGGTTCTTTGTTTTACCTCACTGCATCTAGGCCATATATTTTATTCAGTGTGTGCTTGTGTGCATGATTCCAGTCAGATCCTAGAGAATCTTATTTAACTGCTGTTAAGAGAATCTTCAGGTATCTGAAAGGAACAACTCATCTTGGACTCCTCTACAGGAAATCCTTAGATTATAAGTTGGTTGGATTCTGTGATGCTTACTATGCTGGTGATAGGATTGAAAGAAAATCAACCAGTGGAAACTGTCAGTTTCTGGGTGAGAATCTGATATCTTGGGCTAGCAAAAGACAAGCAACTATTGCTATGTCAACAGCAGAAGCAGAATACATCTCAGCTGCAAGTTGTTGTATACAACTACTTTGGATGAAACATCAGTTGGAATACTATCAGATTAATGCTAACAGTATTCCCATTTATTGTGATAATACTGCTGCTATTTGTCTGTCAAAGAATCCAATTCTACATTCAAAAGTCAAGCATATTGAAATCAAACACCACTTTATGAGAGATTATGTTCAAAAAGGAATTTTAAATATACAATTCATTGATACTGAACATCAATGGGCTGATATATTTACTAAGCCTTTAACTGTAGAAAGATTTGATTTTATAAAGAAAAGTTTGAACATGCACTTTGTGTCTGAATTTGCTTGTCACTGAATAAGAAGTTAGATTCTGAAGTCATTCAGAAGCTACAGTCCATCAGAAGCTCTTCACTGAGATTCTGAGGAAAATGTGCTTCTGAAGATGACGTCGGCATCTGAACTTCAGAAGCTGGACTCCTTGCTTCTGAATAGCAGAGTTAGTGGAAACGTTGGAAGTTACTTCTTGGTAACACAGCTCCCACTAATTTAGCAGTTACTCTGAGAAACTTTGACGTGGCTTAAGTGTATTAGTGTATAACGTAAGAGGGCAATGATGATTTTATGTTTTGAATGTACTTACTCGCGCCCCCTAAGTCATTAATGATGTGTTTGTTTGTCCCCTACTGAATTGTAATTGTTTTTGCTCAAATCACTTAGACCAAAACACACACTACTCACTTCACATCCTACACTTTCCAAATTTTAGACTAAATCTCTGCGAAAAACTCATCCTTCTCAAAATCAAAAGCTTAGAACCCTAAAACCTTCATCAGGTGAATCGTATCAGATTAAGGGAAGAACAATGTCGCTAGAAGAATGGGAACTAACAGTTCAGGTGGAAAGTCTAGTGGATTTCAAATCCTTAGCTCATCATGGTTGCAAACTCAGAAAATACTATCAAACTCAAGATTTGGATGATTACTTGTTCATGCTGAATGGTCCTTCGTATGAGAATCTGGTCAAGCATTTCTTGGTTTAGGGAAGAAGTCTTTGATAGTCATGCTGCTAGGATGGAAGAGCATGAGAAGGTTCTGATAGACCCTACTCTTGAAGGGAAGACAAGAGAAGAACTTGGTTTGAAACCATTTACTTGTACAGAGATCAGGTCGAGCGTCATGGGAATCCCTATTTCTATAACAAAAGAAGTCATTGCAAGGACAATCAGAAGAACAACTGAAAGATCCTTTGAAGAAGGTCTGGATACCAAGACTAGTCCTTTCAATGATGTGGTGAACATGACTATGTTCAACAGTACATAGAAAGGAAAGTATTGTGATCTAAAGATGGAATACAAACTGCTTCTGAAGATCATGAATGAAAATCTTCTACCCAAAGGTGGTGGTGGAGATCAACCTTCTTTGATAGTGCCTATGGTGTTGATTTATGAAGAAATGTAATTGGAGGTGTACTTTTACATTGCTTGGTGATTAAGTTGTTGGTGTTAGGCGCATTGTCGAGTCTTACTTGTATGTCCATGCATCGTAGTCATATTGAGTCATATGAGAATGTAAAAGGAGGTGCACCTTTACATAAGTGAGATACGTAAGAGGAGGTGTACTCTTACGTGGTGTGGATTCAAAACAGTAAAATTATCTCCGGAATCCTTTGGTACCACATGTATCTAAATGAGTCTAGAACATACATGCATTGTTGATGTTGGTGAGTAGAGTCTTATGTGATTATGTGAGTTGGTGTATATGTGCTCGGTAAATGTTTGCATGGTTGAAATCATAGGCAATTGTTCTAATACTCCTCCTTTTTGCTGCTAAAACCTATTGAAAATGACTGAAAAACATGCTAAGAATAACGTAAGATGGCTTGTCATCAGTAACCGCTCCCACAACCCCTCTGTATGTAACCGCCCAGATGACACGACCGGAAATGGGGACCTTCATGCCACCATTTACTGCTGGTGTACCTATGTCTACAAGTGTCCCTACTTTTCCTAGGGTCATAAATACACAGAACTCTTCTAGGGACCAACCATACGGTATGCCAACTTCAATGATGGCAAATTTGCATAATATTCCTACATTTACAGAACAAGCAAATCCATTTACACCGTTTAATACACATAGTCCATCAAGTTCTAGCGATTTTTCCAGAAGCGCTCTACCAGCCTTAACTACATAGTCTATGATGTTGTTTAGGCAACAAATAGGTGAGAGCAATCATTAGATGGTTAATTTGTTAACACAACAAACTGGTACGATGTTTAACCCTTTGATTCAAACCACGAACTAGGGTTACCAAGCATTAGCCACTCAAATAGGGAGAATAGAAGATTTCTTCACCCCTCCACAAACTATCTATCACCAGATCCCTCAAATTCAAAATATTCCTCAAGCCCAAATTACTCGACCTGTTCAAATTGTCGAACCCATAGTTCAAAGACAACAACCTGTACCTCGACCCCAACCATTCGAACCAATGGTACAAGCACATCGAGAGGTAATTTTGGTAGGTAGAAATCATGATGCAGACGAAGTTGTTAAAAATGTCCAACAAAATTTCGAAGCACAAAATAATATAGCCACTTTGGTTGAAAATATCATGGCTCAAAATGGTTTAAACGTAGGTTTACATAGACCTAATTTTGTATCTCCTTTGTCAGAATATGTTCTACAAATTGAACTTCAGAGGGGTTCTAAGATTCCTAAGTTCTCAACTTTTGCTGGTGACACTAGCGAATTTACTGTCGAACACATATCACGTTATTTAACGGAAGCAGGAGATATTGCGAACAATGAGAATTTGAGTTTGAAATTTTTTCCAAATTCTCTAACAAAGAATGCGTTGACATGGTTTCCTACACTTGCACCACATTCCATTCAACATTGGACTCAATTAGAGAGGACATTTCATGAACAATTTTACATGGGTCAGTCTAGGATAAGTCTAAAGGAGTTAGCAAGTGTGAAAAGACAATCAACTGAATCTGTCGAAGATTATTTGAATAGATTCAGATTGTTAAAGGCAAGGTGTTTTTCTCAAGTTCCCGTGAGTTAGTCCAAATGGCCGCTAGTGTTCGAGATTATTCCATTAGGAAGATATTAGACACTCAATACTTGAGAGATATGGCCCAACTAACCGATAGAGTTCGACAGGTCAAAAGAGTGAAGGCTGAGAAAGCTAGAACTCATAAGTTCATAAGGGAAAAGGTTTCTTATGTGGATACAATGAAAGCGACCAAGAAATCGACATAGCCTATGAAGGTTGAAGAGGGCGAAATAAACTTTGCTGAATTAAAACCAGGGCCTCCTTATACATGTAAATTATTAAGGCCATCCGATGGGAAGAATCCTGTTGAAACATAAAATGATAGATACACTCCCGAAACTTACACGTTCAATGTAACCAAATGCGATGAGATTTTTGATCTCTTAGTTGTTGATGGTCAAGTGGAGGTACCTAAAAGTTTAAAAATCCCACCACTAGAACAACGTAAAAAGAGAGGGTATTGTAAATATCATAATTTTTTGGGTCACAAGACTTCGCATTATGTACTTTTCAGGGACTTAGTGCAAAGAGGTCTAAACGAAGGCAGGCTAAGGTTTGGAGATAAAGCAAAACCTCATATGCAAGTAGATAGTGATCCACTAAAAGATGTCAACGCGATCCACATGGAAGTTGCAAGTTGCAACATAGTGGAGACCATTGCAGATGTTGTTGAAAAACTATCTACCGAAGCAAAAGGTGATGTTGCTGAATCTCGCAAGCAAACCGTTTTGGGAAACCAACGTTTGTTTACCAAAAACCAAGGTAAACAGCGTCGCTGGGCCAAGTTATCAACGACCGTCGTAAAGGCTAAAGTCGAGCGCCTCATTCCACTACTAAAGACAATGCGCCATAAAGGCATCAACGAATTGGGGGGCACCTGTTCTGGACCGGTCAGAAGACCAACCGCACGCCGACATGTGGCCGAACTTGCACCACCTTAAGACTCCGCATCCAAAGGAGCACGCCAACTTGCATGTATAGTGCCGCATAGGAGCTCGCCCTCGCGCAAGGATCACCCTACACGTGTTCTGCTTTGTCCCTAATCACACGTCGCATAACCTGGAGACGGTTATTGCCAACACGCGCCTATATAAGGGTAAACTTACTTCACACTCAAGGTACACATCACTTTCACAACACTTCTTAGACACTCTTTCTTAGTTCCATTACTAACTTGAGCGTCGGAGTGCTAACGTGCCTGCAGACACCTTTCATCCCACCGCGAAGACTCATTGCTGTCGTGCTGGAAGTCAATACCGTCACATCGGGGCATTCTCTACCACTGTTTCCACCCAACCGTTCTCACCATACAGATCAAAAACATAGTCATAAAATTCCTCGCCTCAACGTAGATGACTTCCTAATCTCGATCCATAGATATACAACAACAAGTTGTTTACAAAAGATAATGTTTACACAAACTCTAGGAGTAGTAAACATATATGAAACATAATACACTTAGAGTGTATTCCTTATAGATTTTCTTTTGGCTTTTCTAGACAAGGTATATATTATGAACAAGTATATGTATATAATTGCAATTGTATATATGAACATGTTAAACTTGTATGTATGTACGTGGATATGCTTGAGTATCGCAGCCTTCTTCAATCAAACTTGAACCTTAAAATAGAGTAGAATCTAAGATGATCGTTGTTGAGGAAATTATTGTCTTTGAATGTCTGATTAAATGTTGAGATATCTTTGAGAAATATGGTTAACGAATCAGTCATTCAATTTCATCAATAATGCTATTAAGGAGCATAATTCCCTTGTTTAAGTCAGAATAAGCTTTTATTTCTATGCAATGAGTCGTTGCATGCATCAATGACGAATTCTTAAACCAGAAGGCTGTCCAAATTTATAAAAAAACTAGTAATACTTTATCTGTAATAAAATATAAAAAACAATAATTCAAACAATCAAAGGGATTTACTCTAAAATTTATACTTAAACATTTACACTGTTTGATTTGCTTATATTATGTTATCTTTAATACACGTTTTGAAACAATATCAGATTTGGTTTTGCTTTTGGATACAATCTGCTCTGAAACAACCCAATAGCTGTAAAAATTAAAAAATAAAGGGCGAATTTATGCGAAACTTTACCATAAGACATGCAATAACCAAAATCTAGGTTAATTTGATTTTTTTGGGTGTAAACCAGGCATCCTCTGCGCACAACTACAGAGACTAATCCCTCGAGCATTGTGGGATCCAAATGGGCGGCAAACTCTCCCTAAGAGTTTTAAGGTTGCTGCATGCCCAAGGCTGGATTCGAACCCAGGACCTTGGTTAAGCTAGAAGAGACCTGTTTCATCTCATCTAAGCGCTCTTGGGTAGGTTAATTTGATTTGATTTTTATGTTAAAAACACTTTTTTTAAGGAAATGTTAAAAGCACTTTGTTGCACACTTAATCCGGAAAAAGAAAAAAAACAATTGATTGATTTTGTTCTTGACCGGTCAGAAGACCAATCATATGTTGACACGTAGCGTAACTTACACCGACTTAAGGCTCTGCGCTTGAAGAAACACGTCAGCTCAAGTGCACCGCGCCACACAAAAGCGCGCCCCCGCGCGAGAATCTCTCTACACGTGTCCTCTAACCATCCCTAATCACACGTCGCAAAACCCGGAGACGGTTATTCTCAACGCACGCCTCTATAAGGGTGAACTTGCTTCACCCTCAAGGTATGCTTCACTTTTCATAACACTTTCTACACACTCTTTATCATTTCCATTACTGACATGAGCGTTGGAGTGCTAACGTTCCTGGAGGCAGGTTTCATCCCACAATAAGGATTCATCGTCGCCATAGCGAAAACCTTCACCGTCACACCAGAACATTTTCCGTCATCGTTGCCACTCATTCATCTTCACCCGACAGATCAGGTTTAAACACTGAATTTAGACAAACTTAATCTAACCCAACCCCTAAACACCTCTTTTTTTTTTTTTTAGGGAAAACACCTCTACTTTTGAATAGGTGTAAAAGTGTATAATTTTACGATTATACCTTGGATAAATTCTCAAAATTAAAAGACTAACAATATTATTCTTGGAGTCTGTTTATTTCAAGTTATATTTATTAATTCCTGAAAATAAAATGATAGAAATATATATCTGTTTGTTACAAATTTACTAAATTTTATTCATAAAATGTTCTGGGAATAAAAAAAATTTCTCAATAAAGACATGGATGGTTAAATATAAATAAAAAGGAAAGGAATATTATCATAAATAAACGATAAACATAAATCAAACAATACTCCTTAACTAAATTACCCCTATTATGTTTTTCAAAACCATATCAGATTTAGTTTTATTTTCACAATTAGTGAAACAACCAACCCAATCGATGTAATTTTGTGCTGAAAATTGAATGAAATTTGTTTCTTTTCCTAACAAGGACGAGCAGAAGTAGGAGCCACAAATCACAATTTTGATGACTTCCCTAAACTTTTTCACAAGAAATGAAATAACCAAAATCTCGCGATATTATGTCGGCGCGAGCGAACGAAATACGCCGAACACCACAGAGTACTTTCACAAAGCCCACAATCAAAACTCGCCACGTATAAGATGGAGAGCACGTAGGTAGGACCCACGTTATTTAATTGGCTGTTTTTGGTTTAATGAGCCAGCTTCACCCAATAAAGACTCTTAACCCACCCTTGCTCAACCAAAAAAAAAAAACCAACCCTTTCTTTTGGTTCGGTTTTTTCTTCTTCTATAAATATGATCTAAAACTCATACAAATGCAATGTTCTGGATGAACATGAGTGAAGATATCAAATCTGAGCGAAGATTTATTAAACTTTGAAATATCCATATTATCAGTTCAATCAAACCTTATAAGCGAACCATCGTACAACTCGTGCTTGTTATTTCTGCTATGTTAACATAGTGACAAATATCATTTGAAACTTGATCCAAAATTGATTGCAATCGATAATTTATGGCATTCACAAGTTATGCGTTTGTGATAGTGTAACAACCCAAATTATAATTATTGATGGGAAGATGATTAAATTAGCAGATGTACGGACTTATAATGTCGATTTTATTCATTTAGTCGAAATTATGTTGTAATTTTAATGTATCCAATACCAAGTTGACGTACATGCTACATATTTTAGATAAATTTAGTAAGAGTGTTACAGATAGCTCAATATATGACTGCAGCAAATTCAGAGTCCTTTAATCACGATCATGACTATGTGACTGACTTAAAGATCTAACTACGGCAAATTCTCTTCCCTAACACTTACATACAAATCTACGAGATCACTAACTCAAAATTTGTTTAGCCTAACAATATAACACACGGTTCGGTTTTGTCACGCACCACGGTACTACTCATGCTTCTTCCCTCCAAGCCGAACCGGTTCAGCGTGTGTCACCAACCGTTATTACAAAACGTTCATTATTTCTGTGTTTCTCTCTCTATCTCTCTTGTGACGCGTTCTATTATTCTCTCTCTCTTTTTTTCCTCTTAATTTTTGGTTCATATAATAATTGCATTCTCGCGCTGCATTACTCGCCGGTTATTTATTTTCTCCGGCGAGAGACACCGGCGATTATTTTCAGATCAGTCGCCGGAGATTCCTCCGCCATTCCTCCACCACCGTTCCGATTATCTCCCTCCATTCTCAACACTCTTGCTCGCGGTTCATTCCGAATCCGAAGATCTCACCGTTTCATTTTCCGATTTGAATTAAACGGTGCAAACTGTTGTAATGCGCTTCACAATTCGAGGTTTACACGTTCGGTTTTAATCTGGAACCGATTTTGGATGTTGGATCGAGGAAAGTGAAATTCAAAGTAGTGTAATTGTTGTTACCGTTGTTGTTTTTCGTTTGAATCGTAGATTTTAGGGTTTGGAATTGGGCACATTGAAGTTAGGGAGGGTTATGAAGGAGTCGTTGTTGTGGGGGAGAGAAGAGAAGAGTGGGAGTAAAAGAGGGAAAGTGATTTGGGAAGGGTTGATGATGATGAGTAACAATAAAGTTGAGAAGTTGAAGAATACGGTGAAGAATTCGGTGCCGGTGAGGTCTTCGAGGATGAATATGTGGATGTTAAGGGCTACTACAACGGTGATTTTGTGGATTTGTATTGTTCAGTTAACTGCATTTGGTGATATGTGGGGTCCTAGAGTTTTGAAAGGTTGGCCTTCTTGTTTTACTCATGAATCTGCAATTATCGAGTTGCCTTCGGCGAAGCCTAGGGTTCTTCCACCCAAGAGTTAGTTACTCTTCATTATCTCAATTTGTTTGTGTCTTTTTTGTTGTTGGAAGGATATATTATATTTGATTCAATTTAATTACTCATTAGTCCTCTGGAATGCATTACACTTATGATTAGTTCTGAATTATGATTAATGTGCTAAATTGGCTGAACTCTTAGGGTAAATAATTTAGGGGTTTTTTGTGTTTTGAATGTGTTGATTCTTCACAATTGTTCTAGTGAATGATCTTCTTTTTGTGATTGTTTTCAGGGGTTTATAAAAACAATGGTTACTTGATGGTGTCGTGCAATGGAGGATTGAATCAAATGAGAGCGGCGGTAAGTGGTTGGAACATGTGTTTGGTGTTTTACTTTTGTGATAGTTTAGTGGTTAGTTTGATTTACTGATTATTATCTGATTTAATTGTACAGATATGTGATATGGTGGCAATTGCAAGATATTTAAATGTCACGCTTATAGTCCCTGAATTGGATAAGGCTTCCTTTTGGGCTGATCCCAGGTTAGTTTTTCATTCCATGTGGGTATATTTTGTTTGAGCTATCTACCATGAGGTGCTGATGGTTTGAAGGTTTCTAAATGATTGTTTATTTCTCTTGTATCAGTGAGTTTCAAGACATATTTGATTTGGATCATTTTATTACATCCTTGAGAGACGAGGTGCGGATATTGAAAGAGTTGCCTCCTAGACTCAAGCAGAAAGTCGAAAATGGGTTTCTTTACAGCATGCCACCGATTAGTTGGTCTGATATGTCTTACTATAAGAACCAGGTTAGTATTTTTTAAATATTTTGGCCAATAAGTTTCATGAGCTTAAAATGATTAATGCTATAAAAACATGAATCAGCCTGTGATTTCCTTTCATACCACACCCTCAAATATGTTTTTTCAAGTTTCTGGTTTACTAATTCAAAAGCAAACTGTGTGGTTAATCTTTCAGATTCTGCCATTGATACAAAAGTATAAGGTTGTCCATTTGAATCGAACTGATGCTCGGCTGGCCAATAATGGGCAATCTTTAGAGATTCAGAAACTGCGTTGCCGAGTCAATTTTAGTGCTCTTAGATTTACTCCTCAGATTGAGGAGTTGGGCAGAAAGGTTATCAATCTTCTGAGGCAGAATGGCCCATTTTTGGTACTTCATCTGAGGTATGAGATGGACATGTTGGCATTTTCGGGCTGTACCCAAGGTTGCAACAATGACGAAGTTGAAGAATTGACAAGGATGAGGTGAGTAATCTGTGTAGTTTAGCTGTTCCATAACTTTCATTCTTGGAGTTGAAAGGAAATTTAATATAAATCTTTCCTAAATTCCAATTTCCTGTACATTGGCAGATATGCTTATCCTTGGTGGAAAGAAAAAATAATTAATTCTGATTTGAAAAGAAAAGATGGTTTATGTCCGTTAACACCCGAGGAGACTGCCCTTGCGCTTAGGGCCTTTGACATTGATCAAAACATTCAAATCTACATTGCAGCTGGTGAAATATATGGTGGGAGTAGAAGAATGGCCAGTCTAGCAAAGAACTATCCAAAATTGGTAACTAACTTAAGGCATAAGGAAACCTAGGAATCTCCTTCATGTTTAATTTCTTCTTACTGTTGTACATTTGTGATTTTCTGAAACAGGTCAGAAAGGAAACACTGTTGGAACCGTCTGAACTTCAGTTCTTCCAAAATCATTCCTCTCAAATGGCAGCATTGGATTATCTTGTCTCATTAGAGAGTGATATCTTTGTTCCTACATATGATGGAAATATGGCCAAAGTAGTTGAAGGTCATCGCAGGTAAAGTTTGACTAATAATACAAAATATTATTTGTCCGCTCTACATGATATGCTGACCAACTCCCTCTTGCTCCAGTTAACCAATTATTCAAATTTTAATTTGTTTCTTCTACCAATGGTAATTGTAAACTAGTTTCTTTATGTTTCTTTAGGAATAGACTTTTTGTGCACTTTCAATCTAGAACACTTTTTCTGCTCAATGATGACCTGGCTGTTTTTGCTGATAAGATATACAAATGTTTGACAAAATTTATAAGTATAAGCATAGTTATTTTTTACTCAAATTTTGTTCCTCCTTATTTGTTATAATTTGTAGTAGTTAAGTGCCAAGTGACATGACTTGTACCCTCTAATTCTTCTGCAGATATCTTGGGTTCAAGAAGACCATTTTATTGAACAGAAAGCTCCTTGTTGAATTGATAGATCAATACACCAGTGGAGCATTGAACTGGGAAGAATTCTCTTCAGCCGTGAAACAATCTCATGCTGACCGCATGGGCGGCGCAACGAAAAGATTGGTAATCCCTGACAGGCCAAAAGAAGAGGATTATTTCTATGCCAATCCAGACGAATGTTTGGAACCATCAGATGATGATGATATGTTGAGTAGTACAGCTTAAGTGGAGTGTTTTGAAAATAATGGAATCGTACTTGTGTCCTCTACTTGGCTTTCTACCACGGATACTAAGTTACACAGTTTTAACAAAGCTGACAGCATTTAGTATGGAAGAGTGGCAGTCATAGTGACTGCTAGAAGAAGGGTTGGGGGGTAAACTTTTGATGACGAAAAATGCTCGAGAACGTTAAGAAAATTAGCCAGGGTTAGTTTATATATAAAATATGCAAATAAGCCATCACATTCTTGTATAGAAGTTACCCTGCCATTACAGGGTGAGAGCAGATCAAAATCAAACTGCATTGTACACGGAGGCATTCGAATACACAATTTCTTGGAACATGCAGTTCGTGGAAGCTTTATTCCTTGGTACCTCTTTTTTTTTGCCTTCTCTCCCTAATATATGATATATAAATATATATGATAAAGTGATATTTTCCTCTTTTACCACACTTGTTTTTATCCATCACGACCTACCATTGTGATTTTGCTGGATCATTCCCTCTATAAAATTTCTTAGCATTTGGTCTTGATTTGAAATTAGTTGGATATTTTAATTTCAATTTCTCTGATTTATATTTGATCATTGCTACCACATTTGGTTAGTACATCATAATTGTTCAATAGTGTTATTGCTATCTTATCATCAACACTCAAATCGCATAGGACCAATTAGAATCGGAATGTGAATTGAAACTCTTGTTCTCGTGACTCCTCTGACTGTTTCTACCGTTGGGAATTGGGATGGAGCTAGCAAGTTGTGTATCGGTTGGAGTACTTATCGTATAATTTGGCGAATTTGAAGTTGTTGGCATTATTTGCTTTTTTGGCTTTCTTTGTTGATGGTATATGTTCACGAATAAGACATTAAAATTGAAACCAATCAAAACTAGTCAGAAGCATCCCGTTAGGTTTTTTTTTTTGGTTTATTCCTTTACACCGTCAGCAATGATTTATGTGGATTTGAATGAAGAATATTTTTGTGAACCCCTCTTGGCATCTTGCCGACTTAAGTTAGGTGTATTATATCACAATCACGATAAATTGAGGATTATGATGTGCTTTCATTGTGACTTGTGACATGTACACACTTTGATGTTGGAAGCCTTTTGTACTTATAAGAAAAAAACTAAAACTATCAAAAATTATCTACTATCTTTTAATGTTTAGTGTTTTTATACAGAGTTTAATGGACATGCACCAATGATGTAAAAAATCATCCAATTAAAAATCATCATTCTACCATATCGTACAACTTATTTTGATCCAATTAAAAATCATCATTCTACCATATCGTACAACTTATTTTGATCCAATTAAAAATCATCATTCTACCATATCGTACAACTTATTTTGAAATATCTTTGTGATTTGGTGGAACACAAGATACTCATTGGATATCAGTGTAAATTTTTTTACATTGTTGGTGCACTTTTTTTCTCTCTCTCAAGTATATAAAAGTATTACTCAATAAATACGATAAAATAGGTACACAATTAAGGGTTTCGTAAAAAAAAGTTACTACATAGTTAAGGGCAACAGATTATTGATTATTATTCATTTTAAGTTTTATATTTGTTTTACGAATTTCCATTTTTATGTTGAGAAAAAGTTTATTGACCAAGATCTTCCAGAAAAAAAGATCTAAAATTATGTTTTGAACTTGACTTCAAAGTGTAAAATAATAATCTTGTCTCTTTCAGCTATGAAAAGAGTTCTTGATGGTGATAGGCTTAAATGGCCATAAACATTGTAGATTACTAGTCATTGTTAAGGGTTGTCGACAAATTTATAACCAAAAATAATTAACTTGAATAGAAAAAATGAAAATTTATCATAAATAATTTAATTTTGATAAATCAATTTTTAATCAAAATTTGGAAATTAATTATTCAACCCGTCACTAAAATCACAAATTAATTTAATAATAACAATGTCTCTACCATGTAGCAACCGCTATCATGTGAGAAACGGTTAAAAGGCACCTTGTTTTACAAATTCCTTTATTTTATCACATTTTTTTAAACAGAAAAATGCAACCCAGTTGAAGTCCTTTTCATAGTGCAAGGTATGGGATTTGGTAAGTTGTATGGTTCATCTTTAGATCTCTACTCTTCCCAGTACGAAACGCTCGCGCCCAGCTGAAATACCAAAAATACCCCTGCGTTAGTTAACTAACGCAAGTGTTAAAATCAGCGCATCTTAACATGTGCTGCGCAACTTAACTCACGCTGAAAATTAACACTTGCGTGAGTTAACTCACGCTGCGTTACTTAAATAGCGCAAGGGTAAATTGGTAATTTCAACTGGTGCGAGTGTTTTGTGCTAGGTGAAGCAGAAATCTCATCTTTATGTGACAAGTATTAAGTATTACTTGTGGATCTCCGGTACTAGACTTCTAAACCAACATTTACTGAAAATCCATGAATTGAATCGATGACTTCGATAATAACGTCATTTTCAACGAAAAGAACTTCAAAACCAACAAAATGTTATTAACTTATCGTCTTTGAGTTGAAGGATTGTCTTAGTCAAATCAAGTAGAGTTTGAAGACAAGAAGGAACTAACCTTCACATACAATGCATTGTGGTGGTAGGCCCCAAATCCTCACACAATAATTAATAAGCTTTTGCTGAAGAAATCTAGAAGATCGATTATTGGTAAATTGAAAGGATAATATGATGGAGATCCCAATAAATTCTCCATGTATTTCTAGTCATTTTATGCATATATGGTGAATGATCCAAGAATTCACCTAGGAAAATGGTAAAGTCGTATCATTAACATTATAATTAACTGATTATTACTCGTGTTGGCACAAATAACAGAGGGATAATTAACTGATTTGCATGAAATTGGGATCTGCCACAGCATTCCCATTAATTACTTTTGACAAACTTCATGATATAGTTAATTAACCGTGATAGAACTTACTGCCATGTGGTGTGTGGGTTAGAAACTTAAACTTAAAGGAAGTGATTCTATTTTATACTTAATTGTCTAATAATAATTCCACCGTCCCTGTATATAAACTCACCTTGTCTTTTTCACATTTCTCAAGAAAAATTGTTTTAGCAAATAATATGTTTATTTTGTGTGTTAATATTACCAAATTATATTTTATCCCCTCTATCTACAATTATTGTCACTTTACAATACCAATGTAACATTTATTTATTTTTTTCCACTATTATACCCTTATTTATTGAATTTCATCCAACTTAACTACTTCACTAACTACAATTAATAAGGGTGATTTAGTAAATGCTAGTAATTTTACTTTTAAAATCAACACAACTAATCATTTCCTTAATAATCGTGCACAAACCTTAAACGACTAATTTGTGAGACAGAGGGAGTATTTGTATGTGTATTATATATAATCAAATGAGTACTTATATATAAAGACGAAGAGAGTACTTAGTACGAGAGGTGACCAATGGAAACAAACGAATTAGCATTGCTGTAAAAAACCAAATTATATATTTTTTTGACATGAAAATAAACCAAATTATATAATTTTAGACTACCAACGATTTCCACTAAAAGCCAAATTATATAACTTTAAATTTTAAAATTAAAATACTCTAACTGCAAGTTTCTATCTATCGTGGATTTTCATTATTTTTCCTCCCGTAGAAAATAGAAATGCTTAAAAAAATGTTAGTCCTCAAAATTTATTATTTGGATGAGTTTGTTGTTAATTCTAATCTACATTGAAGCAATTCACTGAAGTAGCTAAAAATTTCAAGATCCCAAGTGGAAAAGATGATGTTTCAAGCTCAGGCTGTTCCATTATTCTCTTACTAGTAGAGCGAAATCATGGTTGAATTCTTTGGAGACTGATTGGGTTTGACCTAAGAGGATGGTTGAGCTGCTTGGATCCGCCGCTTGTTGGGGTTGATCCACTGGTCTGTCCGGTTCAATTGAGCTGAGGTGAGGTGAGATGGTGGCTTTAGTGCACTGGTGAGGTTGATCGTCAGCCCCCAGTGATACGAACA
>Ga0315914_1006561_pt1 | contig 16441 bp, 10 predicted proteins | sample MpolenodulesMG_FD_203920 | JGI IMG/M metagenome (GOLD analysis project Ga0315914, IMG submission 203920) | Medicago polymorpha root nodule microbial communities from Los Angeles, California, United States - elongated nodules | ecosystem: Host-associated > Plants > Roots > Nodule | place: USA... | reverse complement strand
CAGGGGTATTAGAGTAAAATTAACCATTAGGGTTAGGTTAAAATTAGGGCAAACATTTGCTTCCGGGTTAACTTTAATAAATAAGAGATAAGACAGATCTGTTTTGTTCAAAAAAATAGTAGATTAGGTGTGATGTGTTGAGAACATTTCAAAAAAAATAGGAGATTAGGTGTAATTTTGTTGAGAAGGAAAAAATAGAGTTAATAATTAAACAGTGGTATTAGAGTAAAATTAACCATTAGGGTTAGGTTAAAATTAGGGCAAACATTTGGTCTGTGTTAACTTTAATAAATAAGAGATAAGGAAGATTTGTTTTGTTCAAAAAAATAGGAGATTATGTGTGATTATGTTGAGAATGAAAAAATAGGGTTAATAATTAAACAGGGGTATTAGAGTAAAATTAATCATTAGAATTAGGTTAAAATTAGGGCAAACATTTGCTTCCGGGTTAACTTTAATAAATAAAAGATGATAAGATCAATTCGCTTCTGCTTTTCATTCACAACGATCAACCTACAACATTGCTATAATTATTTCAAAATGACAAATAAAGACAACATATGCACTATTAAACGATTTTGTTTGATTTCCATGACACTAAAAAGAACAAAAGCATATGATTTATCTAAGAAAAAATTATTTACGATCTGGAATTAACTTCTATTTTTGGTGATGGTTCAATTATGATTTAAGTTGATCCGATATTTTTTCTAGGGTCATGCTAACCGGTGCTTCCGGGCACTGGTTAAGCATACAAAAAAGGAATTTATTACCATAAAAGGAAACTTTGTTGACTTATTTATGGATTAATTACACATTTTTCAATGCAATAATTACTATATAATTTCCCTTTTTAGTATCCTTAATCAGTGCCCCGGTTAGCATTTCCCTTTTTTCTAATACTAAAAATTGTTTTTTTTAATTTTTTTCAATAAAAAAATGAATCTCAATTTGTTCTATGCTAAAAATAATATTGAATGCATTAATTGAGATAAAAGTTTATCAAAATGTATACATTAATTATGAATCAATTGAGTTTTATAGACAAAAGTTACCCATTATTCACCCTAAAATTAAGTAAATGTCAATAAAACTTGCATAAATGGTGTAATTTTAAAATTCAAAATAACAATCCCTAATAACATTATAGTCGACTCATAAATGTTTTTTTTAGAGAAATGATCCAAAATGATGAGTAGTTTCAATGTACTCCATTTATAATTATATGTCATTCTATTATAATTTGTTTGTTTTAAATTATATGTCGCAATATCAGTGATCATTAATGCTTATTTTTCCATTATGTTCTTTACTATTTATCACTTTATTTTTTAGAATTATTTTAATTTATGTTTTTCATACCAACGATGAATGATATTTTTGTAAAATAACTTATAATTACTCTTTCTATACAATATTAATTACATTTATTAATATATGTAAAATTGCTAGAATGACATATAATTTATAACGGATAGAGTAGTTTGTTGATATAATGAAGTTTTCATACACCCTCCGACCACTATTAGAAGCCAAAATTCATTTTTCAAACACAAATTCAATAAATGATGTATGTGGTCTATATGTAGACCATATACATCATTTATTGAATAAACCTATAACGTTGAATTTTCCTTATAATAGTGACCGGAAAATGTATAATACTCCATTAAAAAGTTTTGATATATAACAAATATTACATTGAATTGAGGTGCACATTTTTCCATGTCCATTGATTCTCATTCAACTAGCATTATTGACTTTCCTTTTCATTTTTGTTTTCCTCTTCTTTGATGGAGCTTTAACACTATACTCTCTGTTTCTAAATACACTTCGCCGTCAACCACTTTACACGTGTCAATATGCAACTTTGACTATTAATATCTTTAGTTATCTATAATAGCAAATTATGAAAATTTAATTTTTAAAAATATTCATTGAGACAAATTGAGCAACATCTTACATGCTAACATTTATATTGATATATTAGTTAAAAATAATTGTCAAAGTAAGTTAGATGAATAATGGACATTTTAAAACTGCAACATTTGTTTTGAAATGAATGAGTATTTCTTTTTGGAGAATGCTAAACATTTCCCTCAAGGCAATGGTTAAGGTATCAAAACAAGTAACTCTTTATCAAAAGTAATGTAATTATTACTTAATCAAAAGTCAAGACTTATATTTTCAAGAAAAACTTTCCATTTTTATATTCCTTAACCGTTGCCCTAAGGGCAACGGTTAGCAAGACCCTTTCTTTTTTCAATTATTAGTTGAAGGAGAATGAAATACGAGATATGGTTATGTTTGTTCTTCTAAGCAATGTTCATTTATTTTTCAAAAAAAGTTAATGCAATACAGGAAAGAGTTTTGCATTTAATAAAAAAAAATAGTGTGATAATGCTAGGAGCAACAAGCATTTAATAAAAAATGTCAAAAATGAAAAATTAGTTTTTTTATTAAGATGTGATAGGAATAGGAAGGAAAAAATCGAACACAAGAATCACAGAGCTAAATCAAGAGATTACTTCACCAAACATGCAACTCAAAAGATAAATTACAAACTTAGCTTTGAAGTTAGTGGACTATTATGCACAATTTCAAAATAGATAAAGTGTATCATACTAAATCTACAAAGGTTGACAAAGATGATTTACCATAAAACATGTATCATTTCACATCACGGGTTGGTACCTTCCAAGATTAAGTTAATTTTTTATTCGTTCTTTTGCGGTGAAACATAAACTTTTCGTTTCTTTTAACATAGGTGTGTTTCCATTTAAATTGATTTAGGTTATTAAAGTCAAGTGTTTTTTAATAGATTCCTTTTCATGTATATCATATTAGTTTTTGGATCAAAGGCCTTCCTTTCTAACTGTGAATAAGCATGTTTATATGGGGTTTTTTTAAAATTTTTATAAAAAAAATTCATGTTTAAATAGAGCCCACTTCATTTTATATTAATTAAACTAGAGATTTTCTATTGCACTCAAATATAAAAAGAATAATTTTTGGCAAGTAAGATCAAAAGATGTCATTAAAATAATAAAATAGTTTAAATAATATTATAAAAATAGTCAATGAAGGGTTGGCGCATTTGGTAAAGAGTTAACTTATTCGCAAAATCGTGTGTTCAACTTTTGTTGCTAGCATGATTACGTCTATCTCTAAAATCGAAAATGATAAAATAATTTAAATAAAAGGAAACAATTGATTAAAAAAATCACCTCAAAGATACGTGTATACCCATTATATGTAAGATATACATACATTTTGACTTTTTTTTTGACAGAACATGTATTTTAAATATTATCAACATAAATTAAAATACATAAACAAAACATCAGCATAAAATTTCCCGTGCAAGGCACAAGTTTCAAATTAGTAGAAGACAAAGGACATATAAGAGACAAAATAGAAACCCAAAATCATTGAAAAATTGGAAAAAAGAAGAAATTTATTTACCTATTTGATGCACCTCTTTTAACTTGGGGGCATTCATCCCTTTATTCCGATTCTCTACAAAATATGAGTTGGAAATAAAGAAAAAATACCAGACTCTGGTTATCAATAACGTCTTACCAAAAAAAAAGAGCCATTAGTGAACTTAAATGGCTGTTGATAGATTTATCAGATGATATAAAAATTATGAGTTTTTTCTTTATTCAATGGAAAGTTGAATCAATTGATTCTGGAAATTTCAGTAGTTAAAAAATTGCCATAGATTTCATAAAAGGTTCGAATAAGTTGTGTTAACTATATTAAATCTGCAAGTACGCATAGCAGATAACAAATGGGTCAAATCAGAATGACAAGAAGCAATTTATGAAATGAGATAAAAAAAAAGAGTATGGATCAGTAATGCATTAATATTCTTCAGCCTTAATGCGTTAATATTCCTCAAAGTAAATACTAGTATTATTTATATATAGCACAATCTTTGATGACGAATTCTAAGAGCCATTATCTGCCAAAAAAATATATTGAAATGTACCAAAAAAGAATTCTAAGAGCCATTTACACTAAGAATACTTTTTTGTGTGGTACAATCTTGTGACATTCATGTGCTCAATCTTGCACGTGAAGAAGACAATAGAAATATTAGTGCAAATTTAAGGACATGTTAGAGTAAACTTGATTTGCATGCATTAGTTTTGTTATTAGCACATTAAATGTATAGTGCCTTGTTATGCTCACTGCAAACTCAGGAAACAATGTTATATAAACCAAACAAAACAATTCTTTCAGAATGAATTGAAGGAAAGTTGATCAAATACAGCTCAAGAAGTTGGATTGTGAACTCCTCCAGAGGCATGTTTCAAAATAAGTTCTATAATGTTTCCCTCTTTGCTTAAATTTCAAGCCATTCCTATCCAATTTTAACCCATACAGGTTTTCAAGTTATCTATCTCCCAACCTCAATAACATTTACGCCACTTGATACACTATCATAAATGATCTCTACAAGCAATCTTTCTGACAATGAAGACAATGCAATCAATTCAAAAATAAAGTCATTCTAGTACAGGATACTACAGCTAAAGTGAATGGCTTCTAGTGGCAAACTTGTTTTAGACATCAAAGGCTCCAAATTGAAAGCAAAATGAAGACAATAGCAACATTTTGGTACTCCAATTACCTTTATATTCATCAAAAAGGCTCTGTGGAAGGGAATTAACTTATTCTCTGTAATCATTTTATAATTTGTTGTTTTACGAAGTAAAGAAGCATGCCATATTTTATACTATCTAATTCTTCTATACTGCTATTCTTTCTATAATTGTTGTCTATCAACAAAAGTGGATATAAAGTAAAGAGCAAAGCAACAATGGAACTGTTGTTTGTTGAAAATGTTATCAATCCACCACCAAGATATAAGAAACCATTAGCTGAGCTCAACCAAAACAGCATGTTTAAACACCATAAAATTAGAATATGGTTGAAGAAAACTAATTAACAACATTATTTTTACAAATGGGAAGGCGGTAAGATACAATTGTTTTGTTATTTTACACTAGCACATTGTTATGGAAAAGGTAATTTCAAAGAATATTGGCAATTTGGCATACAAACACTGCTATGCAAAGTTACATGCAAACTAATGCCATTCATTTGATTTTTCAGGCCACTCTCTTTCAATTCCCATTTTATTAAGATGTATTATTAGGAAATACAAGCTGAAATATCATTTGATTCAAAAAAGAAAAAAGCTGAAATATCATTTGATTCAAAAAAGAAAAAAGCTGAAATAGTTATAGCCTAGTCTTATACTCTTACCAACATTAATAAAATTACGGAAAATCGGAAGTACTGATATTTTATAAAATAAATCCAAAGAGACAGTTATAGACTCTTCACCTACCTAATACATGCCACTCACACATGCATTATATCCATAATGACTATATTTTTCATCATAAATGCATTTCTATTAGAAAGCAGGTTCCCTATTTGTCTATTGGCAATCCAATCTAGTGTGACTACCCAGCAAGAGGATTTAGGACCTGTCCAACAAAGAGGATTGTTCCGGTCCAATCTTCTTTAATTAGAAATAAGAATGGGTGGTCAGCTACAAAGTCTAGTCGAGGACAAGGAGGACCAAAGGATTCGCAAAAGGCATAGGTTACGGCAGCAGCTTCAGTACCTTCTTCATTCACTTTGATGAAAGACTTGTGATATATTTTGGAAACATAAAGCTTTTGATCCTCAACAGAGTCAACCATTTTTGTCAGACCTCCGGGAGAGAAAGGTAAAACCACTCCTAACTCCTTCAGCATGTCAGAAGTTTCAAACCCAAATGAAACATTGAACCTTGGAATTCTGAAGTCACCTACTTTAACTTGAGAAATAGAATGAAGCTTGTGGTGTAGTGACTCAGATTCAGAAGCCATCTTCTCAACCAAAGCTGAGAGTCCATCTTTCGCATCTGGAAGAATAAAGTACATAGAGAATCGACGGTCATCTTGGCCTAGTTTATAAGGAAGTTGAAGTACTTTAAAACCATTGAAAGCACGAATATAGTGGTCCTTCATGCTGGTCATGAAAGGAACCTTGATTGAGCTGCCATTGAAAAGGTGAAAATCATAGTCTTTCGTTTGTGAAGCATCAAACTTCTTGGACCATACTCCTTTGAAGTACAGGGCATTAGCAAAGATGAGTCTCGTTAAGCTGTTGACCGCCCCTGGTGGAATAACTTCTTTAACAAGGCCATTTGTCTCTTTTTCAGCCCATAAATTAACTTCATTGGTCACTTCAACAGCCTATAAAATTATATTAAGTTTTTTAAAAAAAATAAAGAAAAATTGCAAATAGATAAGTTGAATTCTTTCACAAGTGTGGCAGTGGAAGAATTTAACTTTTTGTTAGTCTAATTATCAATAGTTATGTTCCTTAATTAGTTGAATGCTAGAAAATAATAATGACAGAAACGTTGTTTTGCATTCCTTTTTTAACTCAAGACTAAGAGGTATAAGCTGATGCATTTGAATAACATTCATGGAATTTAAAGTGTGTGTGTGTTAAAAGAGTGAATTATTAGCCTTACACATTTAATGACGTGAAGTTCTACGATGGCAGGAGCAATAACTCAATACTTAATATTAGGCATAATTAATGATTTGTTTAAGTTATTTGTTGGTTACATTTTAGTCTCACAAGTTATTAACGTTACAATTTGCAAGTTGTCATGTTACCGTTCACATGTGCATATTTAACGTTTTGGCAAAAGACCGACGGTGAGGATTTATTTGGCTAAGAGATATTAACTTAAGGGACCAAATTATAACGTTAATAACTTGTGAGAGCAAAATATAACCAACAAATAACTCAGTGACCAAATCATTAATTAAGCCATAATATTATCTCTAAATTAGGTTATGAAATAAAATAAACTAATTGTTTGTGAAGTTAAATCCATTATATGGCATAATGGATTGAGGTGGAAAAAAATAGAAACATACCTTGTTCTTGAAATCAACGGAAGCCAAGTTGGCTTTGTAAACAGATGACATAATTTGTTTGAAGGTAGGTTGAAGAGGAAGTGATTGTTCAATCCAAACACTATCGGCAAAAGAGAGGCGAGGCCCGCCGGTGAGATAAGGATCCGTGAGTACGACGGAAAGGATATGAGAGGCGACGGAGTTGAGTTGATCGATGGATTTGAAGCGGAGGAAGTCGAGAAGCTGTTGCTGTGTGGGACCCTCGGAGCCGGCAGCGATGATGCTAAGAATAACTTGAATCGAAAGAGGTGAAAACACAATGTTGTTGTTGGATTGTTTAGAGAAGAGATGTTTGGCGATTTTGAGTGAAACGTTGGTTTGGGTGATCATTGATTCACGACGAAACTCCATTCTTTTTTTCAACTGCGAACGCCACGCGAGATGAAAGAAAGCAACAACCGAGACGTAGTTAGTAAAGATTAGATTATATTTTTTGTCAAAAAAAATTATCTATGCTTATCTAGCAACATGGTGTCCATATCCTAACCGATCAAAAGTAAAACTGTAAATCGATCTATAAAAATAGAGTATCGCACAAAACCAAAATTTATTGGATGTGCTTTTGTAACAATTGTCGTTTGAGTGCATATTTAACTTACTATTTAACTGTCGTCTTAGTAATTTAAAGGTCTGTTTGATGGTCAGGATATGATAGAGACATGATATGATATAAAATTGGATAGAGATAGGATACGATAAGAACATGATAAAACATCAATCCTATCATGTGTTTGATGCGCACATGATAATAAATAGGATATCATTATAATTAAATGAAAAAATTGCGCTCATAATTAATTATATATTATAAAAATGACATGTTATTAATTATAATAAAAAATACATGCTATCATTATTTTAAAAATAACAATATTTTAAAAATGGTCGAATATCAAGATAATAAATAAGGAATGATTTTCTAATCTCATCAGGTAGGGATGGCAATTGGACCCAGGCCCGATGGGTACCCGCAAAAAATACCCGCAATGGGTAGGGTAAAACCCCGCTTTCATGGGTATGGGCATGGGTCCGGGTAATTACCCGCAAACTTAAAAGGGTACGGGCACGGGTATGGGCACTATGCTACCCAGCCCCGCAACCCGCATATATGTATTTATATAATAGAATAAATAATTTATATATATTAATTAATTGATTAATTTACCTAACTATTTAAGCTTAAACCTAAACCTAAAAATTGCTTATTACAGTAACCTAAACCCAACCTCCTATTGTAGTGAATCTTTGTCGCCTGCTTGCCTTTCGTTGCTTTTTGTTGTCCCTCTCTTCTGCTTTGAGGTAACTATATCTTGAATCTCATACTTTTAAAGGGATGAAAATTGGACCCAGGCCCGATGGGTACCCGCAAAATACTAGGATTCACACTGTTTTTTTATTTGGCTAAATAATACGATTCATACTATTTTATGAGTTGATTTTAAAAAATTGAATCCTAGTTTTATTTCAATTGTGATGCTTTTTTTATTGTCTTTTCGTAGTTAAAGTGCGGGTAATGGGTGCAGGTATGGGCAGTTAGGTACCCACAGGGTATGAGGAAGGGCACTTAAGTTTTTGCCCACGAGGGTATGGGGCCGGCTACGGGTATTTTTTACAAACGCGGGTATGGGGATGGGTACTATAGTTCCCTGCCCATTGGGTACCCATTGCCATCCCTAAATATGTGGGAAAAAATGCGGAAATAATGTGAATGATCTAGATCAATAAAATGTAAATAAAGAGCGGATAATATTAAAATTTGAAGGAAAAAAAATGGAGAAAGATTGGTTAAAGGCTGAGGTGTGAAAATTGAGAAAACATGAATAAAAAATGAAAATGATTTATTTCCTCTGAATGTTGAGCTCACAAAAGACTTGTTTTCTATGTCACAAAAATTATAGTGATTTAACGAAAACCATTAAAAACTTTGAAAATTGATCTAGTGGTAAAATAATAGGTCCTGAATTTTGAGGTTTTGTGTTCGAACTTCGTTAATATATTTGGAGAAACGAAATATAATTTCTTTTGTAAATCTTAATTTGAGGGACTTTTCTATCTTGAAAAGAGACGTCGTCCCCCTACACAAAATTTTCATGAAAAAACACAATAAAATATTTCTTTTAATTTCATAGCATACCGATGTTCCATTTATTGTTTAAAATTTGAAGCCTCAACCTCAAATTTTATTATTTTTTATTTTAAAATTATTTTTCCAGGTTTTTCTTAAAAAAATTAAAGCCTTTCAAGGCCAAAATATGGCTTTGTTTTACTTTTCTTTAACCTTATTAGGAGTACTTTTTTTAGAGGATTACATTGCATTAGTACGAAATAATTGACATCGTACAAACTTAGGGCTAAGCAATGTTGGGCCGGGTCAATATATGTGAACCCATTAAGCTACAGAACTGAACTACGTTACATTGCTGCTATATATTACGATTTAGATCACTGAACCAAAACCCTAGCTGCCTAATTGTTATCACAGAGTGCCGCATACAGTTTCGGAGATTCGCTCCCGTCGCCGGCAGTTTACAGCATTCAATCATGGCTACCGAACAACTCTCATCCCGTCAGCTTTCTCAAAAGGAAGCTGACATCCAGATGATGTTGGCTGCTGATGTCCACCTCGGCACTAAGAACTGCGACTTCCAAATGGAACGTTACTGCTTCAAACGCCGCAACGATGGTAACGTTCAAATCTCTCTCAACTACTTTTGATTATATATGTTGAATGGTAGTAGCCTTTAGTGTTTTGTTTCTTAATCTTATATATATTGAATTTGACATTTGATTGTTTAGAATCGATACTAAGTGGATCTGATGTCATTTACTTTCGTAATAATGTTTATTGGATTATTAATTACTACAATTTTGGTTTCGATTAATGTTGCACTTTCATTTTGTGCTGGCTCTGTTTGGAATTCTGTAAAACGGTTTTTAGCCCTGTTTGGTTGCGGTTAACTAGCTGATTGAATTTGAATTTGTAGTGTTTAGTAAAATTGAGATAAAAGTGATTACCTATAAGCTTTAACCGATCAAAAAGTGTAGCATTGGTTAACTATCAAAAATTGTTATATGCTCATTAAAATAGCTATAAGCTCATGAGAAAATGACAGTTACTAGACAAGCTTTATTCAGCCTTTAGCTTAAATACGAGTTTCACCAAACAGATCCTTAGTTTTGCATTTTGTTTGGTTCTTTTTTTTATAACGGATAAGATTGTCTTAAAATCGATTTTGCCCAAGTAAGTGACACCTTGTGTTTGGGTTCCTTGATTCTATCATTGATACATTCTTCTTTGCGTATACAAAATTATTCTGTTGCAAATACTTGGTGGACAAAAAATGGATGTTTGATTGTATGTTTTTTTGTTTTAATGTAGGTATTTACATCATTAATCTTGGAAAGACTTGGGAGAAACTTCAACTAGCTGCAAGGGTTATTGTTGCAATTGAGAACCCTCAGGACATTATTGTCCAATCTGCAAGACCTTATGGACAGAGAGCCGTTCTTAAGTTTGCTCAGTACACCGGAGCAAATGCTATTGCTGGAAGGCACACTCCCGGAACCTTTACAAATCAAATGCAAGTTTCCTTCAGTGAGCCTCGTCTTCTCATCCTCACTGATCCTAGAACTGACCACCAGGTGAAACCAATATCCTTAACGTGTTTGCTTGTTAATATCAGTTATGGCTATATTTTTTTGTTGTTTTAGGCTTATATATTTCCCTTATTGGTTGATATTTGTGCATTTTGCTTTTATAAGGTTTTGATTTTTGCTTTGTCTGCTTTGTCTTGTTTGTTTGCAGCCAATCAAGGAGGCTGCTCTTGGAAATATTCCAACTATTGCTTTCTGTGACACTGATTCTCCTATGAGATATGTTGACATTGGAATTCCCGCTAACAACAAGGGGAAGCATAGCATCGGTTGTCTCTTTTGGCTTTTGGCTAGGATGGTTTTGCAGATGCGTGGTACTATTCGCCCTGGTCTTAAGTGGGATGTGATGGTAAACTATTTTTGATTTTGTGTATCGTAATTGTTGAGAGTATTTGCAGTCTTCTGTTAATCTCAGAAAGCTTATATGTGTGTCCGTTGTCTAATGTTTTTCTTGACGCAGGTTGATCTATTCTTTTATAGAGAACCCGAAGAGGCCAAGGAGCAAGAGGAGGATGAAGTTCCTGCTCTAGATTATGCCATTGCTGACTTCAATGCTGGTGGTCCATCTGATGGTCAGTGGCCTACTGCAATTGAGCAGCCATGGACTGATGCAGCACCACAGCCTATTCCAGCAGCTCCTGGTGTCAACTGGGCAGCCCCAGAAGCTGGTAAAGAACAATGTTTTTTCTCTTTTTGAATTCTTAACCTAAACTCAAGATTTTTTGGCATTTCTCTTCAACTTTGATTTGGGTTGTCCCTTGATCTTCAATTTGTTTTAGTGCCGTTATTGTCATCTTCTGAAATGATTTTTTTACTTTCCCAAGACATCAATTCTACGCTCATTAATTCTCTATTTAAGATTTGTTGCGATCAAAATTGATGCAGCCCGTGCTGTTGAGTTAATTTTTTCGGAACCACTTATTCATTTTTTTTTATTAATTTAGAGTATTCTTTCAGTTGCAGGGGACTGGGGTGAAGCCGTACCACCACCACAACAAATTCCCACTCCCGGAATCGAATCTGTGACAGCAACTGGCTGGGATTAAAAATAGTTTTTGATCTTATCATGTTCCCCCTCAGTTAATTTTACTTCCCTTTCCCTAAGTAAAATTTGGGTCAGTTTTTTGGTAGCTTAGTAACATTTTCTTCTAGTTTGTTATGGGTGGCAGAAACATTGTTTACTTCCTGAGATATTAAGTAAAATTGTACTATTATTCTTGCAGTTATAATCTTTAATGTACTGTTTGCATTTTGCCTCCACTTGTGTTTGGCATACTTGTTGCTGATAATCAATTTACTCCAGTTAACCATGGTTTAATTTCAGAATAAATTTAGTGTAGGAATATGGTTTTTTACTTGTATACATCAACTTTGGTATTCTTGCACACATGTTCCCATAATAATTAGCATTCCTCTTTTCTTACATCAACTGCTTGCCCAATTTTGTCTGAAATGAATGCCGCAAATCAAACCTGCGAAGTTCCAATTATACAGTTTTGTTTTTACATCAATAACTGTTTTTTAGTTGTTCAAATAAAATTGTCTTTCCAGTCTTCAATTTTTATCTGCATGGTTACGCTATTTTGTTGATTCTTAAATTATCTCCTCTATGATTCAAACCTTGGGTATCACCATTCCTTGAATAAACAGCATGATTGAATTAGGGAATGAAACTGATATTCATTTACAAGTGTTCAAAGCTTATTTAGCTGAAGCCAGCCGACCAACTTTATTGAGAAACTTGTTCTTACAAGAGCCAAGTTGTTATAAACTGGAAGTTAGCATTCTCTGTGCTACGAATCCCTGTGGTTTGGGTGCAGTGGATGACCTTCGTGGGAGGAACAACCGAGGAGAACAAGCAGCCCTTAAAACTTGTTCACCTTAAAGATGGTGATCAGTTCTAGGGTCAGTGAGGATGAGAAGACGAGGCTCGCTGAAGGAAACTTGCATTTGATAGTAAGGGTTCCAGAAGCAGAGCTAAATTGATCAAAGAGAGCTATAACAGCTCGTTAGGATCTTATAGCTTTAAAATACCATCGGCAGCAAAAAATCCAATGGGAAAGTTCCTGGCTATCAACTATAATTTGTGCATTTCACGAATTAAAGTAGTGATTGATAAGTGTACTGTTAATAGGAATGCATGAAATAAAAAACATTAATAATATATTTTCTGAAAAATATTATCTCCTTACATAAATAGTCAAGGGCGTACGAATCAAACCAATAACTCGATGAACTTGAAGATCCAATCCTAATATTTTAAATTAGTTTAGTCTTTTCTTTGTTGGAGTCTAAATTAAGCCACACCTCTCAAACTTAACCTCTATTAGTTTGAGAGTTGGTTTCACGTCTTTCAAAATGAGCCACTTGAAATTCAAAGCAGACAATTTTATTTTATTATTATTTATTTTATTTCACACTATATTTACTTGTATTGTGTTAAAAAATATGTAGCAATTATAGTTTTTTCATTGTAGCGTGCGTATGTGCTTGTTCTTTTTTTGTATGTCTTAACCCTTCGGTTTCTATGAGATGGTGTCCCTAATCATACAGAGTTTGATCAGGAGTTAACTAAAGTATAGCTAAAAATTCTTCCAACTAGAAATCAAGTTCTAGTTTTTTCGAACGATTCAACTTTAAGTGGAGTTCATTATCTATTTGAGTCGGTCACTCAGTTAACTTAGATACTAATTCTAATGGTATAGAAAATCTATAGTTTTTTTTCTTTCAAAATAAACTTGTTTAATGTTTAAAATTATCTGAAGCAAGCATGTTTTTCATTGATTTGATTCGAATTTCATAAGAAAATACTACAATAAATGAATCAAATCAAACTAACTAATATTGATTAGTTGGTATTCTTTTCCTTCGAATTCAAACCAAAACACCTCCTCATTGCTCACACCAAAAAATAAGGTACACACATACTTATCTCGGTTAATATTCGTTTTCCTTTTTTGATGAAAGAAATAAATTTAAGATAAAAAGATAATGCCCTGGAAATACCTTACCTTAGGCTCAAAGAATTTACATTACAAATTTAGTATTCCTATCATATGCATGAGAGTGACACAATAGAAAATATTGTAGTCGAGGGAAAAATACATGTACTTTTTTGGGTGAAATATGTACTTAATTTTTTTTTTACCAAGGTCAGCATTTACTATATATCTATTTAACCATTGGTGCGTAGTAAATAAATTAGTTATTTTCTTTGGGCCCCACTCCTTCTCTATCTCAAAGTCCCATTTCACCATGAACCCACCGGAGTTACCCACCGGCAAGCCACGTCAACCTTCTCTCAAAGTCAGCAAAGAATCTCGCAAGATCATCAAGAACACGCCACCGCCTAAACCACCATGATCCGCCGAGAGTTGTCTATTCTGTCGAACCGAGAGTCATTCACGTCAGTCCCCAAAACTTCAAAGTTGTGGTCCAACGCCTCACCGGTAAACCACCAGATAACAAACAACCTGCAAGACCCGGTGAAGTGTCACCGGCGGCAAGGTTTGCTTCCATTCAAAGAACAAGCCCCAAGAAGAAACAGAGATTTTCTTGGAATAGAGATGATGATATGATGCAGATGCTGGATGAAGGCGTGCAAATGGGTCAAGTTCCTGGAATCTTGTTGCCGGAGTCGTCTACATTGCCGCCAATATCGTCGGAGAATTTTTCGCCAGTGTCATTGCCGTCAACACCATCGTATATTTTATCACCGGAGACTTTTTCGCTGATAACATCAGATATTTTCTCGCCGGAGACGAATATGCCTCTGGTACCATCGGATATTTACCGTTCGGTGACAATGCCGATGATGCAATCAGAGTTTTACCCGTCGGAGTTTTACACGCCGGAGACTATTCCGCAGGTGTATTTATAGTCAAATACATTACAACAGATGCCGTTTGAGGTAACTGTACCGGAGTTTAACTTTCCGGCAACTATGCCGGTGATGTCATCGGGTTTTTTCTCGACAAATACATTACCACCAATGCCGCTTGAGGTCTTTCCCCCAGTTACAAGCATGCAGTCGCAGACGGTGGTATCTTTCAATGACGTTTGGCCTGGGAATAACATCTCTGCAAGTCCGTCGAATTTTCTTTCCGGCGACGTTGTTCCGCCGCAGATGCCACCGAACCAGTTCGGTCGTTTTGATTTCGACTAAGTTTATTTCTTCTTGTTCTTTCATACATTCTTTATATTCTCTTTAGTTATGATTGCGTAGGAGAATACAACACTCTTTCAGTGGCTTTTCTATGTGTTATGCATGCCACAGTTTTAGACAACAGAAGATAAATTTTGCAGTTTGCATGCTTTCAATTTCTTTGTATTTAGCTTAACTTAATTAACTCTAGCCTCCGGTAAAAAGAAATTAAAGCTTCGCATAATTAACTTTCACACCAACTTATTTGTTTTTGTTTGGATGATATGATGTATGTAATTGGAGATGTTACACAATTTTGAATTTGAATTCTACTTTCATATTCTTTTAATTGAATCAACTCATTTATATTGTTTATTTTGATATTCTTTATTCTTAACATTTTTATTTGGATAGAGTAATTCATTATAATATAAAAATTGTGTCTATATCAAATTTTGAAAATTATTAGATCATTTTGAAATTCTATAAAAAGATAGGACTGATGTGAGCACAAAATAACGATTAATCTAAATCTAAATAATTGAAAAAGTTAGTAGGTGGACTAATTTCTGGTTCACATATTTTTGTATTAACTCTTTAGTTCCTAGAAGATTAGTTCGTAGAAGAAGGGATCATAGTAAGCCGAGTTCAATCGGAAGTAAAATCTGACAAAAAATTGAATTTCAATTCTCGAATGATTTCAACTTTTTGTAGACAATTTATATCTGCGTCATTTCATAATTTTATAGATTGTCAAATTATGTCTTCTTTTATTCAAACCTTGGTTATTATCACCATTCCAAGAATAAACAGTAAACATGATCAAATGCACAAGTCTTGATCAAACAAGGGAATGAAAAATGGTAATATACCCCCTTTTTCAAAACTTATTTAACTGAAGTTAACTGATCAACTTTGTTGAGAAACTTGTTTGTGCAAGCGCCAAGTCGAGACTGCATGTTCTCTATTATAAACTCGAAGTTAGGATTCTTTATCCTCCATTGAAGAATAGAAAAACCAAGATATTTCACCAAAGATGTGGTGACACGAACAAGTTTGATTTTGCTTCATTTAGTCAATTTATGAAAGAGATAATACAGTAATAGCTTAGTGAGATCCATGAAATCTAATAAATCAGTAGTGGATCTTTTGTGTTTATCTCCCTCATAAGTCATAAAACAAAGTAAATGATACATGTGGTTTGGGTGCACCTATTAGCCTTCGTGGGAGGAAGAACCTAAGAGAAGAAGCCTTTAAACTTGTTAACATTCACCCTATGGCCAGAAGAATAGCTAAATTGATCACGAGTATACGCAATAACAGCTCATTAGGACATTTTAGCTTTAGAAAACAATGAGTGAACCATCAAATTAGTCCCTGAATTTTCACGCGTCGGCCAACTTAGTCCCTCAATTATGCGAAATATCAACTTAGTCCCTGAACTTGTTAAATGTCAATCAAGTTAGTCCTTCTGTTCAAACGGAGCATTAACGGGCTGACGTGGCCGTTAACCTCTCACATATCAGACGCCACGTAGGCAGGGACTAATTTGGCTGATAATAACAAACATTTCGAAGGACTAAATTGATTGATTTGCAGAAAATGTTTTGGCTTTCTTCCCAAATAGCTCTTTTCTTCCCCAACG